>Ga0164294_10002276_pt1 | contig 17427 bp, 17 predicted proteins | sample GEODES005metaG_FD_111479 | JGI IMG/M metagenome (GOLD analysis project Ga0164294, IMG submission 111479) | Oligotrophic lake water microbial communities from Sparkling Lake, Wisconsin, USA - GEODES005 metaG | ecosystem: Environmental > Aquatic > Freshwater > Lake | place: USA: Sparkling Lake...
GCCGCTTTAGCTCAGCCGGTAGAGCACATCATTCGTAATGATGGGGTCAGGTGTTCGAGTCACCTAAGCGGCACCACCGGACCTAAGTATCTGATTTACTTAGATAAATTGCGAAAATTCGGTTGCTAGCACAACCGCTTGCTACAAAGTGGCAAGGACGATTTACGTGTCTACGCATCTTTATCGGCGTTCCGGCGGCACCTACTATTTTCGCCGGGCGGTCCCTTTTGCCGTGCGTCCGATTCTCAATGGAAGACGAGAATGGGTAACCTCGCTTGGAACGAAAGATCGTCGGATTGCTAAGCGCATCCTACCCACCCTCGCGATTGCAACAGACCGGATCATTCAATGGGCCGAAGGCAATTGCCTAGAACCCTGTCCTAGCTTTCCTCCTGTGAAGGCCGAGGAGATACCGACAGCTCTCACTGACATCTGGACAGCCACAGACGCAAAGTGCGCTTCTGCCAGTCTTACAAAGCTGTTTGAGGCCTATGTGGCGGAGCAGAGGATCAAGCCAAACACGGCTAACGAATGGCGCGTTATTATCAGGAAACTGGTCGCATTCGTCGGACATGATGACGCCAAGCGTTTACAAGTTTTGGACATCGACCGATGGCGTGATCACCTACTCGTCGAACGTCATGGGGAGAAGCTCGCCAGAGAGCCCGGAACGGTAAGGGACAAATATCTTTCGGCAGTACGTGCCACCCTCAATTGGGCGGTCGAGAAGCGATATCTTACCAAGAATGTGGTCACAGGTGTCGTCGTCCGCGTCCCTCGAAAGGCATTGCTACGCCAGCGCGATCTAACTGAGGAGGAGGTAAGGGCTATCCTCTCGGGGTCACTAAAGCCCTATCCTAAACTCCGTCTTGAATCAGGATTGGCGCGGCGCTGGATACCTTGGATTTGTGCTTACACTGGCGCGCGCGTTAACGAGATAAGCCAACTTCGGAAGGAAGACGTTTTCTCACAAGACGGCATCGATGTTATCAGAATTACGCCAGAAGCAGGCACGGTGAAGAGTGATGCTGCTAGGCTAGTGCCCCTTCACCCTCATTTGATCGAGCAGGGTCTCCTAGCTGTTTTGAACCAGCGACCATTGGGACCGGTGTTTTACAATCCTGAGCACGCGAAGAAGCCAAGCCCCTCCAATCGCTATATAAAGAAGGTTGCCGAGCGCCTATGCGCGTGGATTAGAGATGATCTAGGCATCGTCGATCCCAATGTGCAGCCAAACCACGGCTGGCGACATAGGTTCAAATCCATCATGCTAGACCTAGGCGTGCCCGAGAGGATCGGAGACACACTGCAAGGTCACGCTCCCCGTTCGGTAGGGCAGACATACGGAAATGTGCCTCTAAAGGCGCTCAAGCGAGCAATCGATGCCATACCGATGATTAGTTTGGAGGATACCTAGATGATGCGATCGAGGTAGCTCTAGGTCCCCACCAGGTTTCGGTCACAGCGGGCTGTGGAAACGGACGGCAGGACACGATCACCCGCCTTCATAGGATGATGAAGGACGTTCGGTTTGAAGGGGTGACATTAGACCACCTTATTATATGAAGGAGCTAATGCTGGAATATTAAATACAGTTTCTGGTTGAAGGAATAGTAATAGAAGTATTGCTCATAATTTAACTAAAATCGTAATAGATTGTCGCGCAATATTGTTGTTATTTTGCCCTTTGCCGTCGATTTGTGTTGACGTTGCCCCGTCTGTTGTAGTGGGCGCCGCCGCCTCGGCATGAGGAAGCGACTATGACGACAGAATTGCAGGTAGAGGGTGAAGCGGCCCCCTTCGATTACGATAGCTTGGACCCGGCGGATGCGCAGGTAGCGCAGGAGGCGGCCACCCATATCAAGCGCTACGGCCAGCAGATGATCGCCGATATTGTTGAAATCGGGTCTGCGCTGATCCGTGCCAAGGATGCTTTGCGCCACGGTAATTTCGAAGCTTGGCTTAAAATTTCGTTCGGCTGGAAGGTTCGCACGGCTCAGAATTATATGTCTGTTGCCCAGCGCCTTGCCGAAAAAGCGCATTGGGTTGCGGGTTTGCCTTTGGCCACCACCTATCGTCTGGCCGCAAAAGGCACGCCTGACGATCTACGGACCAGCGTGATTACCCGTCTTGAACAAGGTGAGAAGGTCAGCGCGGATGATATCAACGCGGCCATATCTGATCGTTTGCAGGCCAATAGGCAGGCAGAGGAGAATGCTGCGAAGTCTCCGACCCAATTGAAAACGGAAGAGCGGAAGGCCTCGCGCGCGCAGGCGAAGATCGACAGAGAGTTGGCGGAAGCGGCGGCTGCGGAAGCGCGGCGCAAAGAGGCAAGAGAAAGGGGTATGGCGATCATCGTAGGAAGCCTTGATGCTGATGATCGTGCCCAGCTTATGCCCTTGTTGGATATCGCGGGTTCGATCTGCATCAATCATTCGGCCCTTCTGGCAACGACAGCGTGAGCATTGAGATTCCCAGCGAGTTTTGCGTGATTCCTGTGGTTTCAACCTATCCCTTAAACACAACCTGCTATTGCCCTGGAATGACCTTACGCAGCCTTTAGAGCGACCTACAGGGGTTTGTCCGCCTCTATGGCCAACTCCAATTCACCTGTGATGATTGCGATTTAGGGGTTGCTGGCAAACACCATCACCTTCCCCTGATTTTGTTTATTTGGTCGCCATTCTTAACATCTACGGCTGCTTCTTAACGCCTGTGAGTGTTGGATTCCTAAATATCGCTTATAGTTGTCTAAACAAAGATAAACGTAATATGCTCGTATTATGACCTTAACCGCTCTTATGACTGTCTTTGATCGATCTACTCTCCCCTACTCAACCCTTCCATACTCCTCTCTAAAGCAAATTTCTTACTAGTATGCCTTCCCTCCCTTTTCCCTTTTTCCTTTTTATATAAGAGGATGAATCTAAGGACTGTTATAATTCAGTGATATTGAATCAATAAAACATAAGTCATCTTTCTAGATAGAATATAGATCACATTGCTTAAGGTCATATAAGAAAGCTGAATACTAAACACTGCCCTAAGGCTTTCGCTCGCTCACGAATCTGCTATGGAAGATTTGCTGATGAGGCTTAGGCGACCTTACGTCTTTCCATCGGCATAATTTATCAAACCCATAACGCGGAGCAAGGCTTAGACGTGCAGTTAGTATTTGAATATTGTGATAATGACATAGAGATTATTGTTGAAGATGGTTCGGAGTTGGCTGGTGATGCAACGCCACTTGTTGGACCACCAAGTGAGTCCGTTAATCGAACCAAAGCCCGTGACGATGCCCTATATATGGGGCTCAATGCCATTCCGGTTGGGGATGCAGCGGTTGATATCGTAGGGCTGTTAAGTGCTAGGGGCTCGAAGCTCCTAGGGCGATCCTACAGGCCCACAAGACCCTTCATGGCAGCTATGGGCGCGGTTCTAAGTGACCTTCTTAAAGGCGCTAGGATTGAAGGCCGTGGGGTGTTCCGGCTGATGGGTGTTGAGTCCTTCGAACACCTTGCTGTTGGTTATCATGCCACCCGGAAGGTGATCGAAACCCTTTACGATTTTGGCTTTGTCGAGAAGCGCAAAGGCTATTGGGATATCGATGAAGACGGTGTTGTAGAGAGCGCTGCAACCCGGTTTTGGCCTACACCCTTCCTGTTAGCATTATTGGAAGGGTGGGGTGTCACCCCTGATGATCGTCGGGGTCATTTCAAGGATCGTCCGAGGCCTAAGGCGATCCGCGATCCCATCCTGTTAAGGGCGACAGGGAAGCGTAAAAAGGGTGCCCGGTTGAGCGGCGTGCCCATGCCGGTGAACTATAACGATCCTGATATCGTCAGGATGGCAGCCGAGGTGAATGAGCTAAACGCTTTCACAGCAGAGCAAGAGCTTGAAGGCGCCGAACATTGGGCGTTCCGGCGTATCTTTGCCGAGGGCGATAAGACCCAGGGCAGGTGCGTTAGGGGCGGCCGGACATATTCGGTTGGTGACAGCTACCAACATGATCCCGCCGACGATCGGCTGCATATTCGGATCAATGGCGCGCCGGTTGCAGAAGCAGATATCGGGGCAAGCTTTCTTCGCATCCTGCATGCCAAGGCTGGTGTACCGATCCCGCCCACCGTTGATCCTTATCTAGGAATACCGGGGGTGCCGCGCGGCGTTGCCAAAGCCTTTGTAGCCATGACGCTAGGGCATGATCGCTTCCATAAGAACTGGACGCCACAAGCCCGTGCAAGGATGCTCAAGAAGGATGGCATCGACCTACAGGACTATCCGAACGACGACGTAAGGGCGGCGGTGTTGGACCGGATACCCTTGTTACAAGGTTGGCCGGAGAGCCCGATCAGGTGGGGTGCGCTCCAATTTATCGAAAGCAACGCCGTTGTCGGCGCCATGCTGATCCTGATGCGACAACACCGGATAGCATCGCTCCCCGTGCATGACTCTCTGATCCTGCCAGCGCAGTTTCAAGAGATAGGCGTGCAGGTGCTGTCCGATCCGTTTTTGAAGTTCGTGGGGGCCCGGCCCATGATCAAGGTGAAAAGTCACCTTCCAATTCCGAGCAATGAAAACGATCTTAGGATCAAATTAGAGAAGGCAATTTAAGTTAATTACAATGACGTACACATATCTATCAAAATCAAGAGTGACACGAACCGTTGGCATATTCGACACGTACCAAGCGCAAAACCGTGGCATCATCCGTATTGCCCGGCACCGCTTCGACCATGAACTCTGCTGGCAGACCTTCCTTGGCGAGCTTCGTAGACGGCAGGGCTTCACGTTAAAATTCTACGGCACCTATTATTTGGTGTTCTGCAATCCCGTTGTTGAAATGGCCGTCAATCCCTTTGGGCCCTTTAAGCTGGCCGCATAGGCTTAAGCCACAACCCCCGCATGTCGCTTGCGATCTCGATCAGGAGCGCATGCGGGGAAGGTTGTCACAGGATGATCCAAGCTTTGGGCACCTAGTGAGCATCCAGATTTTTTCGGCTTAAAAATCTGTACGCATCCGTAACGATATCTATGCGATTCTTTAGGACTTCGCCCGCGTGGCTCTCGTTGTCGCTACGCTAGACGTCCATTGCGGATAGAAGAAACCCGGCGCCAGTCGCGCCAGTGTTCGTTCATTTGGCTGCCCAGTAACAATCCGATATATAGGACTCCCCTTATCTCCAAAATCCCAATTGGAAAAAAGACGAAGGTTTGTCATCAACTTCATCTCACCATGAAAATCTTTACCGTACTCGAAACTGAAAGAGTGTGTATGACCGTGTGTGGCGCTTGGCTCGACTGGATGATCATCCAATGAGCCGCCGACGAGTGCAAAAGGGTTCTTTCTATTATCATCTATTATTTCTGGAAGTAGATGCTCGAAGCCATCGATCCCGAATTTTAAGACTGCAAGACCATGTGCGATTTTTGCGAGAAGCTGGGCAAAGGTGTTAACACCTAAGGGGTGGCTCGGCTGAATGAAGCTTTGCGCACCAATTTCCTCAGCCTTTATTCCTGAAATACTCGCAACAGATACATTAAACGTCATAGATTCCGAGCCCGTCACCGACATCGGTTCTGCCATGCGGAGAATAGGAGCGAAGGCAGGATAGTCTTCATTTCGAAGGCAGAGCTTTCGGATGTCATCTGGAAATTGGGCTTCTATCTCTAAGCCGAGTGGACGTTCCTTTTTGCTTCGACTCCTAAAGCCGTTTGCGAGTCGAAATGGACCCCACATGGCCCGCCCGACATACTGTTCGACCTTACTGGTGATATCACGATGCCTGCTGCAACTTGCGCTCTTGAGCTCCAACGTACCGTCGAAAATCTTTGGAATTACGTGTTCCGAGCTGAGGCTATTCTTTTCCGCCGCCCTATGGTTTGGAGGGCAATAAATGCAAAGCCCAACGGGTCCGTACTTCGGGTAAGCGGGCAGAGCGATATTGCCCATGGCGCGGTCTCGCTATCAAGTCTCACAACTGTCTCATTCTACGTCGTTTCTGTCCGAACGGGTATACCTTCCTGCGACAATCTAGTGAGACGAAAAGAATGTCTAAATAGGGTTGCGACTCACTTTATGAGACACTAAGCAGAAATGGTCTAGAGCCTATTGGGACAGATCATATGCTTTGCGGTTATGGAAGAGTCAGCAGTTCAGGGCAATCCTTGGAATTGCAACTGGATGCTTTGAAAGAAGCCGGTTGTGAAAAGGTCTTTGCCGAAAAGCGTAGCGGCACCAGCACCGATGGCAGGGACGCGCTAGCTGATGCGCTCGATTTCGTTCGAGAAGGCGATACCCTCGTTATCACCCGCCTTGACCGTCTCGCGCGATCCTCGGTCGATCTGCACAACATCATCGCCAAGCTTACCGCGAAGGGCGTGAAGTTCCGTTGCTTGCAACAGTCTGGCATCGATACAGACAGCGGTATGGGAAAGTTGGTGCTTGCGATCCTGGGCGCGGTTGCCGAGTTCGAAACCGATATCCGTAAAGAGCGCCAGCGCGAAGGTATCGACAAGGCCAAAGCCAACGGGGTCTATAAGGGCCGTAAGCCGTCCGTAGACACGCTTAAGGTCCGTGAACTGCACAAAGGCGGTATGAAGCCCGCAGTGATCGCTAGGGAGCTTAAAATCGCTAGGGCTAGTGTGTACCGGGCGTTGGGCGTTAGTGCAGGATAGCCGGTCGCTTTCCTACGCTGGCCTATTCGAGCCCCGATCTGCTTCATCGATACCCCATGCCGTTGGCGCGAATGAGCCAGACGGCACTAAGGTAATTGCATCAATGTCAGCCATGTTATGGAGCAACGCGTATCGTTCAATATAGTGCTTAAGTTTCGGATTTCCTTCGCCATACAAAGCGTTGAGAGCCATTAATTGCAACTCGGAGTCTGACAACTGCGCTCGAAGCAAGCGCACATAGCCGTAAGACGGATCAGATTTCGCCATCGCTTCATCCGGTGCCCTGTCTGAAAACTGACGCTCTGCAAACGCTATAATGTGATAACTGAATCGGTGGTAGGCTTGTATTCCAGTCACACGCTCATTTAGAAAATTGACGTAAGTCTCTACGCACTCGTCGTGATCGCTACATTTTCCAATAAAATCATAAAGATTGTTTGCAATAATATCTAGCGCCGCCTGCCCGCTTGCTTCATTGTCGAATATGAAGCTTCCCCGGTTCGTCGGATACCGACAGTATACTCGATCGAGAACATCGAACCGCCGCTCCAATAAATTCAAGAACGACGGTTCCGCTGCTCGTTGTTCAGCCTTTTGCGCTTCTTGAACGGCAGATTTGTAAGCTCTGTAAGCGAAATAAGCTGCAATGCCCGCCATGGCAGTGCTGACTATACCAAACGAGTCAGAGAGCTGACCTGTGTTCTGAAAATTCCATTTAATTCCAGACGGATTGAACCCAGCTGCGGACGCCACCACCAAGGCTGCCCATCCAACAGTCGCTACAATAATGAGAACGACCGCATTGCTTTTGAGCCACTGCATTCAAGTTCCTTACCGGCGCGAGCTAGCTTTTCATATTGGCAACGCCAACTGCCTATCATCATAAACCGGCCTATCATCATCTAGCTCACTAGCGATCCTAGCAGCTAACGCTTCGGCCGCGCGTTCGCGCATCCTTTCATCCCTGACTGTCAAACCAAGCTGCGCCCAAGCAGGTGCGGCCAAAAGGGATTGCGCAACAGCGCCGCGAAGGGATCGGATATCGAACATATAACAGGAACAAACACCCCGAGCCCGAGTCGTGTCAATGGGATATAATCAGAACTTGACGAATCAAGCGTTCTGCGTGCGTTTCTAGGCAATGCCGTTTGATCGTTCCGTCCTGCTAGGGCTGGCCGTCCTAGATCGCATTGCTGATAGGGCCAGCGAAGGCCCTGTAAAAAGGGATTTGGCTTTTAGGGCCGTGCTGGCGATGCTTCATGCCCGTAGCAACGGTGACCGGCGATCTTACGATGGATTCTGGCAGGTTTGCCGATCAAACGGCATTTCAGGCGAGAAGAGGGTAGAGAGTGCCCGCATTGAGCTTTGTCGCATCCTGACGACCCTTGGACTGCCGACAAATGACGTACAGCTATCCACGGCCATCGGCCTTATAAAAGGGGATGGTCGGTTCTGCGGGATTGAGAGCGCGAAAAGGAAACGGAACCGCTATTAGGAGTAGCGCTTCCTCAAGCTTCAACGAAAATACCGTTCCGCTACTTTCTAGAAAGTGCGTAACCTAGTAGTGCGAGACATATCCCAATGCCCCAAATTGAGCGGCCGACCAAATTACCTGTCGCGGCGTCCGTGAAAATTGCCACGATCGCTCCGACAACTGCTCCAAATAAATACCAAATAAAACCATAAACTGCTACTTGGCATCCGACCGGTAACTGATCGATGATGCTTGGCGTGGAGTTGTCAGATTCAGACTCATTCGTGTATTTAAATCTACCAGTTTTAAATCCACAAGCTTTTACGTCACTACATGGATAGTTGGCGCTTTGTCTAATTGCGCCGCAATTGAAGCATTTGTAGGGCATATTTGATCCCAACAAGTTTCATGCACTAGAGAAGCATACTTCGCTGGTCATGAAAAGCGAGCAGTTCGCCCGAAAATCCGCGATTTAAAGGCGATTTGGAGCGAGCGTCACTTTGACGGGCGAAGGGCTGAAATCGCGTTATAGGGTCACTATAGACGCTTTAAGCGCATATCCTGCCGGTCCGATTGGATTGGAAGCACCGAGGAAAGAGAAAGGCGTTCCGGCCCATCACCGAAACGACTTCCCTAATCCTGATAAGCCGGGAGACTGTCAGGAGAAGCTGATTGCCACCTTCCGTTGACGGCGCATAGCGGCGCCTATCATGCCGAAACCAGCGATCATGAGGGACCATGCCTCGGGTTCTGGCACGGACGCTGCGCTGACGCCGGTCAAAATGCCACTGTAAACCTGTTGCGTTTGCCCGTCCGACTTTTGATAAACAATAAACTCGTTATGATTCTGGGAGAAGCTCGAAAGGCTTAAGGTCGATGGCAAGGCTGTCGAAGACATGTACGAGTACAATTCTGTAAGATTCAGGTGTATCTCATACTGCGAATCAGCAGTTTGCAGCTTAAATCCATCGTTCAAATTGGGTGTGTTCGAGTCCTGTACAGTGAAATTTGATGCAGATTGGCTTTCAATTGTCGAGCTTAAGCCCCCCGCTGAAAACGAAATCGAAGTGATTGCGTGATAAGAAGCGAACGCCGAGTCCGCGTCCGCACTCGTCAAGAAACTCGATACGTTCGTGTCATAGGTCAACGTACCCGAGAAATTGCTACCAGTATTGTGTGAGCTGATTCCGCCAAAGTTGATCGTTACCAACGCAGCGTTGGACGCACCAGCTGTTAGCAAACCGGCCAAAATCAAAAGCGGACGTAGTGCCATCTGCTGCCCCCAAACCTTGCCTAAACGCATTCCCTAATCCTGACGAGGCTGGAGACTGTCAGGAAAAGTTGATTGCGACCTTGTGACTGCGCCGAAGGGCATAGCCTACAGCGCCGAAGCCTAAGATCATGGTTAGCCATGTAGACGGTTCCGGCGCCTCAGACGCGCCATATTCGCTAACCGAAATAGAATCAATTTCACCTGCTACTGTACCAGATGTTGCCTGATACGATATTTCCTTATGCCCGAACGCTGTCGAAAAGTTATTAATGTTGGGAAGGGCTATAGATGACAGGATATCATCTGACCCAAAAAGGTTAAAGAAAAGCGTATCGCCATTAGCTTGGGTAGCGTGGACTTGGTAGGAATCGTAGGCGCTCGAATTCAGCGTATTTCCTACAAAGAATTGCCTATCAACATTGGCAGAAGATAGATTTATATTTACGTTCAAAGTTCCAGAGGAAAATGTCGCCATCGTTACAGCGGCATAGGATGCATAGCTTAACGCGCTGTCGGAACCCTGCCGAAAAGCCAAAACGGTGGGATCATAAACGAAGGATGCGGCAATGTGCTGTTCGTTCCCGCGATCCCTGAACTCAACTGCCCTGTAACGCTGACTAAGATCGGTGCTGCATGGCCCCCAACAGCCAGCAAGCTAGCGGCTGCCAGTGCTGCTAACTTCATCCGTATCATCGCGGCTGCCCCAAAAGCCGAGCCCCTTCGGCATTTAGTCGAGTCGTTAACAAACCAGCAATAATTTGTCGACCCGATTCGGCCCTAAAAATAGCGGTTTAAAGGCAATTTGGATCGAGCGTCGCTTGGGTAGGCGGGTCTCCGTAATCGCGCTCTACGGGCCTTTTGCGGGGCTTCTGGCGGCATCACAGACCTATAGCGTTGGCATGCCAGCAATAGCGCAGTCGGCTTGCTCTACCCCTCTCCAATGAGTGTAGTTCTCTTCATCCTGCGCTTGGAGGAAGGCGGCAGCGGCCATCCCGGCGTGAACACACATATCGGCCTTCGAACCGGCCCGGGCGGTGATGTTGTATTCCTTCACTGCATCATCGGCGACCTTGGCTTTAACATCATCCATCGTTCCTTGGGCGAGGGAGGTGAGGATACCGGGCTGATAGGAACTAGGCTCTTTGTCCTGCTCTGCTTGGTTCGTTTGCGAAGAGGCAACTGGTATCGTTGAATCTTGGGAATAAGTGATAGGTAGAGTTTGATGAGGTGGCCGCGGAGACGAAGCTGCAATTGCAATCAATGATCCGATACCGAGCGCGCCGACACCTAAGCCAACAAGGACACCGATCCGAGCCTTGCTACCTTCGTCTTGCTGATGATCCATAACGCCCCCTTAATGTTGGAGGCGTTGCCCGGTTGAAGCCGGGCGTTGGAATCCTTGCAGGTCACAAGGCACACCGATTTTAGGCGTGAACCTTGGACAGCACGGTGTCACCCGGCCGAAAAATATCGACCGGTTGACCTGACAAGAGGATTCCACACCTCACAGCACCCGTTTGCGATGCCGCGCGATAGGGATGCCAAACACGAGGAACGTAGGCAAGCAGCCCCTTCCCTTTTGCTCTTTCGTTTTGATACAAAGAGGCGATACATTTGTATGACTCAACGATAGCAGCCGATTAGCTAACTACCGGGTTTTGCACAATTTATTCGTAATGATGGGGTCAGGTGTTCGAGTCACCTAAGCTGCACCGCCTCTTTCCTGAAGCAAAGTCAGCGGAATAGGCCGAAAAGCTTTTCAGCTGGGAACGCCGCGTGGGTCCTACGTGGGACGCTTTGGGAAGGGAAATTGCCCTCGACCTACGCTAGACCCATTCAGCTGTCGCCAGCTCCCGCTCCGTCGCGAACGTGCGCAGAGGTCAGATGCACTGCATGGCCGCCAATCGCGAATTGGACACTGCTGCAGCATGGCTCGCCGCTCCATCTGCTGAATACGCCCTCACACATTTCAAACTTGCGACCAATTCGCCGCTCGGTCTCGATGCCGCACTGAGAGCGTTGGCCTAATTTGCCAAACCTCGGCGAACTGCGATGCACCAGGACAATCTGCGCTCACAACTTGTCGCATCCGCACAGAAAATGCGTAAGGCCAATCACGCCATGCTCTTCCTTAAAAGCCCTCATCGGACGTGGAACAACCAACACCCCAAAAATTGCTGTATCGACCAAAGGTCTTTCGATAAGAAAGACGCGAGATGACAACTGAAGAAAGATAAAGCCGTGTGTAATTTTTCGAACTAAGAATATATTTTTCAGTGTTGGAATTTAATAATTCTGGATTCGCTTAGCCTTTGCAAACTTCCTATAGAATAAATCCTAAGCGATTTACCTTCTACTTAATTTCGGCGATCAGCTCTTTTCCCAATTTAGCGGCCGCCTTTAGCCACGTCGATTCAGATACTTTGAGAGCCGTGGGCAAAAGCGACTCCGCACTCGAGATTGCCATTGCAAATAATGCCGTAACGATCGCAATGGAAATCGTCCTAGATCCCAGCTTCTTAGTGGATTCGAGCGTACTTTCGACAAAATCTACGCCGAAGCTAAAGATGCTAGATATTAAGTTCTCAAGCGTCTTTAGAACCGCATAAATTGCCTTTTTGTTTGTATCCTTTGGGTTATAAATCAGAGAATTGTAGAACTCGATAGTACGAGGCACCTCAGACTCAACAGCTTCACTGAATTGCAGCTTCGATACTACTTTCCTTGTGAGAAAATGCAGGCTTTCTGCATCGCTATCTGTCAAATTTGACACCGCTGCATTTTGAGCAAAATCGCACCACTCAGGAAATTGGCCCAAATACATGTTAACTCCCCGCGTGTGCGCCGTCAGCAATGCCAGCACAGCACCAGGCATCTCATCCACAGCTACAACAAACATTAATTCGCAACTAATGTTTATGAGCCCAAGCTGGATGACATCTACCTTCGCAACGAGCTTATCCTGAAGAGATTTGAAAGTCTCCAACATGCGCCTATCGCAATTACTACTTCCAAGCTCCTTTAATAGATTTTCTCCACTAGATAATAATGACTGTCTTGACGACTCAATAGCGTTGCTTCTTTCATATGGATCTACTGTTTGCTGATGCCTCACCCGAAGGAGATCATCTGAAAACTCAAATTGTGTAGGGGCAATTCTCTGATCGGGAACTATCCTCTTAAGCTCACGAAGTCTATCAAAGCTCCCGGTCGCCAAGTCGGCGGATAACGTGTTCATAGACTCAACGGAAGATTTTAGGTCAGCCAGAATCGAGCCTATTTGCTTTTTAGTGCTAGATACCTTATTAAGAGTGTCATCCTCGAAAACGGAATCATCAATTCTAATTCCTAGAATACTGCCCGCTCTCAATCGTTCTCTAAGACGGTCTATGGAGGACAATAGCCTTACAATTTGATGGCCGCTCCACCCACTCAGCGGCTGTTCGAGTCTGACTACCATCAGTCTCACACGTTCGGCTTGGTTTATGATTTCTAAGGTTTCATCGATATTTTTGCTACGCCCACTACTTATCTCTGAGCGTGCGATATCTTGAATAGCTTCCATTAGTTGGATCAAACCAACCTGAACATCAACTGGATCAGCAGAGGGTCGAGCGTCGCTCATTCGGGCCTCAGAGAGAGGTAAGCACACTTAGCATAGGTCACTCCTTTTGACGACAGCTATCTTAATGGATGTTTTGAACGCTAACTTATTGGCTATGCACGCATGGCATAAGCACTATCAGTGTGATGCTTCCGTCTCCGAGCGGCGCGGCGGAATTGCGTAGATACCCGTCGAGCGCTAACGCTTGGCTGTAGCTAGGCGGTCACCAGATTGCTTGGGGCCAGACAGATCAGCTTACGGCCCATAAGCCGCCCTCTCCGCCGCCCTGATAATTCCCCATTATGGAAAGCCGTTTCAGGCAGAACGAACGCCACATTTGATATCTCCAGCCGCGCTGACGGCCGCCTTCAAAAATCACTCGCAGCCCGGGGAAACTGCCCTGGTTGAGGAGTTGTGGTTGACAGCACTGCGAACCGCCGCCTAAAGGCCGCCCCCTACCCCGTGCCCAGATGGCGGAATTGGTAGACGCACCAGCTTCAGGTGCTGGCGCTCGTAAGGGCGTGGAGGTTCGAGTCCTCTTCTGGGCACCAGAAAATTATCCTTTATTTTCAAATACTTAGCCGGAACCATGGGTTCCGGCGGGCGTGTGTAGACTGCCTTCTGAGGGTTGAGAAACATTTCTCCCTGCCTTCGCCAGCAAAGCGGAATGCCGCTGGTTTCAACCTTTTCTCGTCGCGTCAGATTATGCGGCTCACGGCCCTCAACGATCGCAGCGATGACCCGCGGCGAGAAGAGGATGAGAAGCGGATCGTGCAGCCGGCAACCGATAGCAAAACACAGCTTCGCGAAGTCATTCAGCGTTGGACGGACGTAATCGGAGTCGAACAGTTCTTTTTGAGCGTGGAGCAGCGAACCAAAGGTTTGTCCGATGCGGATCAGGCGGATGTTCAGGAGAGGCGCCTCCTCGCACGCCAACTTCTCGGAAACTAGGATCCGCTCGATTTCTTTCGAGCTGGATATCACCGGTCGAACGCTATCAGTCGCAGTACGATCGGGAAGAGGAGTGATCATTCGGCCTCGGGCTGGAATTAGGTCATTATTCGACAGAGACGCGCGTACGGCTGACTGCGCGCCGCACCACTTTTCCTAGGTAATTTACTCTAGTAATTTACGAGAATCCGGTTGCTAGCGCAATCGCCGGCTACATACTGCAGGAGCGATTTACGTGTCGGCGCACAATCGTCGATGATCTGGTAGCACTTTATATTTCCGGCGAGCAGGTCCCATCAGTTGCGCGTCCGGTTCTTGGTGGTCGAAGGGAATGGTGTGTTCTCTAAGCACGAAGGAGCGGGGACGCTAAGCGCCTGCTTCCGCGTCTCGCGATCTAGACAGACCTGATTATGCGTTGGACATTCACCGATAGCACGGTTAATCCATGCCCAAGATTCCCGCCAGATTTGACCAAGGACGCGGTTTCGCATCCTCTGGCAACTTCGCATCCCAATCCGAAGACGCCTTCACCAGCCTTCTAATACTGCTTAAAGGCTAGGTGCTCGAAAAACAGATTAAAGCCGTCACCGCCAATGAATGGCGCTTAACTATCACGAAGCTCGTTGAGTTTATAGGGCACGGCGATGCTGATCGCCTTCGCGCTGAAGATATCGACAGATGGCGAGATAACCTGCTTGCCGAGCAGAAAAACGATAAGCGCTCCAAATCCCACGTAACCGTCAGAGATAAATATGTTGCGCAGTCCGAGCCGCCCTTAGAATATGAAGGTTAATAAATTACGCGAAAGATTTAAGTTCTAAGAAGCCGGTTGAATCGGATTGTTTTGGGTGTGGTTACGACGCTGATAGTTATGGGGCATGGTGCCACCCGATAGATTGCTGCCCCGATACCGAATGCGGCAATTCCTTCAATCGTCCGATGCCTAGGCGACGCCACGATGGTAAACAGCATGTGAAACAAGAGATTACGAAGGCTCGGGCTAACGTCGATCAGATAATCTAGAACAAGGCTGCTAGGGAGCGGCAAGAGGAAGCCCAAAAACTGCGCACCGTTTGGTGAGGGAAAGTAAGCTTCTTAGGCGCAGGAACGGCGATCGGTAGCTTGAATAGCCTGGACAAATGGCGGCAAACCCACGCTTGATGCTAAGCGAGATCAGGATAGCCGAAGATACTCTGAGCCCCTCCCGCTCGCCACCTTCGTTAAGGTGAGCCCTCCAGCCAAATCCCGATCCAATCCGTATGTGATCCGGTACAGGCGGCGCCATCCGCAGCGACTCTAACTGTAACCTGTCTGCCCGTAGACATTGCGCTCACAGCGGTAAGAGCGATGCGATCCCCGTTTGAAGTCGGAACCATAAATACTGCCATACCTGTCGCAAGGCTAGCGTAGAGCTCTCCGTTTGTTCCAACGTAAAACCGCTTCATTATGCCCGTACAGTCCGTATAAGCGTATGCCCTACCGGAACCTGCTATCGAGAGCACGAATGAAATACGGATAAAAAGCGATTTATTATTCAATATCTCTAAAAATTTCATAGCATATTGTTCCAGATAGAAATAAAATGTTCAATGCCTGTATTGATATTTGTTACTTTTATGTGACATTGAACTCCACTATATGGCAATAACCACTGCTATCCACATCGTAATATACAGTGACACTTTTACCACCGTAATAAGCGGATATTAGGCTGGCGACGTATGCTTGGTAGTTGTCATCCAAGGCATTGCGGTAAGCGAAATTATTCGCACAACCACTGAACCCCGTATCCAGTGTAATTCGAAACCCGAAGTTATAATTCTGGGAAAGGAAAGTAGATGTTATCTTTCCTGACTGTACGAGAGCGTGCGCGGAGCTTCCGAAACAAGATATTGTCATCAGCCCTGCCAGAGCACTCAAAGCCCTAACGATTCTCATGTCCCGTCACCTTTTCTGAGGTCGAGGTTGAGCGGACGCCGCACTGCGGTTCCCGACATGAAGCTGTTGGAAGGCGGGAGTCAACGGTTCACCGCAGTAACGATTGGCCCAAAACGGCGCTAAATTTGCCCCCCCCGGTGTACCTAGACCTAGCGTTACCCGTAACGACGTTCATCCTAGAGAAAGGTGACGACCGATGTGAGGGCTTCGTGTGGTTGGAGTGGGTGCAAATCTAGGATTCATCGCTGGACGCTTCTTAACTGCATTTTCTTTGTCGCTTGTCTGCAGAGCAACGCCAGCCCAAGCTTCCGATGCCGCATATGGATATGTTAGCTCGGATCTCGCGACCGTGTCCGGCGCGGTGCTGTTTACCACCATGGGATCACGTACACGCCTCCCGGATGCCAAGGGATTGGGTTGGGGCAACGCTTTGCGCTCGATGCATCCACAACGGCCGGTCAGGCGAAAGTCGTAGTGTTCATGGATGCGTCTACGGCTCACAAAAGAATTCAGGTAAGTGGCTTGGGTTTATGCTCAATCTGGCCTGATACCGAAACGGCTGTTTGGTTTGCGGTCGAAGACAGCTTACCCTATCTCGACACAATCCACTCTATAACCGCCACGATCGATCGCATCACCGCGTCGAGTAATACGAATTACGCATTCCGTGCTTAATTGGTATCGGCGCTGAATAATGTAGCAGTGTATTTCTTTTTGGAAATCAAAATGGATAAAATTATAAGACGCAATTTGCAACTTTGCAGCCGCGTATACAATAGGAAAGTAGACAACAATCTTCTACAATAAAGAACATTTTTCGCTATTGCCATATTCCGGATACGAGTTCGTAGTTATACTGAAAAGCCATATCGAAGCGGACAAACTCTCTTTTGGGAATACTGTTTTTTCTTTCAATTCAATTCTTAGTGGCACCTTCTTAATCGGAAATCGACGCAGTTACAAACTACGGGCTCCTCGGCGCCATCCATTTTCTCATTCCGACAGCGTGCCGCTCAACGACATCTGCCCCGAGGGGACCGACGATTATGTCGAGGCGGTCGGCTGGGCACAGGACTTTGCGGCGCTCAACCGGCGCATGATGATGACGAATGTCATCGCCGCGCTCCGGGGTCAGATCGCGAAGTCGTTCGAAGCGGAATTGGAGGCGGTGAACTGCCACCACAATTACGTGAGCCGGGAGAACCACTTCGGCGAGAACGTGCTCGTGACCCGCAAGGGCGCGGTGCGCGCGGCGAAGGGGACGCTGGGAATCATCCCCGGATCGATGGGCGCCAAGTCGTTCATCGTCCGGGGCCTCGGCAACCCGGAGTCGTTCGACAGCTGCAGCCACGGCGCGGGGCGCGTGATGTCCCGCACCGCGGCCAAGAAGCTGGTGACCCTCGACGAGCATGTCGCGGACACCGCCGGTGTCGAATGCCGCAAGGACGTGGGCGTGCTCGACGAGACGCCCAAAGCCTACAAGCCGATCGAAGCCGTGATGGCCGCCCA
>Ga0164294_10002277_pt1 | contig 17420 bp, 12 predicted proteins | sample GEODES005metaG_FD_111479 | JGI IMG/M metagenome (GOLD analysis project Ga0164294, IMG submission 111479) | Oligotrophic lake water microbial communities from Sparkling Lake, Wisconsin, USA - GEODES005 metaG | ecosystem: Environmental > Aquatic > Freshwater > Lake | place: USA: Sparkling Lake...
CACCAGGTCGCCCATGGCCTGCTTGCTCATGCCGGCGCTTTGGGCCAGCTCCGTCAGGCGTGAGCCACCCTGCGCCAGATGCCGCGTGATGTGAATGTGCGCCGCGCCCACTTGCGAGCGCGCCGCCAGGTTGGACAGCGCCAGCGGCACCGCCACATCGTTGGCCATCAGGGCGAGCACGCGTGCGTCAAAGCGGCGCAGCGCATGGCCCATCAGACGGCCCAGATGGGTCTGGCGCCAGCCCTCGGCCGTGCCGCTGTGGGCGGGCGTGTACCTGTTTTTGGTTGGAGAATTTGCCATGGCCAAATAGTAAGGCAAACTGACCAAAAATATGCTTTACAAGTCTAAATCAGCTGATAAAGTACTGTTCATGCATCCAGCTCAGAGTTCGTAACAAGAGCCTGATGCAATCGAATTATTTGTGTAACTTGTTGATTTAAATGGAGATTATCATGGAAGCCAACGTCAAAGCCAACTCCCCCCTGAACACCGAAAAAGCCAAGGCCCTGCAGGCCGCTTTGCTGCAAATTGAAAAGCAGTTCGGCAAAGGCACCATCATGAAGCTGGGCGCCGGCGAGGTCATCGAGGACATCCAGGTCGTGTCTACTGGCTCTTTGGGGCTGGACATTGCGCTGGGCGTCGGCGGTCTGCCGCGCGGCCGTGTTGTTGAGATCTACGGCCCTGAGTCTTCGGGCAAAACCACGCTGACGCTGCAAGTCATCGCCGAAATGCAAAAGCTGGGCGGCACCTGCGCCTTTGTCGACGCTGAACACGCGCTCGACATCCAGTACGCTCAAAAGCTCGGCGTCAACCTGCAAGAGCTGCTGATCTCCCAACCTGACACCGGCGAGCAAGCGCTCGAAATCGTGGACTCGCTCACCCGCTCCGGCGCGGTTGATTTGATCGTCATCGACTCGGTCGCTGCCCTCACACCCAAGGCCGAACTCGAAGGCGAAATGGGCGACTCGCTGCCCGGCCTGCAAGCGCGTTTGATGAGCCAGGCGCTGCGCAAGCTCACCGCCACCATCAAAAAGGCCAACTGCATGGTCATCTTCATCAACCAGATCCGCATGAAGATCGGCGTCATGTTCGGTTCACCTGAAACCACCACAGGCGGCAACGCGCTCAAGTTTTACGCTTCCGTGCGCCTGGACATCCGCCGCATCGGCTCCATCAAAAAGGGCGAAGAGGTGATCGGCAACGAGACCCGGGTCAAGGTGGTCAAAAACAAAGTGGCCTCGCCGTTCAAGACGGCGGAGTTCGACATTCTTTACGGCGAAGGCATCAGCCGGCTGGGCGAAGTTTTGGACCTCGGTGTGGCCGGCAACATCGTCGAAAAGTCCGGTGCCTGGTACGCCTTCAACGGCGAAAAAATCGGCCAGGGCCGTGACAACTCGCGTGAGTTCCTCAAAGAAAACCCCGAGCTCGCTATTGAGATTGAAAACAAAGTGCGCGAGTCCCTGGGCATCCCGCTGATCGCTGTCAATGCTGCCGCCAAGCCGGAAAAGGCTGAAAAAGCCGAGAAGGCCGAGAAGGCTGACAAGGTGGAAAAGGCCGAGAAGCTGGCCAAGGTTTGAACCCTGCCATCTGATTCCAACTGATTTTTCAGGAGCGAAACATCATGTCACGCCATGTCTTGAGCGTCAGCAGCTGGCTGCTGTGCGGGCTGAAAAAAATCGCCGTCGCCCTCTGGCGAGCGGCCTGAGCGCCGCTGATGAGTGAGCGCGACCGTAGCCCGCCCGACGCCGTGCCTGCCGCGCCCGCCGCCGCGCCAGCCAAGCGCGGTGGCGGGCGCGGCATCTTCACGCTGTCGCTCAAAGGCCGGGCGCTGCGCCTGCTCACCGGTCGCGAGCATTCACGCGCAGAACTCGAGCGCAAGCTCGCCCCGCATGAAGAAGAGCCTGGTCAGCTGGCCAAGGTGCTTGACGATTTGCAGGCCAAAGACTTCATCAGCGAACCCCGCGTCATCGAATCCGTCATCAACCGCCGCGCCAGCCGCTTTGGTGCAGCGCGCATCCGGCACGAGTTGCAAGGCAAAGGCCTGCAAGCCGAGGCGGTGGCCGCAGCCGTGCAGTCGCTCAAAACCACCGAGGTCGAGCGCGCCCGCGAAGTCTGGCGCAAAAAATTCGGCGCGCCTGCCAAAGACGCTGCAGAGCGCGGCAAACAAGCACGCTTTTTAGCCGCCCGCGGCTTCGGCGCAGAAGCCATAGGCCGTGTAGTCTCGGGCGCAGGAGAAGACTGAGCAAGGCAAGGGGATGGATCCCCGCCTACGCGAGGATGACAAACAAGTTGCCTTGTGTTCTAGCTGGCGTTTCTGAACGCCAGACTCAGTGAGGTCCAATTTTGGCGGGCGGCTAGCAGGTGGCGTTCTTTCACGTGGCCGTAGCCTTTGATTTGCTCGGGGATGCGCGCCAGATCAAGCGCCGCTGCGTGGTTGGCCGCACTCAGTGAAGTGATGATTTCTTCGACGCTGGCGCGATAGCTGTCTATCAGTGCGCGTTCGCTGCGGCGTTCTTCGGTGTAGCCGAACACATCCAGCGGCGTGCCGCGCAAGCCCTTGAAGCGCGTCAGCAGCCGGAAGGCGCCAGCCATCCACGGGCCAAACTGCCGTTTTTGCAATTCGCCCTTGTCGTTGCGTCGGGACAGCAGCGGCGGGGCCAGGTGGTAGTTGACTTTGAAGTCGCCTTCAAACATGGCCTGGATTTGTTCTTCAAATCCGCTTCGCGTGTGCAGCCGCGCCACCTCATACTCGTCTTTGTAGGCCATCAGCTTAAAGAGCCCGCGTGCCACGGCCTGGCTCAGCAGGTTCTTGCCGCGCACGTCCTCGGGCAGGCGCTCTTCGGCGGCTTGCACGCGCGCCACCAGGGCGGCGTAGCTCTGGGCGTAAGCCGCATTTTGGTAAGCGGTCAAAAACTCGACGCGCCGTGCCACCAATGCGTCCAGACCCTGACGCGGCGCCGGCATGCTGACCACTTGCGCTGGCGCATACAGGTTTTGCACAGAGGCCAAATTACAGGCTGCGCGACGGCCCCAAGTGAAGGCAGCCTTGTTGTTGTCCACGGCAACAGCGTTGAGCTCAATGGCCCGCATGATGGATGCCAGACCCAGCGGCACCCAGCCGCGCTGCCAGGCAAAGCCCAGCAGCATCGGGTTGGCGTAGATGCTGTCGCCCATCAACTTTGTGGCGGCGGTGTCGGCATCAAAACTGCCAAGCCCATCAACGCCCACGACCTTTGCGATTTCGGCCTGGCAGGCGCTGCCGGGGTTCTGCCAGCTGCCGTTGTGCACAAAGGCAGCCGTCGGTGCGCTGTGGGCGTTCAGTGCTACATGGGTTTTGCCGGCCTGCATGCGCAGCAAGGTTTCTTTGTGCGCAGCGACGATGGGGTCGCAGCCGATCACCAGGTTGGCGCCGGCCATGCCGACACGCGTGGTGCAGATGTCGCCGGGGTTCTGGCTTATCAGCACATGGCTCCAGGTGCTGCCGCCTTTTTGCGCCAGGCCCGCTGCGTCTTGCGTGACGATGCCTTTGCCCTCAATGTGCGCGGCCATGCCCAGCAGCTGGCCGATGGTGATGACACCCGTGCCGCCCACGCCGGCCACCACCAGGCCCCAGACCTTGCTTGCGCCCGCGCCGTCTAGCGGCGACAGCACCGGCAAGGGCATCGCGCCGTGTGCAGCATCGTCAAAGGGGTTCAGGCGCGCGTCGGCCTTGGCTTTCTTTTTGAGCTGACCGCCTTCGACGGTGACGAAGCTCGGACAAAAGCCCTTGGTGCAGGAATAGTCCTTGTTGCAGGTGCTCTGGTTAATCTGCCGTTTGCGGCCGAACTCGGTCTCCAGCGGCTCGATCGACAGGCAGTTGGACTGCTCGCCGCAGTCGCCGCAGCCTTCGCACACCAGCGGGTTGATGACAACGCGCCGGGCCGGGTCTACCAGCGCGCCGCGCTTGCGGCGACGGCGCTTTTCAGTGGCGCAGGTCTGGTCGTAAATGATGACGGTGCAGCCCTTGATCTCGCGCAGTTCGCGCTGAACCGCGTCCAGCGCATCGCGGTGATGCACGGTCACGCCCTCGGCCAGCGTCACGCCCGCGTACTTTTCGGGCTCGTCAGAGACCACCACGGTTTTGACAGCGCCTTCGGCGCGCATCGACTGCGCGATCTGCACCACCGAATGGCCCTCGGGCCGCTCGCCCACTTGCTGGCCGCCCGTCATGGCCACGGCGTCGTTGTACAAAATTTTGTAGGTGATATTCACGCCAGCGGCAATGCTCTGGCGCACGGCCAGCATGCCGCTGTGAAAGTACGTGCCGTCACCCAGGTTGGCAAAAATGTGCGTGTCCGTGGTGAAGGGCTGCTGGCCAACCCAGGGCACGCCCTCGCCGCCCATTTGGGTGAAACCCATGGTGCTGCGGTCCATCCACAGCGCCATGTAATGGCAGCCGATGCCGGCCATGGCGCGCGAGCCCTCCGGCACGCGGGTAGAAGTGTTGTGCGGGCAGCCCGAGCAAAACCAGGGCGTGCGCTCGGCGTTGACCTCAAGCACCTGCATGGCGCGCTCTTTGGCCTCGATCAGCGCCAGCCGTGCGGCTATGCGCGCGCGCATGTCGCTGGGCAGGTCGAGCTTTTGCACGCGCGCTGCAATCGCCTTAGCGATCAGTGCGGGCGACAGGTCGGCGTTGGCGCGCAGCAGCGTGTGCGCCGCCGGGTTGGACATGCCCCACTCGCCGCCGCTGAAGTCGCCTTCGACCTCATTGAACTTGCCCAGGATGACCGGCCGCACATCTGCGCGCCAGTTGTACAGCTCTTCTTTAAGCTGGTATTCAATGACCTGGCGTTTTTCTTCCACCACCAAAATCTCTTGCAGACCGGTGGCAAATTCGCGCGTGAGCTGCGCTTCCAGCGGCCACACCACGCCGACCTTGTGCAGCCGGATGCCGACCTGCCGGCAAGCCGCATCGTCCAGCCCCAGATCGACCAGCGCCTGGCGCGTGTCGTTGTAGGCCTTGCCGCTGGCGATCAGGCCGAAGCGGTCGTTCGGGCCCTCGATCGCGTTGTAGTTCAGCCGGTTGGCGCGTATGTAAGCCAGCGCGGCGTACCATTTGGTGTCAAACAGGCGTTGCTCTTGTTCCAGCGCGCTGTCGGGCCAGCGAATGTGCACGCCGCCGGGCGGCATTTCAAAGTCAGTCGGGAGCTTGATCTGCACGCGCTGCGGGTCAATCAGCGCGCTGGCCGAGGACTCCACAATTTCCTGAATTGTCTTCATGCCGGCCCAGACACCGGCATAGCGGCTCATGGCCAGCGCGTGCAAGCCCAGGTCTAAAATTTCCTGCACGCTAGCCGGAAAAAACACCGGCAAGCCGCAGGCCTTGAAGATGTGGTCGCTCTGGTGCGCCGCAGTCGAGCTCTTGGCCACATGGTCATCACCGGCCACCGCCAGTGCGCCCCCCCAGGGCGTGGTGCCGGCCATGTTGGCATGCTTGAACACGTCCGAGGTGCGGTCCACGCCCGGACCTTTGCCGTACCAGATGCCGAAAACGCCGTCGTACTTGTTGGTGCCCGGCGGCGCAAAGCCCAGTTGCTGCGTGCCCCATACGGCGGTCGCCGCCAGCTCCTCGTTCACGCCCGGCTGAAACACGATGTGCTGCGCCTTGAGGTACTTGGCCGCCTTCCACAGCGCCTGGTCATAGCCGCCCAGCGGCGAGCCGCGGTAGCCCGAAATAAAGCCGGCGGTGTTCTTGCCCTGCTGCGCATCGCGCAGGCGCTGCAACATGGGCAGCTTGACCAGCGCCTGCACGCCGCTCATGAAGGCGTAGCCGTAGTCCAGGCTGTACTTGTCGTCCAGTGTGACGGTTTCCAGCGACTGGCGGATGTGCTCTGGCAAAGGGGCGTTCATGGCGAGATCTCCGGAAATCTTGTTCTTGCGCGGGAGCTACAGTGCGCCTTCGCGATTCGGGCCTGCAAATGCGAAGTGTATGCCTCAAGGGAGCATATTTGCCGCCCGGCTTTTCGGCGAGCGTTTCGAAATAGTCTTGTCTGGTCAGGGGTTGCTGACCCAGTTTTCAACACGCAGCCCGGCGTAGCTCACAAAGTCCGCTTCGTTGTTGGTCACCAGCGTCACGCCCAACGCGACCGCGTGGGACGCGATGAGTTTGTCCAGGGCATCGCGGTTGCGGTCTTTGTAAGCCGCCCGTATCGGGCCATAGGCCCTGGCCGCTGCTGCGTCAAAAGGCGCCACCATGATGTCTTCTAACAAGCTTTGAAGTGCTGAACGGTTAGTCTGCTGCGTGGCCGGCTTTGAGCATGCGATACCGTATTCAAGTTCGGCAGCTGTGACCGCAGAGATGACCACGTCGCCCACAAAGCAGGCCGCAAAGCGCTCGCGCACCTCTGGCGGCTGGTGCTTCATGAGGTAAATGCAAATGTTGGTGTCGAGCATGTACGTCGGCTTCATAAGGCCTCGCGCTCGCGCTCTATGTTGTCGCCTCGGCCCTGTTCCATGAAGTCGGGTGAAAACTTGGCCAGTTTGCCCAGCACATCACCCATGCGGCGCTGCGCCGGACGGATGCGCAACTCGTCCCCCAGGCGCTCAATCACCAGATCCAGGTCCCACATGCTGTAGGCCAGCTCTGCTGGAATTCGAACAGCCTGAGAGTTGCCGTTCTTGAAAAGTTTGGTGTTGGCCATGATGAACCTCTTGTGGATGTACGTGTACATCTTAAACGGTGGGCCGGCGAATGTAAACACAGGGATGTACAGCGCAGGGAGCGGCCCTTGGCTTTAACCGTCATTTGCCGACTTCTTTCGGTGACCGGTCCAAGCGCCTTGTAAAGTCGGGGTTGGCCCTAGTTCCCAACCAAAAAGCACATCCATGAGCCGATTCAGTCTTTCCAAACTCCCCACTGTGTGGATTTATGTGCTGGCTGCCTTGCTGTTGGCCGGGGCGGGCGTGGGCGTCAAGCTCTACTTTTTTCCGGCCAGCAAGCCGCCGGCTTTTGTCACGGCCACGGCGACGCTGGGTGACTTGGAGCAGTCGGTGCTGGCCACCGGCACGCTGCAGGCTTTCAAGCAGGTCAGTGTGGGTGCGCAGGCCTCGGGGCAGATCAAGACGCTGGCTGTGGCGCTGGGTGACACCGTCAAAAAAGGGCAGCTGATTGCCGAGATTGACGCGCTCAAGCAGCAAAACGAGTTGCGCAACACGCAAGCTGCGCTGCAAAGTGCCGAGGCGCTGCTCGGTTCCCGCCGTGCTTTGCTGCGTCAAGCCGAGCTGAACTTTGAGCGGCAAAAAGAGTTGCTGGCCGCCGACGCGATTTCGCGCCAGGCTTTTGAGCAGGCCGAGGCCACGCTGGGCACCAGCCGCGCTGACATCAAAACATCTGAGGCGCAGATTGCGCAAGCGCGCATTGCGGCTGACACGGCCAAGCTCAATGTCGGCTACACCCGCATCCTGGCGCCCATGGATGGTGTGGTGGTGGCTATCGTCACGCAGCTGGGGCAGACGGTCAATGCCAACCAGAGCGCGCCCACCATCATCAAGCTGGCCTTGCTCGACACCATTACCGTCAAAGCGCAGATTTCTGAAGCCGACGTGGTGCGCGTCAAGCCCGGACAAAAGGCTTACTTCACGATTTTGGGCGCGCCGGACAAGCGTTACTACACCACGCTGCGCAGTGTCGAGCCTGCGCCGGAATCCATCGCCACTGAAACGCAAAGCAGCAGCAACACAGCGATTTACTACAACGGCCTGCTGGACGTGCCCAACCCGGAAGGTCGCTTGCGCATCTCCATGACGGCGCAGGTCTACATTGTGCAAAGCGAAGCCAAGGGCGTCATCACCATTCCGTCGGCTGCCATCGAGCAGGCGGGGCGGCGCGGCCCGGCCAGCGTGCGGGTGGTGGGCGCCGACGGCAAGCCCGAAAAGCGCCCGGTCAAAGTCGGTATCAATAACAACGTCAACGCGCAAATCCTGGAGGGCCTGGCAGAAGGCGAAAAAGTGGTGCTTAGTGAAGCGCCGCCGCCCGGCAGCCAGAGCACGCCGCGCCAAGCACCGCGCATCCGGTTTTGAGGGCTGAGGCTTTGACCCCCGCCACTCCCGCCACCGCTGACGCACCCGCGCTGCTTGAGCTGCGCGGGCTGCAGCGTGACTTTCCGGCGGGCGAGGGCACGATCACTGTGCTGGCCGACGTCAACCTGGACATACGCGCCGGCGAAATGGTGGCCATCGTCGGCGCCTCGGGCTCCGGCAAATCCACGCTGATGAATATTCTGGGTTGCCTGGACAAACCCAGCGCCGGCAGCTACCGCGTGGCCGGCCGGCCGACCGGCCAGCTGGGCCCCGACGAGCTGGCTGAGTTGCGGCGCGAACATTTCGGTTTTATCTTCCAGCGCTACCACTTGCTGGGTGATTTGAACGCACTGGGCAACGTGGAGGTGCCGGCGGTTTACGCAGGCCGCCAAAGCAAAGCGCGGCGCGAGCGCGCCCTTGCGCTGCTCACGCGCCTGGGCATGGCCGACCGCTTGCAACACAAGCCGGGCCAGCTCTCGGGCGGGCAGCAACAGCGCGTGAGCATTGCGCGCGCGCTCATGAACGGCGGCCACGTGCTGCTGGCCGACGAGCCAACCGGCGCGCTGGACACGCAAAGCGGCGCCGAGGTGATCAAGATTTTGTTAGAGCTGCATGCCGAGGGCCACACCATCATCATCGTGACGCACGATATGCAAGTGGCCGCGCACGCCGACCGAATCATTGAGCTCAGTGACGGGCGCGTGGTGTCCGACCGGCTGACCCGGCCCGATGCCGCACCGACCGGCGCCGCGCTCAAAATGCATTCGGCTTCCAGCGGCCGCTGGCAGGCCGCGCGTGACCGCTTTGGCGAAGCTTTTCGCATGGCCTTGCTGGCCATGAACGCGCACCGCCTGCGCACCTTTTTGACCATGCTGGGCATCATCATCGGCATTGCTTCGGTGGTCTCGGTGGTGGCGTTGGGCGATGGCTCGCGTCTGCAAATTCTCAAGAACATCAGCGCCATCGGCACCAACACCATCGAGATATTTTCAGGCTCCGGCTTTGGCGACCAGCGCGCGGCGCGTGTACGCACCTTGGTGCCGGGTGACGCGGCCGCGCTGGCCGAACAAAGCTATGTGGACAGCGTCACGCCCAGCGTCAGCAGCTCGGCCACGCTGCGCTACGGCAACATCGCGGTGACTGGCACCATCAACGGCGTGGGCGAGCAGTATTTCCGCGTGCGCGGCGTGCAGCTGGCTGCCGGCCGCACCTTTGACGAAGACAGCGTGGCCAGCCTGGCGCAAGAAGTGGTCATTGACGACAACACCCGCAAGCAACTTTTCCCGCGCAACCCCAACCCGGTGGGCGAAGTGATTTTGCTGGGCCAAGTGCCTTGCCGCGTGGTGGGCGTAGCCAAGCGCAGCGAGTCGGCCTTTGGTAATTCTGAGGCGCTCAATGTGTGGATTCCGTACACCGCCGCCATGAGCCGCGTGACCGGGCAAAGCCATTTGCGCAGCATCACCGTGCGCATCAGCGACGAGGTGTCGGCCGAGGCTGCAGAGCAGGGCGTCAACCGGCTGCTCTTGCAGCGCCATGGCGTGCAAGACTTTTTTGTGCTCAACACCAACACCATTCGCCAGACCATTGAAAGCACCACGCAAACCATGACGCTGCTGATCTCGGCGATTGCGCTCATCTCGCTGATCGTCGGCGGCATCGGGGTGATGAACATCATGCTGGTCTCGGTGACCGAGCGCACACGCGAGATCGGTGTGCGCATGGCGGTGGGTGCGCGCCAGGCCGACATACGCCAGCAGTTTTTGATTGAAGCGGTGCTGGTGTGTCTCATGGGCGGCGTGCTGGGTATCGGCCTGTCCCAGTTGGTGGGCTGGGGCTTTGAAAAATCAGGCAGCAGCTTCACGCTGGTGTACTCAACGCTGTCCATGGTGGCCGCCTTTGTCTGCTCCACATTCATCGGCGTGATCTTCGGCTTTTTGCCTGCCAACAATGCCGCCAAGCTCAACCCGGTCGACGCACTCTCCCGCGAATAAAGACAAGCATGAACCTCTTACCTGCCCACGCGTTTTTTAGTTTGGTGCGCCGGCCTCTGGCGCTGGCTGCTCTGCTCATGCTGGGTGGCTGTGCTTCCACATTCAATTCCCTGTTTCGCCCGCCCGCCCTCAAGATACCCGCTCAGTACACACAGGCAGGCACCGTCAGCACAACCGTTTCAAGCGCTACACCAGCCGCTGTGGGCACGCCGTGGTGGACGCGTTTGAATGATCCCGTGCTTGACCAGCTGGTGGCCGATGTGCTGGCCCGCAACAACAACCTGGCCGCAGCCACCATTCGCGTGCGGCGAGCGCAACTGCAAGCCGGCCTGGCCGACCAGGCGCTGCAACCGGCCCTGGCGGGCAGCGCCAGCATGGGCACACGACGCTCTTTGGAGGGCGATGCAAGCAGCTCCCGCAGCAGCGGTGTAACGCTGAGCGCCAGCTATGAAATAGATTTGTGGAACAAGCTCGGCAGCCAGCGCGAAGTCGCGCGATGGGAAGCGCTGGCCAGCGAGCAAGACCGCCAAAGCACGCGCCTGGCGCTGGTTGCCACCACGGCCAGGTTGTACTGGCAGCTGGCTTTTGTCAACCAACGCCTGGCCGCCAACACGCAAAGCATCGGCTACGCGCAAACCACGTACCAGCTGGTGCAAACGCAGTACCGCGCCGGCGCAGCCTCCGGCCTGGAAGTGGCCGAAGCCCAGCAAGCGCTGGCCAGCCAGCAAGCCAGTCAAAGCGCTTTGCAGCAACAAGCGGTAGAGGCGCGCACCGCGCTGGCCCTGCTGCTGGACAGCGCGCCCGGCAGCCAAGCCGCAAGCAATCCCGCGACCTTGCCAGCCGGCGAGTTGCCCGCGCTGCAAGCCGGCTTGCCGGCCAGCCTGCTGGCGCGCAGGCCCGATCTGCGTGCCGCCGAGCTGCGCCTGCGCGAATCCTTCACCCGCATCGACGCCACCCGCGCCAGCTACTACCCGGCGCTCAGCCTGACGGGCAGCCTGGGCACGTCCAGCGCGCAGCTGACCAACCTGTTGCAAAACCCGGTAGCCGCGCTCGGCCTGGGTGTGACGCTGCCCTTTTTGCAGCGCACCAACATGCAGCTGAGCATCAAGGTGTCCGAGACGCAATACGAAGAGGCGGTGGTCAACTTCCGCCAGACGCTGTACACCGCACTCGGTGACGTCGACAACGCCTTGTCGTCGCGCCAGGAACTGGCCTTGCAGGCCACCCGCCTTGAAGAGAGCCTGCAAGCCGCCCGCACCGCCGAGCGCCTGTATGAAGCCCGCTACCGCGCAGGTGCCGCCGCCCTCAAAGCCTGGCTGGACGCCCAGGAAAAGCGCCGCAGCGCAGACATCGCCCTGGCCGACAACCGCCTGGCCCGCCTGAACAGCCAGTTGGCGCTGTACCAGGCACTGGGAGGCGACGCTGAGCCAACACCTGCGCCCTGATCAGTACCCCGCCTCTATTACTGCCCCTTTTACCGTCATTCCTGCGCAGGCAGGAATCCATGGTCGAGTCAGCCCGCTGCGCCAGTCATAACACCGCGCAGCCATCCGTAAGTCTTTGCCAGCACGGCATCTACCTCGGGCAGCACACCGGCGTACTTTAAAAAACTGTGGGCTGTGCCCGGGCATGCTTGCAGGTGCGTGGCCACACCCGCTTGCAGCAGCCGCTGGCCATAGGCCATGCCTTCGTCATGCAAGACATCACACTCCGCCACAAACACACAGGCCGGTGGTAAACCGGCCATCGAAGCAGCCCGCAGGGGGGAGGCGTGCGGGTCGGCCGCTGCTGCCGGGGTTGGCAGGTACTGCTCCCAAAACCAGAGCATGTTGTCTTGGGTCAGGCCATAGCCTTCGGCGTAAGTTTGGTACGACGCGGGCAATGCAGACGGGTAGTCTGTCACCGGGTAAAACAGCACTTGCCCGCGCAGCGCCGGCCCGCCTTCGTCACGTGCGCGCAAGGCCGTGACGGCGGCCATGGTAGCGCCGGCACTCAAGCCCGACACCGCCATCCGCGAGCCGTCACCGCCAAACTCAGCGGCATGGGCCGTCGCCCAGCGCGTGGCCGCCAGGCAATCGTCAGGCCCGGCCGGAAATTGATGCTCGGGCGCCAGCCGGTAGTCCACCGACACCACCGCGCATGACGCACCGGCGGCCAGTCGCATGCAGATGTAGTCATGCGAATCCAGGTCCAGCACCACAAAGCCGCCGCCATGAAAAAACATCAGCACCGGGTGCGGTCCCTGGCCCTGCGGCGTGTAGACCCGCGCCGCAATGTCGCCGCCAGGCCCGGGAATGAGCACATCCTGCATGTCAGCCAAAGCGATATCCGGCTTGCCCGGCGCACCCGACTTGGCCTGCACCCGCGCCTGCGCCACCCCCAGTTCACGGTAGGGGCGCACATTAGAAGCGCGCAAGGCAGTTTCGATGATGGGATGCAAAGGCATGAGAGGGGCTCCTGTTTGTTTGGGGGCAGTCTTGATACAGGTCTTGTCGCCGGCTCAGCGCGGCCATAACACCCAAAGCCGCAGCGGCTGATTGACTTTGCTGGCCAGTGCGCCGGCTTCGGGCCCGGTGCCGGCAAAGTAGTCGGCGCGCACAGCGCCCACGATGGCGCTGCCGGTGTCCTGGGCCATCACCAGTTTTTGCAATTGCACGCTGGGGCCTGGCGTGCTGAGCCAAACGGGTGTGCCATAGGGAATGCTGCCGGGGTCGACCGCGATGGAGCGGCCGGCTGTCAGTGGCACGCCCTGGGCGCCGCGCGGGCCGGTGCTGCTGTCGATGGCGGACATAGGCTCTTCTTTGAAAAATATGTAGCGCGGGTTGCTCCACAGCAGCTGCTGCACGCGCTGCGGGTTTTGTGCGGCCCAGGCTTTGGTGGCGTCGGGCCAGGGGTTGACTTTGCTGACGCCTTGCTCTTGCAGCCAGGCGTTGACGCTTCGGTAGGGCTGCTCATTAGAGCCGGCAAAAGCCACGCGCACGGTGCGCAGGCTGCCATCGGCTTGTGTCAGTTGCAACCGGCCGGAGCCCTGGATATGCAGCAGCAATGCGTCGATGGGGTCTTCAAGCCAGGCGATCTCCAGGCCCTGCAGGGCGGCTTGCGCTTCGGGCAAGGTGTCTATGTCTTGCCGGCTAAACCAAGGCTGGCCGCGCCGCAGTGTGGCGGGCGCCTGGTACAGGGGCACATTGAAGGCGGCGCTTTGTTGACGGCTGGCGCGGAAAATAGGTTCAAAGTAGCTGGTGAGCTGGCCGTCGGCGACGCCGCTCAGGGACTCCACGCGCAGGGGTTGCAGGCGCTCAATCATCCAGGCGCGCTGCTCGTCTGCGCTGCCTATGCTCAAGCGGCGCACGTCGGCGCAAAGGGGGGCAAATGTAGGCCCCGGGCGTTCGCAGCTTTTGATCCAGGCGTTCCAGGCTTCAAACAAATTGTCTTTGTCAAAGCCGGGCAAGTCGCTCCAGGGCACGGGCACCCAGCGGCTTTTGCTGGCTTGCCAGGCGCTGGCGGCGGGTGGTGCAGCGGATGGGGCCGCGGCGGGCGCTGGTGGCGGCAAAGCGGCCTCGGGCAGCGATGCCGGCCATGGCGGCAGCGGGGTATTGATTGCACAAGAAGCCAGCCAAACGCTGCCGCAGATAATGAGCGATGTCTTTGCCAACCGGGAATAAATACTCATGGTCTTGCTCTTGCTTGAAGCTTTAGGGGCTTTGCTGATACTGGTGTTCATCGTTTGGTGGACCATGTTCTCAGGGCGAAAAGGCGGTGAAATCAAGCCGGACCCGCGTGACGACGTTAACAAACCGGGTCCTTAGGCACTAAAGCCCTTTTGCACTTTTGCACTTTTGCACTTTTGCACTTAGGCATTACGCAGCAAGTTGGCCAGCTCCACCGCTGACTTGACACCCATTTTTTCGAACACGCGTGCACGGTGCACTTCCACCGTGCGCACGCTGATGTCGAGCTGGTCTGCCACCATTTTGTTGGACATACCGCCCACCACCAGGCGCAGCACATCGCGCTCGCGCTCGGTCAGGCCGTCCAGCAGGGCTTGCAGGTTGCCGGAGCGGTTCAGCGCTGACAGCCGCTCAGCAGACAGTGCCAGCGCTTGCTCTATGCGGTCAACCAGAGCATTGTCTGAAAATGGCTTTTCACAAAAATCAAATGCGCCGCGCTTGACAGCATCCACCGCGGTGGGAACATCAGCGTGACCGGTTAAAAAAATCACCGGTAACGTGGGCAACAGGCCGTAGCCGATGAGCTTTTCAAACATGGCCAAGCCACTCAGGCCGGCCATGCGCACATCCAACAGCACACAAGAAGGTTCGCGCACGCTGCCTGGCGCACTGATGCGGGCGTCAAACGCTTCGGCGCTGTCAAAGCATTCGCTGGTGAGCCGTCGCGAGCGCAGCAACCAGGCCAGCGCGTCGCGCACGCCCTGATCGTCGTCCACGATGTAGACGGTAGCGTAAGGGCTGCTCATCGTGCGGTTTCGGTGGTCATAGAACTTGCAGCATAAACCTGCGGGAAGGCGGATGAGGTCGCAGGCTGGCCAGCCGGACTGGCGGGCAGCGTGAAGCTGAAAACCGTGCCGCCCGCCGGTGCCGGCGCATGCCCCAGAAAGCCGCCATGCTGCTCTATCACCGTGCGGCACAGACTCAGGCCCAGACCCATGCCTTCGGCCTTGGTGGTGAAGAAGGGCGTAAAGAGTCTGTCGGCCACCGCCGCTGAAATACCCACGCCGTGGTCAGTCACCGAGAACATGACCCAGCGGTCTTCAGCCGGCATGACGCGCAAGCTCAGGACGCGTTCGCTGGCGGACAGTGTGTTGGCTTCGCGCATGGCTTGCATGCCATTGCGGCAAAGGTTGAGCAAAACTTGTTCAACCATGGTGCGGTCACACAGCACGTCGCTACAGCTTTCGTCAACCTCGATCAACACGCGCACATGCAGCTTGCGTGCCTGCAGGCTGACCAGCGGCATGATGGCGTCCAGCAATGCGCGTGGTGTGACGCACTCGCGCACCTGGTCACGGCGGCGCACAAAGTCGTGCACGCTTTTGATGACTTTACCGGCGCGCTCAGCTTGTTCGCTGATGCGCTTGAGTGCCAGTTGCAGGTCGGCCGCCAGAGGCGCTGTGCCGGCGCCTGCGCCTTCGAGCAGGTTCAAAGAGCCGGTGGCATAACTGGAGATGGCTGCCAGCGGTTGGTTTAACTCATGGCTCAGCAGCGAAGCCATCTCGCCGACCATGGCCAGACGCGCGGTGGCTTGCAGCCGGTCCTGGCTGGCGCGTGACATTTCTTCTACGCGGCGCTGCTCGCTGATGTCCAGTATGGCGCTCATCCAGCCGGTGTGTTTGCCGTTGGCGTTAATCAGCGGCGCTTCAATGATGAGCACCGGAAAGCGCGTGCCATCGCTGCGCATGAAGACCGACTCGAAACCGCTTTGCGGCAAACTGTTGCTGGCCAGCCGGATGGTTTGCCGGTCCTGGTAAACGCCGGCCAGCTCGGGCGGCCAGTAAGGGCTGGGAAAGCTGTGGTTCAGCAAGTCCTTGGCTTGGACGCCCACCATCTGGCAAAAAGCCGGGTTCACATAGGTGATGCGTCCTTCCAGGTCACGAGCGCGCAAGCCGGTGACCAGCGAGTCTTCCATGGCTTTCCTGAAAGCCAGCGCGTCAGCCAGGTCATGCTCTACGCGCAGGCGCCGGCGAATATCGCGGCCCAGCAGCAGCAGCACCGCAATCAGCGCCAGCGCCAGGCTGCTGACCAGCGCAGTGAGCATGTTGGGGAAAAAGTCCGGCGAGCCTTTCCAGCTGTCTATGCGCAACACCAGGGTGCTGCCCGGCAAATCCAGCAGTTGTTGTGCGTTGTAAAACCGGTTGCCTCGCACGGGCGTGCCGGTGATGGCCAGGCGTGTGCCGTCGGCTTCTGTGAACGACAGGCCTTGCCCGCGCGTCAATTGGGAGCCGGTCAGCTCTTTCAAAATTTCTTGCAGCGAGTAGGTGGCCAAGGTGTAGCCTGTGAGCCGGCCCTCCACCTTGAGTGGCAGGCACACGTCGATCAGCTCGAGCCCCAGACCGTTGAATTGCGGCGTGAAGTAACTGCTGGAGTAGGCCGGCACGCCAAGCCGCATCGCGGTGTTGCAGGCCTGGGAGATTTCGAAATTAATCGTTTCACGGCCCATGCGCTCAAACACCGAGGCGCGGTAGGCCGAATCATAGAACAGACCTAATTTCAGCGAGGTATCACGCCACTCGATGCGAACGATTTCGCGGCGCTGGCGCAGCAGCTCTCCTGCTTGGGCGCGCCATTCCATGGGCTTGCGCTCTATCCCCGGCAAGGCTTGCAGGCCCTGAATATTGCGCGTTAGCCCGGCGCGAATGTCGGTGACGATCTCGGCGGTGTCGCGTTCAAGCCGGCTTTGCACCAGGCTCGCTTCGTAGCGTGCCGCCAGCCACACCAGTGCGCCCAGCATGGTCACAACCAGCGCTACCAAAAGCGCCCACAGTGTCCAGCGGCGGTTCCATTTCAGCGAGGAGGGTAACCAGCGTGGACGGATGCTCAGCATCATGGTCGCGGGTTGGCGGGCGCATTGCTGCGCGGCTTGCGCTCGACCTGGGTGATTTGCGGGTCAGCCCATGCGCCGTCGATATGAAACTCTTGTGTGCTCGCTTCAATCAGGGGCCTGCGTAAAAACAATTGCGCTAAAAAGCTGCCCAGGCCCACAGCCGGATTCACCACCGAGGCGATCAGTGAAGCCGTGCCGGCATTGATCTCGGGCACCACCACCACCCGCAGGTCTTGTGTTTCGCGAGCAATATCGACCTTGCCTTCCATCAAGACGGCGGCATTCACGCCTTTCATCTGCAAGTTGTTGGTGCGCGCCTGTCCTTGTTCGATGGTCACGTCTCCGCGTACAAAGTCAAAAGTAAAACCCTCGGAAAAAACGTCCCGGAAATCCAGTGACAGCCGGCGCGGCAGCGACTGCAAACTGAGCACGCCCAGCAGCTTGGCAATGCCGGGGTCGGCCTTGAGGAACTGCCCGCTTTCAATGTTCACATTGAACTGACCGTCCATGCTCGGGTAGTCCAGGCTCAGCGGTGAGCCCAGCCAGCCGACTTGCCCGTCCAGCCGGCCCTTGCCGCGGCGGATCAATCCGTCCATGCCCAGGCGCTTGAGCAGCTCGCCCGAATTGGCGATGTCCAGGCGGTAATTCATCTGGACACGGCGTCGCTCTTTGCCGCTGACGCTCGCCCAGTTTCCGTTGGCAGAAAACACGGCTTCAGGCATGGTCAGGTTGAGTTTATTGAGCCGCCATTCGCGCAATCCGCCGGCCGCCGTACCCTGCACATTGCGGTTGACCGCATCCACCTCCAGTCGG
>Ga0164294_10002278_pt1 | contig 17415 bp, 5 predicted proteins | sample GEODES005metaG_FD_111479 | JGI IMG/M metagenome (GOLD analysis project Ga0164294, IMG submission 111479) | Oligotrophic lake water microbial communities from Sparkling Lake, Wisconsin, USA - GEODES005 metaG | ecosystem: Environmental > Aquatic > Freshwater > Lake | place: USA: Sparkling Lake...
ACTTCGGCCTGACCTGCGACGGCGGGCGCGGCATAGGTCATCTTCATCGAGCCGTCGTTGTTGATCGCTGAGCCGCGGATGACTGCGTGGACCCGGTCACCGTCCTCAAGTGCGGCCTGTAACGGTTTGAGGATCAACGCGGCAACGCCGCTGCCGAAGATGGTGCCATCGGACCGAACGTCGAATGGTCGGCAGTGACCCGAGGGAGACACCATCGCACCCGGCTCGAAGGTGTACCCGACGTGATGCGGAACCCGGATCGCCGAGGCACCGGTCAGCGCCAAATCACATTCGCCGGCCAGCAGGCTCTGGCATGCGAGGTGCACAGCGACCAGCGACGACGAACAGGCGGTCTGCACCGACAGACTCGGCCCGCGCAGGTTCAGTTCGTGCGACACCCGAGTTGCCAGGTGATCCTTGTCGTTGAGCAGCACCAGGTTGAACATCTCGACGGTGATGCCCTCACCGACCAGCTTCCTGGTGTCGCGGTGTGACATCAGGTTGTCCATCAGGTAGCCGCTGGAGGTGCTGCTGGCGAAAACGCCGATCGTCCCGTCATAGGTGGCAGGGTCGTATCCGGAGTCCTCCAGGGCATGCCAGGAGGTCTGCAGGAACAACCGCTGCTGCGGATCCATCATTCGCGCGGTGTACGGGGTGATCCCGAAGTATTCGGCGTCGAACTCGTCAATCCCGTTGAGCATGGCCGCACGGCGGACGTAGGCCGGATCGGCAAGCGTCTTAGCACTGACCCCGGCGGCGGTGAGTACCTCCTCGGACAGTGTGGTGATCGATTCCTCACCGTGGCACAGGTTGTCCCAGAACTGGGTCAGCGATTCCGCGCCGGGAAAGCGGCCAGCCATTCCGATGACCGCAATCGCGTTGGGCGGCAACTCATTCGACGCGCCTGCGTTGGCGTTCTCCGTGGTCACACCACACGTCCTTTCCGTCTACCCGCCTGGGCTCCCTGGCGGGCTCGGGCGCGTTGCTGGGCACGCGCCCCGAGGCCGGGTCGGCCGGCGGCCGGCGAATCATCCGCTGGCGGGTAACCCATCCGCTCGCACAGTGCGTCGGTGAGAGCGGAGATGGTCGGGTACTCATAGATGACCGTCGCGGGCAGCGTAATGCCGAGGCTCGCGCTGAGGCCACGCTGAAGCGTGACGCTCATCAGCGAATCCATACCGAGCTGAAAGAACCCCACTTCCGGATCCAGCTTCCCCGCGGGCGCCAGACCCATCACCTCCGAGGCTAATGTCTCGATGTGGTCGCCGAGTAACTCGTGACGCCGTTCCGGTACGCATTCGCGGAGCGCTTTCGCGAACTCGCTCTCCGGCAGGTCCGCATTCGATGCATCGATTTCGGCCAATACGTCGTCAACTATGCGCAGCGCACCTCGGGTGCGATATGCCGCGGCCAATAACGGCCAGTTAGCATCCACCACAGTGGACCGCACCGGCGCATCCGGACTGATCAACATCGGCAGCGCGCGAATGGCCACCTCATCGGACATCGGCACGAGACCTGAATCAGAGGTCACCTGGCTGGTGTCCGATTGCAGATCGGCCAGCGATTTCCACAGCCCCCAGTTCACGGTGGTGGCGGGCAGTCCAAGATTCCGACGCGCATAGGCGAAGGTATCGAGGAAGGCGCTCGTCGCGGTGTAATGGGCGAGCCAGCGGGATCCAAGCAGACCGGAGATCGACGAGAACAGCACGAAATGGCGGATATCCCTCTTCAGCGACAGCGCGTGCATTACACCGAGGGCATCCAATTTCGGACGGAACATAGTGGCGACGTCCTCGTCGGTCATGCCGGCCAACGCCGCGGGTCCGCCGGCGAAGGCCGCCAGGTAGATGCCCTCAAGGGCCGGGAGATCGGAACCGAACCGTTCAAAGAGCGTCGACATAGCAACTTCGTCTGTGGCGTCAGCGGCGACCTCGATGAGGGTCGTCCCCGCCGACGAGAGTCGCTGGGCGAGTTCGTTGAGCCGCCCACCTGGGTTTCGCGACACGGCCACGATCGTTCCCGCACCCATGTCAGCCAGTTGTTGGATCAAGTGCGGACCGATATGGCCGGTGGCTCCGATGACCAGATGGCTGGTGTCGGGGCCGATCACCTCCGTCGGTGCCGACCACGGAGCGACATGTTCCAAACGCGGCACATGGCGGGCGCCTGCCCGATACACCACTTGATCCTCACCGTCGCCGGCCTGAGCCTCGGCGAGGACACCTCGAGCAGTTAACGCCGCAGGCATCGACTCATCGACATCGATCAAGCCCGCCCAGATTTCGGGGTGCTCCAGCGCAAGCGTGCGGCCCAGCCCCCAGAGGACAGCGTGGGTCGCATTGGCCCGGTCGCCTTCGATAACAGGCTGGGCGTTGCGCGTGATGATGAACAGCTTCGGCGGCGAAGACATCGAAATGAGTTCTTCGACAAGGGCTCTGGCCTCGTTGAAAAGGTCGTAGGCCGATTCGATGTCGAGCAGGGTACCGGTGGAGGGCGGCGCGAACACCACGTTGTCGACCTCGGTGAGCGCGGCGCGCAGCACAGCCCTCTCGCTGCAGTGCGCCAATCCCCGACCAAGCTCGGTCCCTAGGTCCGCATCACCGATAACGAGCCAGGGCCCGGCAATAGCGGCATCGGCTGCCGGCAACGGGCGGACCTGCCACGTCGGCTCGTACAGCCAGTCCGCCGGGACGGGGCTGTCCTCCGGTCGCAGCAGACGTTTTCCGTTCCGGCTGGATCCACCGAATCCGGCATTGGGCAACGCCGGTGCCATATCGATCCAGTGGCGGGTGTGACGCCAGGGAGTGGTTGGGATCCCAGGGTGGGGCTCCGGCGGGTGTGCACCGAGCGGTGCCCGCGCCACATGTGTTGCGTTGAGGTTGGTGTGGAATGCGACCGTGTCGTGGGCGTCACGCTGCAGTGTGCCAAGACTGTGGTGATGCGCATTGCCGGTGTCCGGGTGATCGAGCGTGTCCGAAATCGCCTTGATGAGAACGGGGTGCGGGCTGATCTCGATGAAGGTGCAGTGGTTCGCACCGGCGGCCGCGATCGCCTGGCTGAACCTGACCGGGTTACGAACGTTGGCCACCCAATGTTCGGCGCCGAATAGCGCCGCGGGGTCAGCCTGGTCGACTGTGCTGAACACCGGGATCCGCGGCACCTGCGGCGCCAGAGCAGCCAACTCGGTTCGTAGCTCGTCCAGAATCGGATCCATCATCGCGGTATGGGAGGCCACCTCCATGTTCACCCTCCGGGCGAACACGTTCTGCTCGCGGGCTGCGGCAATGACGGCCTCGACCGACTCGGTCGGACCCGCAACGACGGTCTGGCGCGGGGACGAATAGACCGTCACCGTCACTCCAAGGTGATCAGCGATCAGTGCCTCGGTGGCCGCAGAATCAAGTTCGAGCAGCGCTACCGCGCCCTTTTCGGTGAGTTGAGACATCAACCGCGATCGGCTGGCGATCACCCGCAATCCCTCGGCCGGGCTCAGCGCGCCGGCAACCACTGCAGCGGAGACCTCGCCCATCGAATGGCCGACGACTGCATCAGGTTCAACACCATAGGAGCGCCACAGCGCCGTCAGCGCCAACTGGATACCGACCAACACCGACTGGACCCGTACCGAGCCTTCCACCGGCTCTCCGTTGGCCAAAACATCACGGAGCGAAAACCCTAGCTGCGCAACGAAGTCGGGCTCCAACTCCGCGACGGCTGCCGCGAATACCGGTTCGTCAGCCAGTAACTGCCGTCCCATTCCCGCCCACTGCGAACCCTGGCCGGAGTATACGAAAACCGTGCCCGAACCGCACTTTCCCGGATGCGGGCCGATAACACCGGTTGCGGGCTGCCCTGCAGCCAGCGCACGCAGGCCAGCCACTGCCTCATCACGTTCGGTTGCGCATACCGTGCCGAAAATCGGGTGATGAGTCCGGTGGTGATTAAGTGTGTGCGCGATATCGGCCAGTGGCACCTGCGCGCCCGCAGCGGTCATCCAGTCAGCCAGGGTGTTGGCCATCTCGGCCATGCGCACTGCGCTCTTTCCGCTGACCACCAAAGTGCTTACCGGCGAGATCGTCGCCGGCTCCGGCTCGCTCATCTCGGGTGCCTGCTCAAGCACGATGTGGGCGTTCGTGCCACCGAAGCCGAACGATGACACACCCGCGAGACGCGGACGGCCGGTTTCCGGCCAATCTGTCGCTTCGGCAACAACTTTCAAGCGCAGCTGGTCAAAAGGAATATGGGAATTCGGCGTATCGAAGTGCAGATTCGCCGGGATCGTGCCACGCTGGACCGCCAGGGTTGCCTTGATCAGGCCGACAATGCCCGCGGCTGCCTCCAGGTGGCCGAGATTGGTCTTGACCGCGCCGGCCAGCAGTGGCGCATCCGGCTGCCGGCCCCGCCCGTAGACCGCCCCGAGGGCACGGGCTTCGATCGGGTCGCCGAGTAGCGTGCCGGTGCCGTGTGCCTCGACATAGTCGACCTCTAACGGCTGTACGTCGGCATCGGCGCATGCGGCGCGCAACACCGCAGCCTGGGCGGCGGGGTTCGGCGCCATCAGACCGTTGGATCGACCGTCTTGATTAACCGCTGAGCCACGTACGACCGCGAGGACCTGGTCGCCGTCGCGAATCGCGTCGGAGAGCCGTTTGAGCACGGCGACCCCGCAGCCCTCGCCGCGGACGAATCCATCGGCGGCTGCGTCGAAAGCGTGACAGGCGCCGGTGGGCGACATCGCTTCGGCCGCATCGAAGCTGCGCGTCACGACTGGCGAAAGGATCAGGTTCACCCCGGCGGCAATCGCAAGTTCCGATTGACCTGTACGCAGGCTTTGGCATGCCAGGTGCACCGCGACCAGTGACGACGAGCACGCGGTGTCCACGGTGAGCGACGGACCACGCAGGTCGAGGAAGTAGGACAGCCGGTTGGCGATGATGCTGAGGGCACCACCCGTTCCGGTCCAGGCGTCGATCTTGCTCAAGTCACGCGAGGCGAGGTAGCCGTATTCACTCACACAAGAACCGACGAATACACCGGTTTGGGAACGCTGGAGCGTTTCGGCCGGTATACCGGCATGCTCGAATGCCTCCACGGCGACCTCGAGTAACAGCCGTTGTTGCGGATCGATCCGGTCGGCTTCCCGCGGCGTGATGCTGAAGTATTCGGCGTCGAAGGCGTCAATGTCGCCGAGGAATGAGCCCCACTGGGTCGTGTGCGCTAACGCCGCTGCCGTTTTCGGCGTACCGTCGTCGAACGCCTGCCAGCGTCCGTCGGGCACAGTGCCGACTGCCGAGCGACCAGCGGCCAGAAAATCCCACAGCGCGTCCGGGCCGTTAATATCTCCCGGCAGCCGGCAACCCAGTCCGATGATCGCGATCGGCTCGTTCATTATGCCGGCGGTGACACCGGGAACGGTGCCGACCGCCTCCGAATCTCCGGCCAGCAGCGCAGCGGCAAGCGCGTTAATCGTGGGGTTCTGCCAGAAGTCGACCGGGGAGACCGGCTGACCGAGGTGCTCGGACAGTTCACCGGACAGGACGACGGCATCACGTGATCCGACACCCAATTCGTTGAATGGAGCGTCGAGGTCGATCTCCTCTGGACTGCATCCGAGATTCGTGATGAGGTAGTCGACCAGCCAGTGACGAAGTTCGGCTTGGGCGTCTGCCTCTGAGGTCATACCGCTATATCTAACCGGTTGAATTCGCCGCCGCGGTAAAGATCAGCACATGATGACCGACGGATCTTGCCGCTGGTAGTGATGGGGATCGAGCCGGGCGACACCAGAACGAGGTCGCCGACGCGAAGGCTGTGCTCCTTCCAGATCGCAGTCTTCACCGCGCGGCTGACAGTGTTCAGCTGCGAGTCCTGTTCGTCGGCGTCCGTCGGCTTGAGTTCAACGATCGCCACGAGGTTCTCGCTGGAGTCGTCCTCGACGGCGATCGCGGCGACGCGCCCCCCGGTGATCTCCCGGATGGTGGCTTCGATGTCATCGGGGTAGTGGTTGCGCCCATCGACGATCAGCAGGTCCTTGAGTCGGCCCATGATGAAAAACTCACCATCGGAAAGTGCACCGAGATCACCAGTACGCAGCCACGGCCCGGCAGGGGTGCCCGCGGACGGATTGTTGATCTGAGCGCGGAAGACACTGGCGGTGAGCTCAGGCTTCTGCCAGTAGCCCAGCGCGACGTTGTCGCCGCTAACCCAGATCTCGCCAATGCAGCCCTCGGTCATCTCAATCCCGGTCTCCGGGTCGACGATGCGGACCGGGTAGGCCCGCGGAGGGCCGTAGGTGACGAGTTCAGTGCTGGCCTCCTGGCCGGCCGCACAGCGCAGCGCGACACCGGCGGCCAGTTTCGTAAGGTCGAAGTGGGCAGTGCGTACCGGATCAGCGACGTCGGGCGTGGCCACGTACAGCGTCGCCTCAGCCAGACCATAGGACGGCTGGACCACCCTGTCCTTGAGTCCGAACTTGGCGAAGCGGGTGACGAAACGGTTGACCGTTGCAGAGTGCACACGCTCGGCACCACTAAGGATGACGTGGACGCGGCTGAGGTCGAGCCCTTCCATATCGGCATCAGAGGTTCGCCGCGCCGCGAGCTCGAAGGCGAAGTTCGGTGCACCCGAGAAGCAGTGTGGGTGCTTGGCCATCAGCTGGATCCAGCTGGCGGGCTTCAGCAGGAACGCCAGCGGGCTCATCAGCACCGCCTTGCGCCCGGTCACCAGGGGTGAGCAGACACCCATGATCAGCCCGAGATCGTGGAAAAAGGGCAGCCACGACACGACCGTGGTCTCCTCCGGCAGCGAGGTGGTGCCGAAGTAATCGAGCATGATCTGCTCGACATTTGATGTCACGTTGCGGTGCGAGACGATCACACCGGCCGCCGTGCGGGTCGAGCCAGACGTGTACTGCAGGTACGCCGGTCCCGAGCGAGAGTGGTCGGTCGTGTCCAGCACGCGGGTCTCGTCGAAATCGAGCAGATCAACCTCGATCACGGCCGGCGCGGGACGGCCGCCCTGGCCTGAGGCGTATTTGTTGACGTCAGCGACGTTAGCTGAAGTGGTCAACAACACGACAGGCTGGCTGTCCTCTAGCGCAGAAGCCACCCGCTGGTCGTGCACGCCGAACTGCGGCACTGACAGTGGGACCGCCACGAAACCGGCCTGCAGCGCTCCGAGGAAAGACACGATGTAGTCCAAGCCCTGGGGGGCCATAATCGCGGCCCGATCGCCGGGGGCACCGCGTAGACGTAACTCTTCGGCCAGGACCAGTGTTCTGCGGTATAGCTGAGCCCAGGTGAGCACCTCGGCCTCGCCGGTGCCGGTCACCTCGGGGTCCATGAAAATGTAGGCGGTTGCATCCGGCTCTTCGGTAGCACGGCGCAGGAGCAGAGCGGGTAGGGATAGATCGGTCTGCATCATGCTGATCAACCTCTTCGCTATCGATGTACCGGTCCGGGTGGGGTACCCGTGGATCGCAGATCCGGAGACTGACGAACACATCAAGGCCGGTCGCAAGCCAAAACTCAGCGCTCAAAGCACTCAACCCTGAGTGCTCGTCGCTCCCCCAATCTATCAGCCTAGTGTAATACTCGCCCGGCCGGGCGGCAAGATTACCTTCGTTGAACGGCTTTGGAGCACACTAATAATGTTTGCTGCGATGTGAATTATTGAATGGTCGGCCGGTGCCGAAAAACGATCTGAACTGGTTTTTTATCTCCTACTTACGGGCTGCACAGCCTGGTGACCATCTATCTATGGACTTGCATGGCAAACGATTCACGGGCACCTCCTACGCTCTTAGCTAAATCTCAGCTGGGGCGCCCCTGGCTGCGCGCGCACCCCTGTAGAACCCGCTCCTCCATCCACTGGGCCAGTTGCGGCAGGTTGTCGTTCATATAGAAGTGACCGCCGCTAAAGACCGTTAGGTCGAAAGTCGCGGTGGTCCGCTGCTGCCATGGCGACATCAGTTCCTCGGTGCCTAATTCGTCGTTGTCGGCCATCATCGCGTGGATCGGGCAGGAAACCTTCGCCTCCGGCGGGCTCTCGTAGCCAGTGACGGCCTTGAGTCCACGCAACGTTGGCAATAGCGTCGCGGCGAACTTTTCGTCGTTGAGGAATTCCGGGTTGGCACCCGTGACACTGCTGACCGTGCTCAACAGGTGGGCATCCGAGCCCTGCAGATTGGCGATGCGGCGCAGAAGTCCGGGGGCAGCAGCAGCCGAGACGAACAGCGCGGCAATGGGATTGCCCGCCTGTTCGAAGCGCAGCGCGACCTCGAAGGCGAGCAGTGCTCCCATGCTGTGGCCGAAGAACGCCACCTCACCCGCCGGCGTCTCCTCGGGTTTGAGCATCACGCAAAGGCGATCGGCCATTTCCGGGATGCTGGTGTACTGCGAGAGATCCTTGCCGGCACGTTTGCCGGGGTACTGCACCGCAACGCATTTCGTACCGCCGGTGAATGCCCTGGCGAACGGCAGGTAGAACTCTGCCGAACCGCCGGTGTGAGGAAAGATGTACAGCCTGGGCTCGACAGGGTTGGCCGAATCGGTGGTCATCAGATCGGGATCAGTCCATGCTTGCGGGCAACGCGCTGAATCTGCTTGTCCCGCAGCAGCCTCATGGCCTTACGTAGCATCAGCCGGGTCTGGTGCGGTTCGATCACGGCGTCGATGAAGCCGCGTTCGGCGGCAATGTAGGGGATCGCCATATTGAGGTTGTAACCCTCGATGAAGTCGGCGCGGATCTTCTGTACCTCGGGCGCCGCAGGATCGGGAAACCGCTTGACCAACAGCTGCGCGGCACCGTCGGCCCCGATGACGGCGATGCGCGCGGTCGGCCAGGCGAAGTTGAGATCGGCGGTCAACTGTTTGGACCCCATCACCGCATACGCCCCACCGTAGGACTTGCGAACAGTAATCGTCACCTTCGGAACATCGGCCTCGACGACTGCGTAGAGGAACCGGCCGCCACGCTTGATGATCCCGTTCTTCTCCTGTTCGACGCCAGGCATGAAACCCGGGGTGTCGACGACGAACACCAGGGGCACGTTGAACGCATCGCAGAACCGCACGAAGCGGGCCGCCTTGTCGGAGGCTTCGTTATCGATCGCCCCGGACATCATCATCGGCTGGTTGGCCACCACACCGACCGGCCGTCCGTCAACCCTGGCGAACCCGGTGATCATCGCCTGACCGGCCTGGGCTGCGACGTCGAGGAAGTCGCCGTCATCGAAAATCCGCAGCAGGATGTCGTGCATGTCGTAGGCCGTGTTGTCGGCGTCGGGCACGATGGTGTCGAGTTCGAGATCGGTCGGGGTGACCTCGGGCTCCAAGCCGGGGTTGATCACCGGCGCGTCGTCGAAGGTGTTGGGCGGCAGGAATTCCAGGAAGTCCCGTACGTATTGGAACGCTTCGGTCTCCGAATCGACGACCTGGTGGATATTGCCGTACCGGGCCTGATAGTCGGCGCCGCCGAGTTCGTCGAGAGTCACGTCCTCTCCGGTGACGTCCTTGATGACATCAGGTCCGGTGACGAACATGTAACCCTGGTCGCGCACCGCGATAACCAGGTCGGTCTGGATCGGTGAGTACACAGCACCGCCGGCGCACTTGCCGAGAATGATCGAAATCTGCGGCACCACACCGGAGAGCAGTTCGTGGCGGGCGCCCAGTTCGGCGTACCAGGCCAGCGAGGTGACCGCGTCCTGGATGCGGGCTCCGCCGGAGTCGTTGATGCCGACGATGGGGCAGCCGACCATGGCGACCCACTCCATCAAACGGGCAACCTTGCGGCCGAACATCTCGCCCACCGAGCCACCGAACACCGTCTGGTCATGTGAGAAGACGCCGATCGGCCGACCATTGATGGTGCCGTGCCCGGTGACTACACCATCGCCGTAAAGGGCGTTAGGGTCACCCGGGGTGCGGGCCAATGCGCCGATCTCCAGGAAGCTGCCCGGGTCGAGCAGTGCGTGAATCCGGTTTCGGGCGCTGGGAATGCCACGCTTGTCGCGCTTAGCGGCCGCGGCCGCACCGCCGGGTTCGGATGCCTGCTCGAGTTTTTCGCGCAACTCGGCTAGCAGTTCGACGTTCGTCTTCTCGGTCACTGCGGCTACTTCTCCTGCGCTGGGATCTTCTGCTGCACTTCGATCGCTTCGCCCTGAATACGGGTGATTGCCTCGCTGAGGTGGGCGCCCACCTTGGCAATGTAGGGCTCGTCGATCGCCTGAATGTGCTCACCGCCGATCGGCACGACCTCCAGATCGGGTGCGAACCGGCCCCATCCGCCGTCCGGCTGACGGATGCCGTAGCGCGGTTCGAACATGATCGCATCATCGTGATAGCGGTCGGCCATGTAGAGAGTCACATGCCCGTCGAACGGTTCGATGTTGGCGGTGTCCAGCGCGCGGTTGTCCAGATACGAGGTCCGTTGATGTTCGATGATGCCGCCCGGAATGTTCACACCGCTGGCTTTGACGGCGTCGAGCACGAAACGAACCTGCCCGTCGTCGTCGAGGTTCTCGAGTTGCTCGTAGGGGATTGCCGGGATCTCCACGTTGAAGGTTCGCTGCGCGAACAGCGCGTAGCGGTCCCAGCGGGCGCGGATCTCCTCTTTGGTCTGCGGAACTTCCTCTCCGGCACGAACCGTGTCGATCAGCCCGACGAACGCCACATCGACGCCGGCGCGTTTGAGTCCGACCGCGCAGGCGTAGGCGAGCGCCCCGCCCAGGGACCAGCCGGCCAGGATGAACGGGCCCGTGCCGCCGATCTCCAGAAGCTTGGGCACGTACTGCCTGGCCCGTTCCTCGATGGAACCTTCGACCCGTTCGAGTCCGTATACCGGGTTGTCCGGCGGCAGTCGTTTGATCAGTGGTTCGTAAACGACCGTTGAACCACCGGCAGGGTGGAACACGAATATCGGCACGCTGTCGGTGCCTTCTTTGGGCGCCCGCAGGGTGCGCACGAACCCCTCGAGTTCACCAGCCTCGAGGTACTCGCGGACGTCGGTAGCCAGTTCCTCGATGGTCGTGGCGGCCTTCACCTGCTGGGCGGTGATGGTGCCCTCGGCCCGCTCGGAGAGTCGCGCGGCGATCTTGGCCGCGGTCTCGTCCTCGATTTTCGGCAGCTGATTGAAAATGCCACCCGGTGATTTACCGGTGACGATGGCCCAGGTGGCAAAGGTGATTCGCTCGGCAGCCTCCCGTGGCGGGACGTCGGTGCCGAGGGCCTCGACAACCGCCTGCTGGCTGAGCGCCCTTCCAACGGCAGCAGCCGCGGAGTCAGCAGGGGGTTCCGTTGGCGCGTCGGGACCAGCCGGATTCGTTGGCGGCGGCGGCACATCCGAATGGAGTTCGGGATGTTTCGCGGCAAGTTTGGCCGCCAGTTCCGGCGGCACCTCGCCGGCGGCGATCGCGGCCTGCTCAGCGGCGATCTCATCCGGGGTGAGCGCCTTCTGGTGCTCGTGGAGCTTGGACACCGCCTCGCGATTGTCGATCGCGTACTCGATCAGCTTCTGGACGGCGTAGAGGTTCGCGTCACGGACCGCGGTCAACTGGATCGGCGGCAGATCAAAGTCGTACTCGACGCGATTCTTGATGCGCACCGCCATCAGGGAGTCCAACCCGAGTTCGATCAGCGGAACCTCCCACGGAAGGTCCTCGGGTTCATAACCCATGGCGCTGCCGACGATCGTCGACAGCCGGTCGTGCACCGTCTCTACGGAATCCTTGGACCACTTGCCCAGGCTGGCGGTTATTCCGGCGCCGGCGGCAAGATTGTCGTGCAGGATATCGGCGTCGGGGCTCTCGTCGACCGACTCGACCACCGCCGTCGAAGAGCTCACCGCGACACCGGTGGCCACCGCATCAGGCAGGCTCAACACCGCACCGGACCGGTTGACAATGGCGTCGTAGAGCAAGGTGAACGACTCGTCGATCCGGGCATGCACCTGGACGGAGGCCCCACCGGGGTGACGGGTGAGTGTCGTCACCAATCGGGCCCCATCGCCTGCGACCGCGCGTTGCTCAGAAGCAGTCAGGGAAGCATCCGGAAGCACCTGTACCGCAGCGGCTTTCACCAGCGCGGCCAGATCCGTCTCGCCCTGCGGCGCGTACTCCCACACGTGCCGACCATCCGGCATTGCCACATGGGTGCCGGGAAGAATCCCAGAACCGTCCGCTGAGAAATGCGCGTTCAACCAATGCGGCTTGCGCTTAAAACGTGTCGGCGGTATGTCCGCATAGTCTTCCGGGCCCGACGCCGGGGTGAACAGCGTCGCAAAATCAAGGTCGTGACCGTAGGTGTAGAGCTGCGCCATCGCCGCTACCACCGACTCAACCTCATCCTCTTTGCGGGCGAGAGTGGCGATCAGCTGAGCATCATGAAGTCCGGCGGCGGCCGTGGTCAGGCCGACCTGCATGAGTGCCACCGGATTCGGCGCGAGTTCGAGGAAGGTGGTGTACCCGTTGTCGACGGCGTTGCGGATACCCTGGGTGAAGTGGACGCTGTGCCGCAGACCCTTCTTCCAATAGTCGACGCCGTGGATCGGCTCGCCACCCGGCCTGATATAGCCGCCCTCGTGCACTGTGGAGAAGTAGCCGATCTTCAGCGGATGAGCAGTGATGCCCTGCAACTCGGCTGCCAACTCCCCCAGTAGGGGATCCATCTGGGTGGTGTGGCTGGCGCCCTTCGTCTGGAACTTGCGGGCGAACTTCCCTTCCGCCTCGGCGCGGGCGATGATCGCATCCACCTGCTCAGGCGGCCCGCCGATCACGGTCTGGGTCGGCGCGGCGTAGACGCACACTTCAAGGTCGGGGAAGTCGGTGAATACTCCGGTGATCTCGTCAGCCGAGTACTCGACCAGTGCCATCAGGCGGATGTACTCGCCGAAGAGCATCGCCTCGCCCTCACCCATCAGGTGCGACCGCGCGCAGATGGTGCGGGTGGCGTCAGCCAGTGACAGGCCGCCGGCGAAGTATGCCGCAGCGGCCTCGCCCAGTGACTGACCAACCACCGCAGCAGGTTTCGCGCCGTGGTGGCGCAGCAACTCTCCCAGCGCCACCTGGATGGCGAAGATGGTGACCTGGGTGGTCTCGATGCCATAGTCCTGCGCATCGTCGAGAATCAGTTCAACGATCGAGTAGCCGAGCTCGTCCTGGATCAGGGCGTCGACTCTGTTGATCCAGTCGGCAAAGATTTCGTCACGCAGGTAGAGGCTCTTGCCCATCTTGCGGTGCTGGGCACCGAACCCGGCTAGCACCCACACTGGGCCGTTGGTGACCGGACCGTCAGCGCTGTAGACCAGCGGGCTCAACTTACCGTCGGCGATTGCACGCAGGCCCTTCACGGCCTCATCGTGGTCGCGGGCCATCACAACCGCACGGGAGCGACCGTGATTGCGCCGGGACAGCGAGCGACCGATTGACTCCAGTGACGAAGCCCGGCCGGCGGGGCTGTCGATCCAGTCGGCGAGTTCGGCCGCGGTCGCTCTCTTGCGTGAGGTTAAAAACCCTGAAACTGCAAGCGGTACAACGGGAACGGAGATTTCCTCGGCGTCGAGTTCGTCTCTGGCGATCGCCAATAGTCGCAATGCCTCATCGGTGAGACCGGGAGGTTCGGGCTCGGTGACGTCACTATCGTCATAGTCATCCGCGCCATATCCACCACTGTCTTCAGTGTCGATGAACTCGCCGTACTCATCCATCCGGACGCCACCGACGTACACGGCATCGGCCTCAGACGCTGCCGGTTGGTCCAGTTGAGGTTGGGCCTCCGGTTCAGGTTCGATGAGATCTTCGGGCAGTACCTCGCGCAAGACCAAATGTGCGTTGGCGCCGCCGAAACCGAAGCCGGACACACCGGCGATGGCGTGTCCGCTGTAGCGCGGCCAATCGGTGGCGGTCTCGACCACCCGAAGCCGGATGGCGTCGAAGTCGATATAGGGGTTGGGACCGGTGTAGTTGATCGAGGCTGGAATCTTGTTGTGGTGCAACGACAGTGCCACTTTTGCCAGGCTGGCAGCACCGGCGGCTGACTCAAGGTGCCCGACATTGGACTTGACCGCACCGAGCAGTGCGGGTTGATCGGCGTCGCGGCCGCGGCCCACAACACGTCCGAGCGCATCGGCTTCGATCGGGTCGCCCAGGATGGTCCCGGTGCCGTGTGCCTCGATGTAATCGACGGTGCGCGGGTTGATCCCGGCGTCGCGATAGGCCCGGCGGAGCACATCGGCTTGGGCGTCAGGGTTGGGTGCCAGCATGCCGTTGGATCGGCCGTCATGGTTGATCGCGGTGCCGGCGATGACGGCCAGGATCTCGTCGCCGTCGCGGCGGGCGTCGTCGAGTCGCTTGAGTACGAGCATGCCCGCTCCCTCCGAGCGGGCGTAGCCGTCGGCGTCGGCGGAGAACGATTTGATCCGTCCGTCGGGTGCCAGCACGCCGCCGACCTCGTCGAAGCCCAGCGTCACGGCCGGAGTCACCAGGGCGTTCACCCCGCCTGCCACCACGACATCTGCCTCACCGGCCCGCAACGCCTGAACACCCTGGTGCACGGCCACCAGCGATGACGAACAGGCGGTGTCGACGGCCACCGACGGCCCGCGGAAATCGAAGAAGTAGGAGACGCGGTTGGCGATGATCGAACTTGCGGTGCCGGTGATCGCGTATGGATGCGCGGTGCGCGGATCCATCATCGCCAGGTAGCTGTAATCGTTGGTGGAGCTTCCGACGAACACGCCGACGCTGCGACCCCGCAAACTCGAAGCCGGGATGTGGGCGCCCTCAAGGGCCTCCCAGGTCAGTTCGAGGGCCATCCGCTGTTGCGGATCAAGGTTGTCCGCCTCCATCTTCGACAATGCGAAGAATTCGGCATCAAAACCCTTGAGGTCGGCGAGGTATCCCCCGCGCGTGCGGGCTTTGGCGATCCGTTCGGCCAACCGGGGCTCGTCCATGAATTCCGCCCAGCGACCCTCGGGCAGATCGGTGATGGCGTCGCGGCCCTCAAGCAACGCCTCCCACATTGCATCGGGAGTATTCATATCGCCGGGGAACCGGGTCGCCAGACCGACGATCGCGATATCGGCAACGTCACGGGTGCGGGACCAGTCCTCGTCGGGATCTATCGCTTCGAGTTCCGGCTCGCCCTCGACGATCACCGTCGCCAGCGACTCGATCGTCGGATGCCGGAAGGCGACCGTCGCGGTCAGGGTTACCCCGGTCAGATCCTCGATATCGCTCGCCATCGCCACGGCGTCCCGCGACGACAGCCCCAGTTCAACCATCGGAGTGGACTCGTCGACTGAATCGGGTGACTGGCCGGTGGCTTCTGCCACCCAGTTACGCAGCCAGCCGCGCATTTCGGGCACCGACATATCGGTGCGGGCGGGACTCAGTTCCTTTCCGGGTGCGTCAGGGTTCTCGGGTACGACAGGGTTTCCGGGTTCGTCAGGGTTGCCGCGTGCGGCAGCGATCGGTTCGTCGAGTTCCAGGGAGTCGGACGCATCAGACGGGGTAGGTGCGTCAGCCGCGGGGCCTTCGATCGTCATTCCACCTCGTCGGGGAAGGCGTTGGCGATCTTCCCGCTGTGGAGGCTGCCGTCCAAGTACGCCGAGCGGCACGCGCGACGACCGATCTTGCCGCTGGAGGTGCGCGGGATCGCCCCGGCCGGCGTCATCAGCACATCACGCACGGTCACACCATGCCGGACCGCGATCGCCGCGCGAATGGCATCGGCGATCGGCTCGACTTCCATCTTGTGGAAGCCAGCTGCCCGCTCGCCCACAATGACCAACTGCTCGGAGGAGTCATCGGGATTGCGCTTGAGACCCGAGTGAGCATTGTCGAACACCGCGTCGGGCAGTTGGTTGGCCGGCACCGAGAACGCCGCGACAAAACCCGTGCGAACTGCCTTGCTGGACTCTTGGGCGGAGTACTCAAGGTCCTGCGGATAGTGATTGCGGCCATCGATGATGACGAGGTCTTTGACGCGGCCGGTGATATAGAGGTCGCCCTCGTGGTAAGCACCAAGATCTCCGGTGCGCACCCATATCGCGGCGTCATCCGAGCCCTGTGCATGTGACGAATCTGTCCGGGACTTGAGGATGTTCTGGAAGGTCGCGATGGTCTCCTCGGGCTTGTTCCAGTAGCCGGTGCCCATGTTCGGGCCACTGATCCAAATCTCGCCGATCTGCCCGTCGGGCAACTCACTTGCGGTCTCGTAGTCGACGATCACGGCCCACTCCGCCACGCCGATCTTGCCGGCCGACGCCTGGGCTACGGCGTTGGGTGAATCCTCGGGCACCTCAATGAAGCGATTCGCGTTGAGTTCGTCGCGGTCGACGGTAACGATCTTGGGCGATTCACCGGCCGGAGTGGTGGACACGAACAGTGTCGCCTCGGCAAGGCCGTAAGACGGTTTGATGGCTCGGGCAGGAAACCCGAACGGCTCGAACGCCTCGTTGAACCGTCGCACGGTGGCCGCCGAGATCGGCTCACTGCCGTTGAGGATCGCCTTGATGTTGGACAGGTCCAGCGGCGGCTCACCGTCGCGGGGCACGCCGCGTGCCGCTGCATGGTCAAACGCGAAGTTCGGGGCGACCGAGATGACGCCACCCTCGTCTTCGGGCTTACGGGCCATTTCGCGAATCCAGCGGCCTGGCCTACGCACGAACGCTGCCGGCGTCATGAAGGTGAAGAAGTGGCCGATCATCGGCGACAACAGAGCGGTGATGAGGCCCATGTCGTGGAAGAACGGCAGCCAGCTCACGCCGCGGTCGCCTTCCTCTCCCTCGAGTGCTTCGATCACCTGCACCACGTTGGTGGCGAGATTCTGTTCGGTGATCTGCACACCGGTGGGGATTCGGGTGGATCCGGAGGTGTATTGCAGGTAGGCGATGGTCTGGAGATCGACATCCATCTGTACCCAGGCGGCACCGACCTCATCGGGCACCGCATCCACAGCGATGATGCGGGGGCGTTCCTTAGCCGGGCGGGTACGGAAGAACTTGCGAACCCCTTCGGCGGCCTCGGTGGTCGTCAAGATCGCCGACGGCTCACAGTTGTCCAGTACGGCGTGCAGCCGACCGACGTGGCCGGGTTCGGACGGGTCGAACAGCGGAACCGCGATCCGGCCGGCGTACAGCGTTCCGAAGAACGCGATGAGGTACTCCAGGTTCTGCGGACACAGGATCGCCACCCGATCACCGGGTTGCGTCACCTGTTGCAAACGGGCGGCCACTGCGCGGTTGCGAATACTGAAGTCGGCCCAGCGCAGGTCGTGTGCAACGCCATCGCGCTCGGTAGAGAAGTCCAGAAAACGGTAGGCGAGCCTGTCGCCGCGCACCTTGGCCCACCGCTCGACATGCTTGACCAGGCTGGCGCCCTCGGGGAAGGTGATCCGTCCGTCCTTGATAAAC
>Ga0164294_10002279_pt1 | contig 17412 bp, 15 predicted proteins | sample GEODES005metaG_FD_111479 | JGI IMG/M metagenome (GOLD analysis project Ga0164294, IMG submission 111479) | Oligotrophic lake water microbial communities from Sparkling Lake, Wisconsin, USA - GEODES005 metaG | ecosystem: Environmental > Aquatic > Freshwater > Lake | place: USA: Sparkling Lake...
ACGAACCGTCTCCGGCCTGTGGGACCTCATCGGCAGACTCGTTGACATCTTCAAGCCGGACGAATGCGCCAACTACTTCAGTTCGTGTGGCTATGATCCAGAATGATCGGAAACCGCTCTAAATATGCTCTGTCACAGAGGTGTCGCTCCGACCTGCTTTTAGCCTTCTGGTGTAGACCAATTGCTACGGGGAGCAGTTCCATGGTTAAATCCAATTCCGTTCGCGTCACTCGTCCGGCTTTAAAAGCCTTCATGCTTGCTACAGCTGCGGTCGTGGTCGCTGGTGCCGATCCGCAGACTGCCTTTGCACAAGAAGCCGCAGGCACCGCTGAAGCGGATGATCAGGCTACCAATGGTCCCGCCGCGCCGATCGTTGTCACCGGTTATCGCCAGTCGCTCGAGGCCGCGCGCAATATCAAGAAAAAGTCGAACATCACGGTCGATGTGATCGTTGCGGAGGACATCGCCAAGTTTCCCGAGCTCAACCTGGCCGAATCGCTCCAGCGCCTGCCCGGTGTCCAGATCACGCGTGAAGCCGGTGAAGGTCGCCGCATTTCGCTGCGGGGGCTAGGCTCCGACTTTGCCCGCGTACAGCTTAACGGCATGGAAGTCCTCGGCAACGTGGACTCCGCGCAGGACAGCCGCGGCCAGCGCTCGCGCGACCGCGCGTTCGATTTCAATATCTTCGCCTCCGAACTTTTCTCGCGGGTCGAGGTCGAAAAGACCTTCCAGGCTGCGCAGAAGGAAGGCGGCATGGCCGGCACCGTGGGCCTGTTCACCGGCAAGCCGTTTGATTATTCCACCGGCTTCAAGGGCGCGCTGACTGCCAAGGGTGGTTCGAACCAGTATACCAAGGACGGGCAGTACCGCGTCGCCGCGCTGATCAGCCAGAACTGGGACAACCGCTTCGGGATTACGCTGTCGGCCTCTTACGGCCGCCGCGAGACGACGGAGCAGGGCCATAACACTTACAACTACAGCCAATTGGGCTTGACCACGACGGACTCCGAAGGCGTCAAGCGCGGTGATGCCATCGATCTGGTCAATGCCGGACTCGATATCTCCAAATTGAGCGCCGAGAAGCAGGCGCAGTTTTTGGCTGGCGGCCTCTACTTCGCTGACGGCAACCGCATTTCCTCGTGGAACGCCAAGCAGGAGCGCCTTGGCCTGACCGCTTCGATCCAGTGGCGTCCGGCAGACAATCTGCTGCTCACCCTCGATGGTTTGCACGGCCGATTTACCACCCGCCGCAGCGAGCTGCACCTCGCGACCCGCCCGATCGAAGGATTTGGTTCGACCACGCTGGAAACGGCGGCAGGTGCCCCCTACGCGCGTGCGCCTGCACATTCCCGTCTTCACCACTCCGGCGGTGCGGTTTCACTGTGATGGTGAGACCGTCCATATGGCCACTGGCGAGGCCTGGATCTTCGACAACTGGCGAAGCCATCATGTCGAAAACGGCGCCACCACCGACCACGTGCATCTGGTGGCAGATACATCGGGCACTGCCGATTTTTGGCAGTTTGCTCTTGGTGCGCCGCCGCCTCGCGCGCAGTGGCGAGTCATGGCTCCGAACCCTGTGGCAAGCGCGCGCCTCCTCACCGAATGCGATCAGCGAAGCGCCATTATGCCCGCCGCCGAAGTCGAGCTGCTGGTCGAGGATTTGCGCGCCGAACTGACCGCAGAGGTGGAAATCCCCGAGGCACAGGCGCGCGCCGCGCGGTTCAGCATGCTTTTGCAGCGCTTCGTGCAGGATTGGCGACAACTCTGCGCTCTCCACGGTGTTCACGGGCAGGCGCTCCCGGCCTTCCAGCGCCTCGTCGGTCAGGCCTATTAGGAAGCCCGGCCGCTATCCGCCGGGCTGGTCATGCGCACCAATCGCGTCGGTGCGCTGCTCGTGCTCGAAAAGCGCGTGCTGATGCATCTCGTCGCGCCGGAGCTATGCGCATGAGGCGGGCGGGAAAAGTAATTGAAGTGCCTCGAAATTGGTATAGTCCAATGGAGTGAAGGCTCTGGGCGATAGTACGCGAAAGACGCGAGCAACCGGCCGAGTCTCCGATATCTTGCCGCTGCTGCTACTGGTCGAGTTGGCCGGGCTGATGCTGGTGATCGGCTCTACATTGTGCTCTGCGGTCTATTTTGTCCGGCAGATGCGGCAGGGAGAAGGCTCGCGCTATGTCTGATGTTGTGATTGTCGGTGCCGGAATTGTCGGCCTTGCCCACGCATTGGCGGCGGCTAAGCGCGGCAAGCGTGTCACCGTTGTGGACCGCGATGCCCAAGCCAACGGCGCATCGATCCGCAACTTCGGCTTCATCACCGTAACCGGCCAAGAACGCGGCATCGTCTGGCAGCGCGCCCGGCGCAGCGCGCAAATCTGGCGCGAGGTGGCGGGGCCAGCGGGCATTCGCATCGAACACGAAGGGCTACTGTTGGTCGGCCAGCGGGCTGAGGCGGGGCCGGTGCTCGATGCCTTTATGGCAACCGAGATGGCCGAGGGCTGCACGCGGTTGAGCGCGATCGCGGCACAAGACCTGTGTCCGCAGGCCAGCGCTCCTGCAGGCGCGCTCATCAGTACGGCGGATTTGCGCGTCGAATCGCGCGATGCCATTGCGCGCCTCACACGCTGGCTGGCAGAGGCCCATGGCGTGACCTTCCGGTTCGGCGCGGCTGCCGTGGCGGTCGAAACCGGCGCTGTCACTCTCGCAAACGGCAGCCAAGTGCGCGGCGAAACAGTCATCGTCTGCTCCGGCGACGATTGGGCCTCGCTCTATCCCGAAATCTATGCCGAAGAAGCGATCACGCGCTGCAAGCTGCAAATGCTGCGCCTTGCCGCGCCGGGCTGGCGCTTGCCTTCCGCAGTGATGAGCGATCTCAGCATGGTGCGCTACTTGGGCTATGCGGCGCTGCCCGAAGCCGCTCCGCTCAAAACAAGGCTGGATCAGGAAGAGGCCGAGGCGCTGGGCTGGGGCATCCACCTCATCGTCGTGCAAAGCGCTGACGGATCGCTGGTGGTGGGCGACAGCCACGAATATGCGGCCACCCCCGGTCCCTTCAGCCATGCCGCCATCGATGCGGCGATTTTGCGCCAATATGCCGCCGTGCTCGGCCAGCCTTCGGCGGTGATCGAGCGCTGGACCGGCACCTACGCATCGGCTGGGGGGCACAGCATCATCCGCACGCCAGCAGATGGCGTGCGGCTGGTGGTCGTGACCAGCGGCACCGGTGCTTCCACCAGCTTTGCCCTCGCCGAAGAGGTGATCGCGGGTCTATTTTCCAGCAAAGGATATGCTGCATGATGTCTGGCCTCAAAGCCGTGGTGTTCGATTGGGCCGGCACCATGATCGATTTTGGCAGCCGCGCTCCGGTGCTGGCGCTGTGCAAGCTGTTTGCCGCAAACGGCGTGCCGATCGATGAGAGTGAAGCGCGTGCCGATATGGGCATGGCCAAGCGCGACCATATCGCCGCCATCTTGCGCCAGCCGCGTGTCCACGCCGCGTGGACCGCCCAGCATGGCCCAGCGCCCGACGACGCGGTGGTAAGCGCACTGTTCGGCGCGATCACCCCGATGATGCGCGAAGCGGCGAATGACTGTACGCAGCTGATCCCCGGCGCTGCGGACGTGGTGGCGCAGCTGCGCGCGGCGGGCGTGAAGATCGGCTCCTGCACCGGCTACACCCGCGACATGATGGCCGATATCCTCCCCGCTGCAGCCGCGCAGGGCTATGCTCCCGATATTCTGGTCTGCGCTGGAGATACCGCAGAGGGTCGCCCGTCGCCGCTCATGGTGTGGAAGAATCTCGTGGACCTCGGCACCTGGCCCGCCAGCGCCTGCGTCAAAGTGGACGATGCCGCCGTAGGCATTGCCGAAGGACGCAGCGCCGGTGTCTGGACCATCGGCATCGCCGCCAGCGGCAATGGCGTCGGGCTGTCGGCGGAAGCATTGGCTGCCTTGTCTGCTGAGGAACGCGCAGACCGCATTGCCGCCGCACGCGCCGCGCTGGAGACCGCCGGAGCGCACTTGGTGATCGACACGGTGGCCGACTTGCCCGCAGCGCTTGCCACTCTCAACTTCTGCTAGTCAGGTCCTGATAGTCAGGTCCACGTGCACGCGGATCGCATCGTGCCGCCAGTATTCGCGGTCATACTCCACCACGCGTCCCGCCTCGTCAAAACTGGTGCGCGTAACCTTCAGCCCCGGCGTGCCGGATTTGACCCCCAGCCGGTCGGCTGCTTCCTTGATCAGCGCGCAAGGGCGCATGTCCACGCGGTTGCGCACGGCTGCGATTCCGTAATGCGTTTTCAGGATATCGGTGAGCGAACAATCGAGTGAATGAACCAGCAAGTCTGGCGCAATGGCGGGATCGACCACGATCCGCTCGATCAGCACCGGCCGGCCGTCGATGGTCCGCCTCCGCTCGATCAGAAACAGCGGGGAGCCAGGCGCAATGCGAAAGATATCGGCCATGCCCGCGCTGGCGGGAATGGCATGCTTGTCCAGCGTTTCCGTTCCCGGCACGCGGCCTTGTTCGAGCACATAGCGCATGAACCCGGCCCAGCGTGTGGGGTCATATGTCACGGCAGGCGGTGAGACATACCAGCCGCTTCGATCGCGCCGGTAGATCAGTCCTTCGGCCTCAAGCTGGGACAGCGCCTGGCGGATCGTGCCCCGTGCCGTGCCGATCTCGGTCTGCAATTGGCGTTCAGAGGGTAGCCGGGTGCCGGCCACCACGCGGCCCATTTCGATATTCAGGGCGATCCTGTCCCGCAGCGCAAGATACTGCGCTCTGCTGGCGTCGGCGGATGGTTCGGGGAATTCAAGCAAAGTCGCAGTCATCGGGCGAGGATTGCAGTCTGGAGCGGCGCTGGTCAAGCGACGCATCAGTCCGCCATAGGTAGCAACAGCCCGGTGAGCAGCGCGCGGTACGCTTCAAGCGGTGGCACCGCCCAGTCTGGCCGCTTGGCCGCATCGTCAAACCGGCGCAGTTGCACGGCATCGGCAAAGTATGGCTGCTGCTTGAATGCCTCGATTTCACGTGGGCTCATCGGTCCGCCCTGCAAGCCGAGGCTCAGCTCCGAGGCCCGGCTTAACCCCGCGCGATAGCCTTGCTCCACTGCGCAAAGATAGCGCTTGGCCGCCACGTGCAGGCGCGTCGGTTCGGTCACGGCGGCGCCGAAGAACGCGCTCAGGAAGGCCGCGCCCGTTTCCTCGTGCTGCCCGTCGTTGCCGCTCCGCTCAGCCGCGTTCCCCGCATCATCAATGAACTGGCCCACATCGTGGAGCAGCGCCGCCGCGATCATCGCCGGAGCGCAGCCATGCTCCCGCGCTAGCTGCGCGCACTGCACGGCGTGGGCATATTGGGTCGCCACTTCGCCATAATGGAGCGCCCCAAATTCGATTATCGGCGCAATTGCGCAGTTTATCCGGGCATCGTCCAAGCTGGTGTGAGGCATTCAGGGTATCCGTTGTTGTGGCAGCAGCGCGCCATCGTCATTGCGTTGGATTGTTGGACTATACCAAGCTCATGACTAGCTGGCGACAACGAGGTGGGAAGCAAGCAGGGGTTGCCGATGAATGGCCGCGATCGTTGGAACTTCATGATACTCGGTCCGGCCAGCGCCGCGATTCTCGCAGCGCATTGAGGCTGATCGAGCGGGGCCTGACAATTGCGTCTCAAGGGCACACCGCCAACGACCGCACATTTGTATCGCATTGCCCGGCTATGCAGCGTGCGAACCCATCGCGATTGATATGTCGCCGCAGAACAAAAGCCGTCGCGAATCTGCAAGATTGCGCAGGTAGTGGTCTAGACCAGTGTCGGCAAGGCAGGTTTCATCATGCACTTAACCCCCATCCTATTTCTGCTCGGTATCGCGGCGGGGTGCATGACGACCGGCGCGCTCGCGCAAGAGAGCCGCAGTGTTGTTCGACCAGCGGGTCATGTCATCATCGTTGGCGTAGACGGGCTCAGCACCGACGGCGTGAGAGAAGCGAATACTCCCACATTGCACGACATGATGAAGAAAGGCAGCTGGAGCCTGCACGCCCGCGGCGTGTTGCCGACCACCAGTGGTGCCAATTGGGCGTCGATCATCGACGGCGTCGGGCCGGAACAACATGGCGTGACGAGCAATGACTGGAAGGTAGGCGAGTTCAATTTTCCTACTTCGGTGATCGGCTCCGGCGGATTCTTCCCTTCGATCTTCCAGGTGCTCAGCGAACAGCATCCCGAGTGGGAGGTGGCTTCGATCTATGAGTGGGACGGGTTCGGTAACCTCTACGATCATCGCTTCGTCGACTATGATGCGCATGGCAAGGACCCCGACGACACGGCCGGGCTAGCGGCGGCGTATATCAAGGCAAAGCGGCCTAACTTCCTGTTCGTTCACCTCGATCTGGTCGATGACGCTGGACATACCCACGGCCATGGCTCGCCGCGCTATTATGAAGCGGTCACGAAGGCAGACGCGTTGATCGCGAAGATCCGTCAGGCCAGCGTGGATGCCGGGATCGCGGACGATACCGTGATCCTCGTAACATCCGATCACGGCGGCGTCGGTAAGGGGCACGGCGGGGAGACGCTCGCTGAACTGGAGATCCCGTGGATCACCGCTGGCAAGAACATCAAGCCGGGCGTTGAGTTGGACCTGCCTATCAACACATTCGACACGACCGCTACCGTCGCGTGGCTTCTCGGCGCCAAGATTCCCTATGCCTGGCTGGGGCGTGCGGTGACGCCAATTGTCATGGGCGCCGCCATGCCGGAACAGACTTATCGCCTGAGCAGTTCCTACGCCGCTCCGATCATCGCCCCGATCGCGCGTGGCAATGCGCCCGCCGGGGGGCTGTTTGTCAATGGACCGGCGCAGATGAGCATCCGCAACCCGAACGCCGCGGGGGAAATCCGCTACACACTCGACGGGTCGGTCCCCACTGCGCAGTCGCCACTCTATGCCAGACCGGTCGAGATCGCGCGCAACACGATCGTTCGCGCCACGCTTTTCGTCGGAGGCACAGCTGCCAGCGCACCGACCACAGGCTACTTCCGCGTCCTCGATCGCAAGATTTCCGAATTGCGCGGGGTGACGTACAGCGTCTATCGGTTGCCTGAAGGGCCCGTAAGGCTGCCCGACTTTTCCAGCCTGAAACCGGCGGCGTCCGGAACGGCGCACGAACTGACCACCGATGGGCTTGCGCTGCCGAGCGACGCCAACGTAGCCGTAGCGTTCGACGGCTATCTGAACCTGACAGCCGGCGGATCATACCGCTTCGCCCTCGCGTCGGACGATGGCAGCAAACTCTATATCGATGGCAAACAGGTTGTCGACAATGACGGCGATCACGGCGTTGTCACAGCGGCGGGCAGCGTCGATCTCGCGCCCGGCAAGCATGCCATCCGGGTGGAGTGGTTCAACGGCGGTGGCGGCGCATGGCTCGGCAGCTATTTCGAAGGGCCGGGCATTCTGCGGCAGCTGATTGATCCCAATCTGCTGACTCCGCGATAGCGCAACGTGCGCAGCAAGATGACCTGATCAGAAACGGCAACGCGCAGCGGCGGCTCCTGCCGAGCACGCACGCGGCATAGCTCTGGCCTGTTTTTTGTCAGGCGCTGCCAACATTCCAATCAGCTGAAATAGCGGGAGTGTCTGGTCGGCACGGGGATGCGTCATGCAGCCAGTAGTTCGTGCTCCGAGAAGCGCAGCCTTGCTAGCTTCTAAGGCGTTCTATCGTATTCTGGCGGTAATGCTGCAGAACCGTATGGAGATTGATCCCTGATGGGCTTGCAAGCCATTGATAAACAAGTCCAAATATAAATGCACTGAACTCGACCGCAAAGCTGCCCGGGTCAACTGATGGCCGCACATCTCCCGCTTCGATGCCCTGTGCCAGCCAGCGCGCCGTATCGCGCCGGTAGGCTATGTGATTGGCTGCTAGGCGGTGCCGGACCACGGGGTAACTGCTGATCGATTCGAACCACAGAATGTACATTGCCTGCATCTGCATCGTTCTGTTCAAAAGAAAGAACTCGACGGCATCGAGCGCCCCTTCGATTGCCGAAAGCCCAGTTTTGTTGCCAACAAAACGGCGCAGCTCCGAAGCCCATTTCTCGTTAAAATCGCGCACCAGATGGTTGAAGAGCGTTTCCTTGGAGCCGAACCGATTGCTCGCAAGGCCACGGCTGTATCCGGCTCTTTCACCGATGTCCTTGAGCGTCGTGTTGTGCGTGCCGCAGGTCACAATGAGATGCATCGCAGCTTCAAACATGCGCGCATCGGACAGGGCAGTGCGCTCAACTTGCGTGAGTCTCGGCTTCTCGGCGGTCAAAGTTTGAACTTTGAGTGGTGCTAAGCTCAATCTAGGTCTCCGGAACCAAAACGTGTTTCAACGACGACGTTCAAGCCCCCCTCACCAAACTTATCTTTTATGGCCTTCTTGTCGAGCTTTCCAACGCTCGTCTTTGGAATGGCTTCGACCACCAACCAATTTTCCGGTATCATGAACCTTGCGAAATTGGTCAGCAATGCCGCGCGCATCGCGGCGTGATCGGCAATAGTGCCCGGCTCCATGACAACGACGGCGAGCGGACGTTCTTCCCATCGTTCATCCGGAACCGCGATCACCGAAACTTCGCTTACACCCGGAAGCTGCGCAATGCCATTTTCAAGTTCGACCGACGAAATCCATTCTCCGCCCGACTTGATAAGGTCTTTTTCCCTGTCCGTAACCTCTACATAGCCACGCGCGTCGATGCGACCAACATCGCCGGTGCGCAGCCAGCCATCGTCGCTGAGCGGCGATGTTTCAAGCGTTTCGCGAAGATAACCGCGGGCAACCCAGGGCCCGCGTAGCTGAAGTTGGCCGATTGTCATGCCATCCTCGGCCAAGCGATTGCCGCTGCCATCGACAATGCGCACGTGCATGCCCGGCACGGGCCGGCCGGATTTCGCCCGCCACACAACAGCTTCCGCCTCGTTGGCGCCGCGTGGCGGGTGTGACAGCACGCACATCGGGCTGGTTTCGGTCATCCCCCATCCTTGCACCACATCGACCCCCCAGGTCGACTTGACCCGTTTGATCAGCGCAGGCGATACGGAGGAGCCGCCGCACACGATGGTGCGGAAGCACCCGAGGTCCATGGGCAAGCGCGCGTGCGCCTGCAGCAGATCATTGAGGATCGTAGGCACGGCGGCCATCAAGGTCGGCCGCTCACTTTCGATTAGCGCCGCAAGATGGGCAGGCTGAAGGAACTGCCCGGGCAAAATTATGTCGCTCCCCGCCAGCCAGCCCGAAAAAGGCATGCCCCATGCGTTGGCATGAAACATGGGAGGCACCATGAGGATCCGGTCGTGGTTCGAGATCGCGAAACTATCCACGGCCATCGAGGCGAGGCTGTGCAGAAACACCGAGCGATGGCTGTAAACCACGCCTTTAGGCAGGCCGGTCGTGCCGGAGGTATAACAGATTGCCGCCGCATCAGTCTCCGCAACGCTCGGCCAAGCAGTAACCGGATCATGGACAGAGATAAGGCTCTCGTAATCGTGGACCATGCCGGCAAAACCTTCGACCGCTCCAGTCCAGTCGCCAATCACGATGATGTGCTCTACACGGGCGAGCCCCGGCAGGACTGCGCTCAGGGCCGGCAGAAGGACCGCGTCGACTAGGATGATCCGGTCATCGGCGTGATTGATGATATATTCGAGTTGCGGCGCTGGCAGCCGGACATTCAGCGTGTGGAGCACGCAGCCCATGGCAGGAACGGCTAGATAAGCCTCAAAATGCGCCGGCGTATTCCAACAATAGGTCCCGAGCCGTTCGCCCGGCCCGAGGCCTAGCGCGGCCAAGGCGCTGGCGAGGCAGCGTGCGCGTCTTGCGCTCTGCGCAAAGTCGGCAATGCTGGTCTGCCTGCCATCGAAGCTGATGATCCGACTTTCGCCAAAAAGCCGCTCGCCGCGCTCGAAGATCATCTGCGTCGACAGCGCATGATCCATCATCGTGCTATCCATCAGATGCTCCCGCGCTCGGCAATGATGGCGGCCTCTTGCAGCAGGTTGGGCACATCGTGCTCAAGACCGCGGGCATAGGGCGTATCTTCCTTGCCCTCGCGGTGGAGGACAAACGCTCCCTCGACAATCGCCGCCAATCGCCAGGCGGCAAAGACCATATAGTAGGCAAGGTGATCGTGATCAAAGCCGGTGGCCTTGGACCATTCCGCGGCGAGGCGTGGCCGCGCAATTGCATCGGGCCGATTGGAGAGCCCCTGCACCATGGGAAAGCCAAGCGGCGCTCCGGGATCGCGGCGCCAGAAGAACAGGCACAGGCCAAGATCGATCAGCGGATCGCCGATGGTTGCCATTTCCCAATCAAGAATGGCGTTCAAATGGGGGCGTTCTAGCGCCATCAGACAGTTGTCGAGATGAAAATCGCAATGGATGATGCTGGCGCGGCTCACCACCGGTCGATTGGCCAGCAACCATTTTCCAAGCTCTGCCAGCAAGGGCAGCGAGCGCACCTGGCTTTGCTCGCGCACCGCCATCCATCGTTCGATCTGTCGCTCGACGAATGTATCGGGCCGGCCGAAACTTTCCGGCAGAACCTCCCGCCAAGCGATAGCGTGGACGGTCGCCAGCCCGCGCATCATCTCGAGGCCAAGCGCATCGATTGTTTCAGGACTTAAGGAATAGGCCGCGGGCAGTTCGGTGCCCAGCGCGACACCCTCGATCCATTCGGTCACCGCGAACGGTTGCCCAAGCACCGAACGATCGCTGCACCATGCAACCGTGCGCGGCACCGGTGCGCGGCCCTCCAGCGCTTTGATAACCGTGTATTCGCGCTCAATCCCCGCGGCCGCCTTGTCGGAAATGACATTCACGGGAGGGTGCCGCAGGATCAGCCGGCCCTGCCTCGTTTCAACTAGCCGGGTGACATTCGAGTTTCCGCCGGACAAGGCGGCTCCCAGTCTGACATCTTCGAGGCCGGTGGTCTGTTCCAGCCATGCCGCAAACGCCTGCGCCCCCCCTAAAGGTTGCACATCAGGCCCCCGTCGGTGAACACTACCGAACCGGTCATGTAAGTTGATCCGGCGACCCACCAGCAAACTTCGGCGATTTCTTCGGGGGTTCCCATGCGCTGCAAGGGAATGCGGGCCAAGATCGCATCGCGCGCGCGCTCGGAGACGCCGGACGTCATTTCGGTCATCACAAAGCCCGGCACCACCATGTTGGCGCGGATCTGGCGGCGCGCCAGTTCAGCGGCAAGGACTTGCGTCAGCCCGGCCAGCCCAGCCTTGGAAGCGCCGTAGCTGCTATCGCCGGGGAAACCACGGAAACCGACGACAGCGCCAATATTGACGATGGAGCTGCCCGGCGACATCTGGCCGAGCAAAGCGCGGACAAGCCGCATCGGCCCGGTCAGATTGGTGGCCAACGTGGCCTCCCAATCCTCATCGGCAAGGCGGTCTAGCGTCCCACCGCGATGAAGACCCGCATTGTTGATCAACACATCGATGCCGCCCCACCGCTCATCGATTTCCGCGGCCAGCCGCGCCAGATCGGCGCCACTCGTCATATCCGCCTGCACACCGATTGCGTTTGCGCCCAGCTCCGCCGCAACGACGCCGATTTCGGCGCTGCGACCAACAAGGCAAACCTTGTCTCCCCTGCCCGATGCAACGGCGGCGATCGCGCGGCCAATGCCGCGCGATGCCCCGGTAACGAGCCAGCGGCGGGGAGTAGTTCCGGCTGGTGCTGGTTCCGACACTCTATCCGCTGGCCTTCTGATCAAAACGACTGGGTCACCGCCACGCCCCATGACCGCGGCGGACGCGGGGCAGCATAGCTCCAGATATTCTGGACGTCATAGCCAATCGTCCAACCGTTCTGGTTAAGCACGTTCTTGCCAAACACGCTGATCATCGTCTTGTTGATCTTGTAGCTGATCGATGCGTCCAGCATGTTCTGCGCACCATTGCGTACATTGGGGTTGTTCAAGAAGGTCAATTCATGGCCGCCGATATGGTGCAACTCTGCATTCAAGAACAAGGTGCCTGGCCCGACTTCTCTTTCATAAGCGGCCTTCAAATCGAAGGTCCATTTCGGAGCACGCCTGATCTTGAGGAAGGTCGCATCGACAGGTTTGCCGGTGCTGTAAATGTCCCCGAAGAAGTTCTTGTACTTGGCGTCGAGGTAACCGACGTTGCCGCTGATCGTAAAGCCATCGGCAACCCGCGCAGTCAGTTCGGCTTCGAAGCCCTTGAGATCGGCTTGTGAGGCGTTGATCGTGCGATTCTCGCGGCCGGTTGACGTGCCGGGCGCAGGGACGTCGAGATCCTGCTGCATGTCCTTGTATTTCATCAGGTAGACCGACGCATTCAACCGGATGCGCTTATCGAAAAACTCCGATTTGAAGCCCAATTCGAAGTTGTCGAGCGTTTCGGGATTATAAGGCGCGGTTGCCGCGCTCAATGTTGCCGGACGTCCGTTGAACCCGCCTGACCGATAGCCGCGCGACCACAGCGCATAGGTCATCACATCGTCCGTAAAGTTGTAGCTGAGGCTGACTTTGGGCGTGAACTTCGACCAGCTGGCCTTAACCGGCGCTGACATCACAATGTTTCCACCCGCCAGCGTTGGCGGGATCGCCAGAACCGGATTGGCTTCCACGGTGGTCCCATAAATGAAGATCGTCTTGTCATTGACGATCGTCGACTTGCTGTCATGTGTGAAGCGACCGCCCAGTGTCAGCTTGAGTTTGTCGGTGATCTTGTAATCGCCTTCAAAGTAGCCAGCGTAGGATTGCGTGGTCTGGGTCACGTCCTGCGCACTGGTCAGCAACGGCGGGCCAGCAAAGCCGATATAGTTCTTGAGGTTGATGGTGTAGCGCGAATCCCACTGATATCCGCCGAGCACAAAGGTCAGCGGGCCATTGCCGCCCATCACCAGCCGGACTTCGTTGGTGATCTGACGCCAGCGCGCCGGACGATCCGTATGGTAGAGGGTCTGCGGCGTCGAATCGAAGTCCTGATTGATAGACTCATTCGTTTTCAGGTAGCCCAGAATGTATTGCAGCTGAAAATCGCCGCCTAGATCGTACTTGATCTTGCCGATCGCCATATCGAGCTCAAACCGCGCGCCCTTGTTGACCGGCGCATCACCGACGCTCACGTAGCGACTGCCGGAAATCGGCACGCCCGGGGAGGGCGAGCAGTACTTGTAGGCAGCGCAGAACAGGTCTGTCGGCTTGGTAATCGCCTGAAGCTGGCTGGGATCCTGCCGGGTCACCTGCCGGTCGTAGCTCACGCTCAGTTCCAGATCAGGGGTTGGGGTCACCAGCAGCTGCGCACCGATCGCCCGGAAATCCGACTTCTGGCCCGGCTGGTTTTGAGTCCGATTGAAGATGTAACCATCACTGGAATTGTAGGCCCCGGTGACTTTGAGCGCGACATTGGGGACGAGGCCAAAACTGACGACGCCCTGAAGGTCATAGGTATCAAAGCTGCTGTACGTGGCGCGAACCTTGCCGGTTAGGTCTTGCGTCGGCCGCGAGCGCGACAGCGAGATGACGCCGCCCGTCGCGTTGCGTCCGAACAGGGTCCCTTGCGGGCCTCGCAACACTTCGACCCGATCAAGATCTATTGCTTTGAGCAAGCTGCCCGAGCTTTGGCCGAGATAGACGTCGTCGATGACAACGCCCACGGCCGGATCGACCGATTTCTCAACGTCTGCCACGCCGATGCCGCGGATGTAGATTGCAGCAACACCGCCAGGCCCCTGTTGTGTGTCGTCGATAAGCACGTTCGGCGATGAATTGGCAAAGTCGCGAACGTCGGAATCGAACCGCTTCGAAAGATCCGTCACGCTCAGTGCGCTCACGGACGACGACACCGACTGGAGGTTCTCAACACGCTTGCGCGCGGTGACGACGATTTCTTCAAGACCACCGCTCGATTCAACGTTAGTCGCCTGCGCATTCTGCGCGTGGGCTTGCGTAGCGACCAAAGCGGCTGCCGATATCGAAGCAGCCAATGCAACCCTCACTGATTTTGCCGACATGCTCATCATTCTCTCTCCCATCCCGCACGCTCTGACGTCGTGACCGATTTTTGGGCGATGTCGACCGTATCCGCTTCCGAAAGGCTGCTCACCTGATCGGAACCGGCAAGGAAAGACACGCCGTGAATTGACGTTATCAAACTTGCTTTCTGCGAGCAAGTTTTAATCCGGTCATGACTCCGCGGCACGGGACGCGAAGATAAAATCGCGATTTTCTTGGCTTTATCAGCAACAGGAGATTCCCCGCTCCGGGTTCGCCATGAGCCTGCACCATATTTTTGCTTGTCTCAAACTAGCAAGTATGGTCCACCGTGGCAGCATAAAAACACGTTTGCGGGAGAAAGCGGATGAGCCAAAGATTGGCCGGCAGGGTGGCGCTGATCTCAGGGGGAGCCAGCGGCATCGGAGCGGCGCAAGCGATCCTCTATGCCCAAGAAGGTGCCGGCGTGATGATCGGCGACCTTCAGGAAGCGATGGGCGAGGAAGTCGCCGCAAAGATCAACGCAAGCGGCGGACAGGCCGCTTTCACCCGCCTCGATGTGACCGATCTGGATAGCTGGCATGCCGCGGTTGGATTGACAGTCTCGCAGTTTGGCAAGCTGACCAACCTCGTCAACAACGCAGGCATATTCCACCCCGGCGGCGTTGAAGCGGAGACCCCCGAAGGCTGGGCCCGCATGATCGCGATCAACCAGACTGGCGTCTTTTACGGCATGAAGGCAGCAACACCCGAACTGGTGAAGTCCGGCAATGCGGCCATCGTCAATATCTCGTCGCTTTATGGCCTGATTGGCAGCCCCAATGCCATCAGCTATCATGCCTCGAAGGCGGCTGTCCGCGTGATGGGCAAAGGTGCCGCGCTTGAATTCGCCAAGCAGGGCATCCGCGTCAACACGATCTTCCCAGGCCAGATCCGCACCCCGATTCTAGGCGATATCACGCCCGAACAGGACGCTGCGATCAAGGCGTCGATCCCGATGGGAACTGTCGGCGATCCCATGGACATTGCCTATGGCTCGCTGTTCCTCGCCTCGGACGAAGCGCGCTACGTAACCGGCGCCGAGCTTTGGATTGACGGCGGCTGGTACGCGGGTTGCTGACCCGCACATGGAGCAATATTGAATGACATGGAATTTTTCGACCGAGCCTGAGTTTCAGGAAAAGCTCGATTGGATGCGGGAGTTTGTTGCCGCAGAGATCGAGCCGATGGATCTGGTGTTTCGCAAGCCCGGGGATCCGTTCGATCCGCGTTCGCCGGCCCGCAAGGCCATGGCGCCGCTCAAGCAGATCGTCAGGGACAAAGGTCTCTGGGCTTGTCATCTCGGTCCGGAACTGGGCGGCCAAGGGTTTGGCCAGCTTCATCTTGGACTCATGAACGAAATTCTGGGCCGCAGCCGCTTTGCTCCGACCGTTTTCGGTACCCAGGCCCCGGACACCGGCAATGCCGAAATTCTCGCACGGTTCGGCACGGACGAGCAGAAATCCGCTTATCTGGCGCCGCTGCTGGATGGCGAGATTGTCTCATGCTTCTCGATGACCGAGCCTCAAGCAGGTTCTGATCCGGGCGAGTTCACCTGCGCAGCCGAACTTGTAGGCGGCGAGTGGGTCATCAACGGCGAAAAGTGGTTCGCAAGCCACGCCGACATGGCCGAGTTTCTGATCGTGATGTGCATCACCGATCCCGAAGTTGTGGTGCATGAAGGCTCCACCACCATCATTGTTCCGCGCGGCGCGCCGGGTCTGGAAATCATCCGCAACACCGCCGTTGGCCCGAAAGACGAGATCGGTAGCGGTGTCCACGGCTACTTGCGGTTCAACAACTGCCGCGTTCCCTTCGAGAATGCACTTGGCCCGGTCGGCGGCGGCTTCAAGGTGGCCCAGTCGCGCCTCGGCGGTGGCCGCATCCATCATGCGATGCGCACGGTCGGCATGCTGAACAAGGCGATGGACATGATGTGCGAGCGGGTCGTCTCGCGCGTGACCAAAGGCGAGCGATTGGCCGACAAGCAAATGGTTCAGGAGAAGATCGCCGACAGCTATACCCAGATCCTCCAGTTCCGCCTGCATGTGCTTTATGGAGCCTGGCTGCTCGATCAGGACAAGGGCTATACCCACCGCGTCCGCCGCGAGATTTCAGCGATCAAAGCGGCCATGCCCGGCGTGCTCAAGGATGTAATCTACCGCGCGCTCCATCTGCACGGCTCGCTAGGTATGTCCAACGAAACGCCGCTGATGGACATGTGGCAGTATGTCCCGGAAATGGGCATCGTGGACGGCCCGACCGAGGTCCATAAAGTTACGGTTGCCAAGGATATCCTGCGCAACGTCATGCCATCTCCGGGCACCTTTCCGACCTATTTCGTCCCCACCCGCCGCGCCGAAGCCGAGCTGAAGTTCGCGGCTTATCTGCAAGAGGATCTGGGCTCATGATCGCTTCCCTTGAACAACGGCTCACCCAACTTGAAGATCGTTTTGCACAGCTCGATCTGGTCAGCGACTATTGCCTTGGCTTCGACAAGCATGACTTTGATCGTTTTCTGGCGATCTGGTGGGCCGATGCCGTTTGGGAAATTGGGCCACCGTTCGGAAATTTCGAGGGCTATGAAGGGATCACTCATGCGGTGAAGGGCATTCTCTGGCCCGCCTGGCTCCAGACGACGCATTACACCACCAACCTGCGCGTCACGCCCGAGGGACCGGATCTTAGCCACGGCGTGTGCGATGTGTTCTGCATCGGCACGACCAGCGATGGCCAGGCACAAACAGTGGCGGCGACTTACACCGACCGGTTTGAACGGCGCGGCGGGATCTGGAAGATCGCCCGCCGTCACGTTAAAATGCACCACTTTAGTCCGCTTGTCGGGACGACGTTGGCGGCACCGCAGTAAGCATTTGCAAAAAGGTACAGCAAGACAATGGCCCGTCTGGATTGCGGCGAAGGTCGCTCGGTCTACTATGAACACCATCGCGGATCGGCGACGCCGATCGTACTGATCCATGGCTGGGCCATGTCTAGCCGCATCTGGGCTGGCACGGTCGAAGCGCTGACTGCGGCAGGTCACGGCGTGATCGCTATCGACCACCGGGGCTGCGGACAATCTGACCGCGATTTTGACGACATGTCGATCAATGCTCTAGCCCACGATGTGATCCAGATCGTACGCAAGACGACGACAGCCCCAGTTGTGCTCAACGGCTGGTCGCTCGGAGGGGCTGTCGCTGCGCAAGCTGCCCATGCCCTTGGTGATCAGGCCGCCGGCCTCATCCTGACTTGCGGCGCATCGCCGCGCTTCATCAAGACCGTTGATTTCCCCTATGGCGGCGAACCGGGCTCGCTGGCCGCCACTGCCGCCTCATTGGGCGGC
>Ga0164294_10002280_pt1 | contig 17401 bp, 15 predicted proteins | sample GEODES005metaG_FD_111479 | JGI IMG/M metagenome (GOLD analysis project Ga0164294, IMG submission 111479) | Oligotrophic lake water microbial communities from Sparkling Lake, Wisconsin, USA - GEODES005 metaG | ecosystem: Environmental > Aquatic > Freshwater > Lake | place: USA: Sparkling Lake...
CGGCATGATCCCCTGATGCAGCAGCTCGATCTTGCGCGCGTCCTTGTCCACGCACACCACCTCGTGCCCGAAGTCCGAAAAGCAGGCACCAGAAACCAGGCCAACATAGCCCGTGCCGATCATAGCGATGCGCAACTTGGATCCCCTTGGGAAGAAACTCTGACGCGCAGATAGCGACCCTTGCGCGCGGGGCAAGGGGCAGGATGGCTGTCCTCTCGGGCGCGGCCAGCAAGAAAAGCGCAGGCAATAAAAAAAGGCGGCTCGCAGCCGCCTTTCTGTTTGTCGTCCGGGCCGGTCAGCACGGCCTCGATTGAGGTCGCTTCACCGCCGGCCCGGATGAACGTTCGTTAGAACGGACGGATGTCGCTACCGCCACCACCGTCACGGAACAGAAGGTCAAAAAACGCAGACATTGGTATTCTCCCATCGGTGCGCACGAATGCGCGATTCGGATGGTTAAAGATCGCTTAACAATGAATCAATCAGGATTTCTGCGGAGTTGGCGAAACAGAAATCACTTTGGCTGCGCGATTTAACGGTTCCTTCAAGGGTCACGTCCTAGGCCTATGGGGCATGTCGGCACGCAAAGAGCCTTTGGCGCCCCCGGCCAGCGCTGCGTTCAGCGCGGTCGCGATCTCCGCGGAACACGCGGAAATCGCGAGGGAATTTGTGCTGTCCCAGGAAGTCCGCGAGGGGCGGGGCGACAGCGGAGCGCGGGCCGCAAGCCGCAGCGCACCGCGCCGGGGCGAACTGCACCGGGCAAGTAACGATCGCCATGTCGAGGGTCGCTACTGGCACGTTTTGGGACTTTGCGAGATTGCGAATTTTGCGTCACTTCGGCGCCACCTTGGGCGCGCCCGCGCTGATTCGCTGGTTCTGGACGTTGCGCGTCGAATCACTTCGCTGGTTCCCGATGTCCGGATCGCCGCTGCGGGGCGTGCGATCGTGGAGATCGCGTTCGAGCGGGAATCCCCCGAAGCGGCGGCCGACGAGATCGACCAGATCCGCAAGGGTTTCCTGCGCACGCTCGATCTCGATGGCGAGCCGCACCAGCTCCAGATGCATTTCGGCGTCGCTGCCGCGCCCTCGGTCGAGGATGACGAGGTCCTGCTCGCCGAAGCCGCAGAATCCGCGCTCGAACAGGCACGCGCCGATGGCCGGGTGGTGATGCTCGACCTCACCCGCGCCGATCTCGCCTTCGACAAGCTCACCCTGATGCGTGAGCTGCCGCGGGCGATCGCCAGCGGCGAGATGTTCCTGCAATATCAGCCCAAGGTGCATGTCCGCCGCCAGGAGATCGCCAGTGCCGAGGCGCTGGTCCGCTGGCAGCACCCGACGCGCGGGCTGATCCTTCCGGGCGACTTCATCGCCGTCGCCGAGCAGGCGGGCGAAATCTCGCGGCTCACGCTGTGGACGCTGCGCCAGGTGATCGAGGACCAGAGGAAGCTGCGCGAGGACGGCTTCGACATGCTGCTCTTCGTCAACATCTCGGGCCAGCTGCTCGCCGATCCCGCCTTCGTCAACGAAGTGTGCGAGATGCTCGCCAATACCGATGCCAAGCTCGGCTTCGAGATCACCGAGACCGCGGTGATCCGCGATCCGGAAAGCGCGATCCGTCATCTGCAATGGTTCGCGGACAGCGGCGTCACGCTGGCGATCGACGATTATGGCGCGGGGCTCTCCTCGCTCGCCTATCTCAAGAAGCTGCCGGCGCGCGAGCTGAAGATCGACAAGATGTTCGTCATGCAGCTCACCAGCAGCAACCGCGATCCGCTGATCGTCCGCTCGACGATCGATCTGGCCCATGCGCTGGACATGGAAGTCACGGCCGAGGGCGTCGAGACGCCGTCGGCGCTGGCGCTGCTCAGCGTGATGGGCTGCGACATGATCCAGGGCTTCCTGATCTCGCGCCCGCTCGGGCTCGACGCGTTCCGCCGGTTCCTGGTCGATGACGGCCATCTCGACAATGCGGGCGGCACGCTGTCGTCGTTCGTCCGCCCCGAGAGTTTCTGGAAGCGCGCCTGATGCGCGCCGGCCTTCGCCATTTCCTTGCATGTGTTGCGATGCTGGCTGCGGCGCCGGCGCTGGCGGATCCGGGCAAGGACCTGACGCCGGCGATCACCGCCGAGATCCAGGCCGCCAAGGAAAGCATGATGGGCGATCAGGCGGAGGCGCTGCGCCACGCCGCCACGATCGACACGCTTTCCCGCAAGCTGGCGGACGGGCGCCAGCAGCGCATGGGGCTTGCCACCGCGCGCTGGCTGGCGGGCGAGGCGCATCTGCGCATGGACCAGCCGGACCAGGCCGCGCCGCTGCTCGCCGATGGCCTGAGCCTGATCGAGTCCATCCCGGAGCCGATCAAGCTGCGCGGCGACCTGCTGATGTCGCAGGGCGCGCTGTTCATGGCGCGCGACCAGGCGGTGCGGGCGCTCAGCAACTATCAGGCGGCGGTCGAGATCTTCCAGCAGGTGGGCGAGCCGCGCAGCAAGGCGATCGCCTATCAGAATATCGGCCAGCTCTATAAGACCGCCAACGACTTCGACAGCGCCGAGCAGAATTTCCAGAAGGCGGTCGAGACGTTCGACGGGGATCCGATCCTCTCGCTCTCGATGCACAATAATCGCGGTAATGTGCTCACCGCCGCTGGGCGCAATGCAGAGGCGATCAAGGAATATCAGCTCGCCGTGGGCATCGCCCGGCAGATCGCCAAGCCGATGCTCGAAGCCGCGATGCTCAGCAATCTCGCGCGCGCGCAGATCGCGCTGAAGCAGTTCGACCAGGCCCAGCACACGATCGCGCGCGGTTTCGAGCTGATCCGCGGCGGCGATGCCGATGTGCTCCGCCGGCACCTGCTCTCCACTGCCGCCGAGCTCGCCTCGCAGCGTGGCGACCTCGATCGGGCGGTGCAGCTGATCCGCCAGGCCTTTGCCGGCATCGATCTCGACCATAGCCGCGTCGAGTTCCGCAACGACCATTACTATGCCTATGAGATCTTCACGCGCGTCGGCGATACCCGCTCGGCCCTGAAGCATCTCGAGGCGCTGAAGCGGCTGGAGGACGAGGCGTCGAAGGTGGCGATCACCACCGGTGCGGCGCTGATGGCGGCCAAGTTCCGCTATTCGCAGCAGCAGAACGACATCCTCCAGCTCAAGACGCGCGAGGCCGAGGGGCGCGCCCGCTACCAGCTGATCCTGTTCCTGCTGATCGGCGCCGCGACGGTGATCGTCATGGCCGCGCTTGGCTGGGGCCTGTTCACGATCCGGCGCAGCCGCGACAAGGTACGCGCGGCGAACATCGTTTTGAACGAGACTAACGCCGCGCTGGAAAAGGCGCTCAAGGCGAAGACCGAATTCCTCGCCACAACCAGCCACGAAATCCGCACGCCGCTGAACGGTATCCTCGGCATGACCCAGGTCATGCTCTCCGATCCCAAGCTCGAGCCGAACACGCGCGAGCGGATCGGCATCGTCCACGGCGCCGGCATCACGATGCGCACGCTGGTCGACGACATTCTCGACGTCGCCAAGATGGAGACCGGCAACCTCACGGTCGAGGCAGCGCCGATGGACCTCACCGTGATGCTGCGCGAAGTCACCCGGCTGTGGGAGGAGCAGGCGCGGGCCAAGGGCCTGTCGTTCCGGCTCGAGCTCAGCCATGCGCCGCACTGGATCGTCAGCGACGCCGCGCGCCTGCGCCAGGTGGTGTTCAACCTGCTCTCCAACGCGATCAAGTTCACCGAGAAGGGCGGCGTCACGCTGCGCGCGGTTGCGGAAGGCGAGGGCGACCATCGCCGGCTCGCCCTGGCGATCGAGGATACCGGCATCGGCATCCCGCCGGCGAAGTTCGAGGAGATCTTCGAGAGCTTCCGCCAGGTCGACACCAGCACGACGCGCCGCTTCGGCGGCACCGGCCTCGGCCTGGCGATCTGCCGCAACCTCGCCCGCGCGTTGGGCGGCGACATCCGGGTGGAGAGCGAGGACGGCAAGGGCTCGCGCTTCATCCTCGACCTGCCGCTCGTCGTCGCCGAGGCGCCCGAGGCGGCCACCGCCAGCGAGGCTGCCGACGGACCCGATCTCGTCGTGTTCGACAAGAACCCGATCGCCCGCTCGATGCTGCGCACCCTGCTCGAGCCGCGCGTCGCCCGCCTGCGCTTCGCCGCCAATGTCGAAGAGGCGCTGCCGATGCTCGAAGCGGGCGGCGTCACCCATCTGCTTGCCGACGAGGTCACGCTCAAGGCCGACCCCGAAGGCCCTGCAGCAGCGCTCCGCAGCCTGGGTGCTGCAAGCGAAGCGACCGCCCGTTTCGTGCTGTGGCTCAAGCCCGATGCGGAGACCATGGCTGAGCTGATTGCGGCAAGTGGCGGGCGAGTCATCGAAAAACCCGTTACCGGCGCGGACCTGATCAATGCTATCATTCCGCCTGCGGAAGAAAATTCAAAAGCGGGTCGCCGCGACCCGCTTGTATCTCGGGCGGCTTAGGGCGATAGCACACCGGACATGAAAAAAACGGTCGCGCGCACTTTGAGGAAACCGGTCGCCACGGGCGGACGGGCATGAACATCCTCTTCATCGAGGACGATCCGATGAACCGTCGGGTCGTGAAGGACATGCTCGACGTTGCGGGGGCGACGATGGCCGAGGCCAGCTGGGCCGAGGAGGGCCTCGCCATGATCGATGCCGAGAGCTTCGATGTGGTGCTGGTCGATCTGCGCATGCCGGGCATGGACGGTTTCGAGACGATCGAGCGCATCCGCGCGCGCGGCGATGCCAAGGGCGAGCTGCCGATTATCGTGGTGACCGCCGATACCGCAGTCGATCTGCGCGAGCGCTGCCTGGCGGTGGGCGCCGATGACGTGCTGTTCAAGCCGGTGGCGATGGACGCGCTGTTCGACTCGATCGGCCGCGTGCTCGCGATCCGCGGCGGCGGCGGGATGATCCTGTAGAATTCAAGCTAAGGCGGCGAGAGCAAGGCCAGTCCGCTCCCGCCGCCCGCGCGCATTTTCAGCGCGCGATTTCAGGCATGCGCCTCAGCGCGCGATGCCGATCACCGCAGTGGCGGTGTAGCCGTCCGCAACGCTGCCGCTCATCACCGGGGTCTGCTGCGCGACCTGCGCGCTGGTGTTGTCGCCGAACACATTGTCGCTCGCCAGCGTGATGCTCGCGAAGTTGCGCACGCTCGTCGAATAGCCGTTCGATCCGTTATAGACCGTGCTGCACGCCGCGCTCGGCATGGCGAGCTGCGAGATCAGCGAGGCGTAGCGCCCGCCGGTGGCGTTCGCCAGGCTTGAGAACACTTCGAAATGGATGTGCGGCCAGCGCCCGGAATAGCAGCCGGGGAAGATGGTGGTGAAGGTCACCTGGCCGTTGCTGTCGGTCACGCCGACGCCGCGCAGATAGCTTTCCGCCGGCAGGTCGTAGAGCGAGTATTTCCCGTCGCGGTCGCAGTGCCAGATATAGATGGCATAGCCCGCCAGCGGCGCGCAGGCGGCGTTCACGTTCACCAGGGTCAGCGTCAGCGTCACCTGCACGCCCGCCGCGGTCGCGGTCGAGCTGCCGACGAAGGACGAGCGGATGTCGCTGCGCACCACATTCGCTGCGGTCAGCACGTTGGAGGTCGCACCGCTCGACGTGTTGGTGCCGTCGGCCGGGTAGGGGCCGTTGGTCTCGGTCGGGTCGGCGACGCAGGTGCCGCTGGTCGCGGTTGCGGTCGGCGTCGGGGTGGCGCTGGCCGTTGCCGTGGGAGTCGGCGTCGGGGTCGCGCTGGTCGAGCCGGTGCCGCTGCTGGTGCTGCTGCCCGATCCGCCGTCGCACGCCGCGAGCACTGCCGCGCCGCCCGCACCGGCAAACCAGCGCAGCGCGCGCCGGCGGCTCGTGAGCAGTTCCATCGCCTTCAGGTCATGGGCCAGGCCCAGATCGTGATCGTCCATCATGCCTCCTTGGTCGGAGGCTTCAGTCACATGACGGACACACGAGGGGATTTCTCCCCGTCGCCGATTGTTTCAACAGATTGCAGTCAGGCGGGCAGCCGAACCCGGACGCGTCCGCCGCCGCCCTTGCGATTCTCGAGCGTCACTTCGCCGCCATGCGCCTCGGTGATCGAGCGGACGATCGCCAGGCCCAGCCCGGTGCCGCCGGTCTCGCGGTTGCGCGAGCTCTCGCCGCGCACGAACGGCGCGAACAGGGCGTCGGCGCGCGCCGGCTCGAAGCCGGGCCCGTCATCCTCGACCAGCACGTCCACCTTGCCGTCGGCCAGGCGCCAGCTCAGCCGGGCGCGTTCGCCGTAGCGCACGGCATTCTCGATCAGGTTGGCGAACAGCCGGCGCAGCGTCGCCGGATCGCCGCGGACCACGGCGCGCGGCCCTGATTCGACTTCCACCGGGGTGCCCGCCGCGGCGAGGTCGTCGACCAGGCTCTCGATCAGGCTGCCCAGGTCGAGCTTCTCGTGCGGCGCGCCGCCGCGCTCGTCGCGGGTGAAGCGCAGCGCCGCCTTCAGCATCGCGCGCATCTCCTCGATATCCGCTTCGGCGCGCAGCCGGGCTTCGTCGGGGAGCTGCTCCACCCAGAAGGCGATGCGCGAGAGCGGCGTGCCCAGGTCGTGCGCTATCGCGCCGAGCATCGCGCCGCGATTCTCGGCCTCGAGCAGGATGCGCTCCTGCATCGAGTCCAGCGCGCGGGCGAGGTCATGGACCTCGCGCGGGCCCTTGTGCGGGATCGGCTGGCGCGCGCCCAGGCGCATGCGGGTGGCGGCGCCTGCCAGCTCGCGGATCGGCCGCGAAATGCGCCGCGCCACGCCCCAGGCGAGCAGCGACAGCACCAGCAGCGTCAGGATCATGCCGCTCAGCCGGGCGAGGTGCCACGGCGTGAAGGCGGGGCGGGGCAGGCTGGAGGCGACGATCCAGCCATTGCCGTCTTCCAGCGCGACGGTGAAGCTGCCGTGCATGTCCTGCTCGGGATCGCGCGCCGGGAACTGGTAGAGTCCGTGCACCCGCTCGGCCGGAACGCCCATCATTCGGGCGATCGCCTTGTCGCGCTCGGGTGAGGGGCGCTCGTCCTCGCGGCCGAACTTGTCCTCGCTGGTGTGGCTCAGCGTCATCCGCTGCTGCGCGTTCGGCGGCACGGCGCGGGTGCGCAGCGCCTCGGCCACGCGGACGAGCGGCAGCGGCCCCGGCCCCGGCGGCGGGCCGTTGAACATGATCGTAAACTGCGTCGTCGTCGCGATCAGGGCCGCGGCGATGACGAGCAATACGATCGGTACGGTGATCGAACGGCGCATCACGGCAGGATCATTTGGTCGTCACTTCGGTGACGAACATATAGCCCTCGTTGCGGATCGTGCGGATCAGGTCCTCGGCGCCCGGGCGGACCAGCTTCTTGCGCAGCCGGCTCATCTGCACGTCGATCGCCCGATCGAAATGCTCGGTATTGGGGCCGCGCGAGAAATCGAGCAGCATGTCGCGGGTCAGCACGCGACGCGGCCGCTCGACCAGCGCGAGCAGCAGGCGGAACTCGCCGTCGGACAGGTTGATGATCACATCGTCCGGGTCCCAGAGCTGGCGCGCGACCGGATCGAGCCGCCAGCCGGCGAAGCGCATGAACGCGCGCGTCGGTGTCGCTGCGGGCGCGGCGCGGTCGCCCTGGCTACGGCGCAGCACCGAACGGATGCGTGCAAGCAGCTCGCGGGGATTGGCGGGCTTGGGGACATAATCGTCCGCGCCCATCTCCAGCCCGACGATCCGGTCGATATCCTCGCCGATCACCGAGTGCAGGATTACCGCGGGGCCAGCCTCGCGGTCCATCGAGCGCAGGATGGAAAGGCCGTCCTCGCCGGGCATCATCACGTCGAGGATGATCAGCGCATAATCGTTGCGCGCGGTGAGCGTGCGCATCTCGGTCGCGCCCGATGCGGTGTCGACGACATAGCCGTGCTGCGACAGGAAGGCCGCCGTCAGTTCGCGGATACCGGGATCGTCGTCGACGATCAGCAGGCGGGTCTCGAGGTCCAAGGCTGGTGCTAAAGCTGCTTGTGGCATCCCAGGGGTTTAGAAGCCGAGCCTAACCTCCGTATTGCACGGCTGCAACGCGCGGAAACAATAGACGGAGCGGAAAAGCGGAACCCGTAACCGGCCGGAACGATTTTTCCCGCATATGTGCTAATGATTAGCAATAGCCTATCAATCCTCGAGTATCTGCGAATGTTTCGCAGTGTCCCGCATGCGCAGATAGGTGATCAGCGAGATGCCGATCATCGCGGTGACATACCAGTAGAAGCCGCGCTCCCAGCCAAAGGCCTTGAACTGCAGTGCGACCCAAGGCGCGGTGCCGCCGAACAGCGCGTTGGCCAGCGCATAGGGCAGGGCGACGCCCAGCGTACGGATATGCGCGGGGAACAGCTCGGCCTTCACCACGGCGTTGATCGACGTGTAGCCGGTGACGATCACCAGTGCCCCGGTCATCAGCAGGAACGCGGTAAGGGCCTCGCGTGCGCCCTCCATGGCGACGAAGATCGGGTAGCTGAGCAGCGTGCCGAGCACGCCGAACGCCACCATCAGCGGCTTGCGCCCGATTCGGTCGGACAGCGCACCGGCCAGCGGCTGGATCGCCATGAACACGAACAGCGCCGCGGCATTGACCTGCGTCGCCTCGGTATCGGAGAAGCCCGCGGTCTTCTTGAGGAAGGCGATCGGGTAGATCGTATAGGCGTAGAAGGCGAGGGTGCCGCCCGCGGTGAGCAGCATCACCACCGCCGCTTCGCGCGGATGCTCGCGGAACAGCGCGAGCGCGCTCGATTTCTTGCCGGCCTCGCGCTTCGCGAAGCTCTCGGTCTCGGCCAGCCTGCGTCGCAGCCAGAACACGCCCAGCGCCAGCACGCCGCCCACCGCGAAGGGGATGCGCCAGCCCCATTGCTTCAGGTCGGCTTCGCTCATTGCCGCCTGGAGCGCCATCAGCACGAGCAGCGCGACGAGCTGGCCCGAGATCAGCGTGACGTACTGGAAGCTGGAGAAGAAGCCGCGATGCTTCTTGCCGGCCATTTCGGAGAGATAGGTGGCGCTGGCGCCATATTCGCCGCCCAGGCTCAGGCCCTGGAGCAGCCGCGCCACGACCAGCGCGACCGTCGCCGCCACGCCGATCTCGCTGTAGCTCGGAGTCGCGGCGATGATGATCGATCCGGCGCACATCAGCGTCACCGACAGGGTCAGGCCCGCCTTGCGCCCGTGCCGGTCGCCATAGACGCCCATCAGCCAGCCGCCGAGTGGCCGCATGAAGAAGCCGATCGCGAAGACGATCCAGGCGCTGATGTCCTGCGAGGCGCCCTTGGCGAAGTAATGCGGCGCCAGATAGCTCGCGAGCACGGCATAGGCGTACCAGTCGTACCATTCGACCAGGTTGCCGGCCGATCCCCCCAGGATCGAGCGAAGGCGGTGGCGCGGCTGGGTGGCGTCTATGCTCGTCATCGCGCCACTATAGCGCGAAGATCGGCCTTGTCTTTGGCGCCGGGATCGGCTGAGGGATGCGCAGGAATTTGGAGAGGGACTTCATCGACATGCGTGCCATCCTGCTCGTCGGAACCGCGCTTGCGCTCGCCGGCTGCCAGTCCGCTGCCGAGCGCGAGGCTGCCGCCACCGGCGTAGTCGAAGTGCGCAACGGCTCGATGGAGGAAGTCGCCGGCCTGACCAAGGCTGCGCGCGGCAAGCAGGCGATGCAGCCGGGCACCTGGGAATCGGGCACCGAGCTGATCGCCGCCGATTTCGCGCCGGGCCCCGAGCATGACGCGCAGATGGAAGCGGCGGCGAAGATCCCGCGCCATGCGGTGAAGTGCCAGACCGCGTCGGACCTTGCCCCGGTCGACATCACGATGCTCGAGAAGGTCGGCGGCACCTGCACCTTCCCGCACTTCACCCAGAAGGACGGCAAGATCGACGTCGAGATCGCCTGCACCCAGGCGAATGGCGCCAGGACCACGCTTCTCTACAAGGGCACGCAGGGCAAGGACGCCTATGACGTGACGGTGGAGCAGAATAGCGGTACGAAGGGCCAGCCCGGCTATGCCGCGGTCAGGATGCGAGTCTATGGCAAGCGTCTCGGCCTTTGCCAGGGAAAGCCGGCGGCCTGAACGGTTCGCCGCGCCGCTGAGGGAACGGGGCCGGTTTGGCCTTGAAAAATAGGATTTACGCTGTTAGGTGGCCGCCACTTGCGCCGCTACCCTGCGTTCCGGCGAACCCTTTTCTATTGATTTGAAGATCGGAGCACTACGGGTTTATGCAGATCATCGTTCGCGACAACAACGTCGACCAGGCACTGCGCGCGCTCAAGAAGAAGCTGCAGCGTGAGGGCGTTTATCGCGAGATGAAGCTCCGCCGCCACTACGAGAAGCCCAGCGAGAAGCGTGCTCGCGAGCGTGCTGCCGCGGTTCGCCGCGCCCGCAAGCTCGAGCGCAAGCGCATGGAGCGCGACAGCGCCCGTTGATTTCGCGATTCGGCCACGCGCAGCGTCTCTCGCGCGCGTGGCTGTTCGTGACTTTCGTGACTTTCGGGTAGCAGAATACCCGCGCCTGGAGCCTTCCGCATGTCTGTGACCGCCGTTCCGCTCCAGCCCGTAAAGCGCAGCTACAAGACCTGGCTCTGGGCCGGTCTCGTTCTGGCGGTCGCCATTGCGGTGGCGCTGGCCTGGACGGGCACGCAGTATCTCACGGAAGAGCAGTTCCTGAACTGGAACAAGCACCAGTCGGGCGTGCAGACCACGGCCTCGGGGCTCCAGTACAAGGTGCTTACGCCGGGCTCGGGGCCGAATGCGGCCGATAACGACGGCGCGATGCTCACCATTCGCGGCAATCTGCGCGACGGCAAGGAGTTCCAGCCGGAAACGCCGATGCGGATGCAGGTCGGTCAGCCCATGATCCCGGGTTTCACCGAAGGCGTGAAGCTCATGAACAAGGGCTCGAAGTACCGTTTCTGGCTGCCGCCGAGCATCGGGTACGGCGCTCCGGGCGCGCCGCCGAGCCCGCTGTCCAAGAAGGTGCTGATCTTCGACGTCGAGATGACCGAGCTGGTTCCGGCGCAGATGCTCCAGCAGATGATGATGCAGCAGCAGATGATGCAGCAGCAGCAGGGTGGTGGTGCCGGCGGTCCTCCGCAGGGTGAGCCCGAGGGCGTCGAGGCGCACTGATTTCGTCGCGATGCGGCCGGGGAGTCTGCTGATGGGCCGCTGGCCGTTCCAGTTCGCGTTCTGGGCCGCCGCGGCCTTCGCATTCTACATGGCGACCCAGCCCAATCCGCCGGCGCTGCCGGTGGAGACGCAGGACAAGGTCCAGCACATCCTCGCATTCTCCGTGCTCGCCCTGCTCGGCGTGCTGGCCTTTCCGCGCCTGCGCGGCTGGTGGCTGGGCATCGGGCTGGCGGTCTTTGGCGCGCTTATCGAGTTCGTCCAGGCGATTCCGGCGCTTCACCGGGACGCCAGCGTGTTCGACTGGATCGCCGATGTCGGCGCGATTCTGGTGGTGCTCTGCCTCGCGCTACTGGTGCGGCATTTGCTGCGTTCCGCCCGGCGCGGCTAGAGGGCCGCCCGGCCACAATGGCTTGGCCTCGGCGTGGAGGCGTGCAAAAGGGGCTCGCGGAATCGAATCAGGGGGGTAGGGCAGTCACGTTCGATGTGCTGCCACGGCGCGGTGCCGGTGTGCGTGCTTTCGCGGATGGCATTGCCCGATCTCCGTCTTCTCGGTTGCCCGCCTGGATGGGAAGCGGACAAGCGTGCTTGGATTGGAGAAGTCATCGCCCGGGCGGCTCGTGCGCCAACAGGCGGAGGAAGCACCCGGCCGGCAATGGTATGTTGCCGAGACCGAGCCTCGCAAGGAGGGGCTCGCGGTGGCCAATCTCGAGCGCCAGTCCTTCAGCAGCCTTTGCCCGCGCTTCCAGAAGATTCGCCGCCACGCCCGCCGAGAGGAGACGGTGCTGGCGCCGCTTTTCCCCGGCTATGTCTTCGTCCGTTTCGACGTGGACAGCGATCCGTGGCGCTCGATCAACGGCACGATGGGAGTGCGGCGGCTCATCAGTTTCAACGCACGGCCGCAGCCGATGCCCGATCTCGCGATCCATCCGCTGCTCGCCCGCTGCAACGACGGCATTCTCGCGCCGATCGCCAACGACCTGCGGGTCGGCGAAGTGGTGCGCGTTATTTCGGGGCCCTTCGCCGAGCAGCTGGCGACGGTCGAATCGCTGGACGACAAGGGGCGCGTTCGCGTGCTGCTCGACATTCTCGGCAGGGCGGCCAGCCTTCGCCTGCGCGCCGGCAGCGTCATGGCGGCAAATACCTGAATTTGGCGATATTCTTCTGATTGTAATATCAGGAGGAGAAGGGGTTTTGAGATTGCGCTACGGTAGTGAAGCACGTGCGGGGACAAACGGGCCAATGCAGGGACGACGGATGAACGCGAGCGCGGGGCGGGAACAATGCCGCGCGTAAGCGTTCGTGCGCGGTTTTCGCGATTGGGAGAATGGGCGGGGCGGGGCACCTTCCTTGCCTTCTGCGCGCTGCTGCTGGCGGCCTTCGCAATGGGCGGCGGCGCGCGCGGTGACATCGCGTCGCTGATGATCCTGCGCCCGCTGGCGATCCTGCTGCTCGGATATGGGCTGTGGACGCTGCGCTGGGAGCATGTGGCTGGCCACCGCTATCTGTTCGGGTTCGCCGTAGCGATCCTGGTGGTGACGCTGGTCCAGCTGATCCCGCTTCCGCCCTCGATGTGGACGCGGCTGCCCGGGCGCGAATTCGTCGTCGAGATCGACCGCACGGCAGGACTGGGCGCGGTGTGGCGGCCGATCAGCCTGGTGCCCGGCGCTACCTGGAATGCCTTTTTCTCGCTGATGGTGCCGCTCGGCGTGCTGGTGCTCGGCGCACAGCTGACTGCCGAGGAACGGCTCCGGATGCTGCCGCTGGTCATCGGCGTGGGGCTGCTGAGCGGCCTGCTCGCGCTGCTTCAGGTCATCGGTCCGCCCGACGGGCCGCTCTATTTCTACAAGGTCACCAATCAGGGGTCCGCGGTGGGCCTGTTCGCCAACCGCAACCATCAGGCAGTCCTGCTCGCGGTGATGTTTCCGATGCTGGCCCTGTTTGCCTCGCTCGCCGACAATTCGGGCGGCCAGGCGCTGCGCCGCGGCCTGGCGATTGGCGCCGGCATGTTCCTGATCCCGCTCATCCTGATCACGGGATCGCGCATGGGCCTGGTGACCGGCGGGTTGGGCCTGGCGTCCGTGCTCCTGCTGTATCGCCCCAAGGTCGGGACTTCGGGCAGCGGACGGCGCTCCAGGTCGAGCAGCCGCCAGCGGACGGCGCGGCACCAGCCGCAGCAAAAGGCCTGGCGCAACTGGGGCGTGATCGGTTTCGTCGCCGTGCTCGGCCTCGGCCTTAGCCTGCTGACCATCCTGCTCGGGCGCGCCGAGGCGCTTCAGCGCTTCGTCGAAGAGGACGGCGCGCAGGATTTCCGCCTCAAGGCCTGGGATCTCGTGATCCGGATGGTGGGCGAATATTTCCCCTTCGGCAGCGGCTATGGGTCGTTCGTCGAGGTCTATCAAATCCAGGAGCCGCGTGCGCTGCTCGACAGCACCTATTTCAATCATGCGCATAATGATTGGCTGGAAGTGTTGTTGACCGGCGGATTGCCGGCGTTTCTTCTGCTTGGCTTCGCTTGCGTTCTGGTGTTCGGGCGCGCGTTGAAGCTTGCTCGGGCCGGCGGACGGCTAAGGAAAGGGATGCTTTTTTCCCGCCTTGGTCTTGTACTCGTCGTTCAATTCGCTATCGCGAGCTTCGCCGATTATCCCTTGCGAACACCTGCCTTAGCTTCGTTATTCGTGCTCGCGGCGCTTTGGGCCGCGGCGCCGCTGAAAGGCTGGGGCGAGGCGGTCGATGCGGAGGGGGCCCGCAAGGCCGAAGTATTTTGAAACAAAGGTTCTGTTCATGTTGCGACGCCTTTTAATTTGCTTTGCCTTGCTTTCGGTGGCGTCCTGCGCGTCGACGCCGAAGATCGGCGGCGCGCCGGGGCTGAATGTGTTGGCCGGCTCGGATATGCCGGCGCCCGACCGTTCGGACCTTATGTCGCATGACGAGCGTCCCTATTATGTCGGCCCGTTCGACAAGCTGACTATCGACGTTTTCGGCATCGAGGAGCTGCAGCAGCGCGAAGTCCAGGTCGATGCGAGCGGCCGGCTTTCCTTCCCGCTGGCTGGCGTCCTTGAAGTCGCCGGGCACACGCCGGGCGAAATCGAGACGATGCTCAAGTCGCGTCTGGCCGAGCGTTATGTTCGCGATCCGCAGGTGACCGTGAACCTCAAGGAAACGGTGAGCCAGGTCGTGACCGTCGAAGGGCAGGTCAAGAAGGCGGGCGAGTATCCGGTCATTGGCCGGATGACGCTGCTGCGCGCGATCGCCAAGGCGGAAGGCACCGACGAATATTCGAAGCTGAACGAGATCGTCGTGTTCCGCACCGTGAAGGGGCAGAACCTGGCGGCGCTCTATGATCTGCGTGCCATTCGTCGTGGTGTCTATCCGGATCCGGAAGTCTTCGCGAACGACGTGATCGTGGTTGGGGATTCCAAGGCACGTCGCCTCTTCAAGGATGTCCTGCAGATCCTTCCGTCCTTGACGACGCCGCTTGTTATCGCCTTGCAATAAGATTGTAGTCTGAGGAGGCGGGCGCTGACAGGGCGCGCCTCCCCACCAGGCATGCACGCTTGAGAGAGTGAAATCGAAATTTATGAGTGCCCAGCTAGACACCTCCGCGGCCCAGCTCGCGCCGGCTCGGCTTGAGACGGATCTGGCGGCGCCGGAAGACCAGTCTTTCGTCCCGCCGGTTCTCAAGCGCTACCTGCACACCCTCATCCGCTGGAAGTGGGTGGTGATCGCGACGATGGTCGTTGCCCTCGCGCTCGGCCTCATCCTCACGCTGCTCACGGCGCCGACCTATACTGCCACCGCGCAGGTTGAGATCAGCCGCGAGCAGAAGAACGTCACCAACGTCGAGGGTCTGGATTCGCGACGCAACGGCCAGGATCTCGAATTCTACGAGACCCAGTACGCCCTGCTGCAGGCGCCTTCGCTCGCAGAGCGCGTCGCGCGTCGCCTGGACCTCAGCCATGACGACACGTTCTTCACTTCGTCGGGCATTCAGCTGAAGCCTGCCGATTACGGCAACCCGAAGGTGGCGCCGCTCACCCAGCAGCAGGCGGATCGCCGCGAGAAGCTGGCGATCGGCATGCTGCTCGACAGCATCGCCATCGAGCCGGTGCGCCGCTCGAGCCTCGTGAAGATCAGCTACACCAGCCGTTCGCCGGCGCTGTCGGCGCAGATTTCCAATCTGTGGACCCAGCAGTTCATCGGCGCGACGATGGATCGCCAGTTCGCCTCGACGGCGGATGCGCGCAAGTTCCTCGAAGAGCGTCTCGCTGCGCTCCGTTCGAAGCTCGAGGAGTCCGAGCGCCAGACGGTCACCTATGCGACCGAGAAGGGCATCGTCACGCTTGAGACGGTTCGTGACGCGCAGGGCAAGGCGCAGGGTCAGCGCACGCTGGCCGCGGCCGACCTCGAAACGCTGAACGCCGCCCTCACCGAAGCGATTTCGGAGCGTATCGCCGCGGAGAGCCGCGCCAATGGCAAGCGGGGCGATCTGAGCCCTGAGGCGCTGACCAACAGCGCCATTTCGGAGCTGCGTCGCCAGCGTGCCGAAGCGGCTTCGGAATATGCGCGGCTCCTCATTCAGTTCGAGCCGGCCTATCCGGCCGCGCGTGCGCTCGCCGAGAAGATCCGCAGCCTGGACGACGCGATCGCGCGTGAAACCACGCGCGTTTCGGCCAGCCGTTCGCAGAGCTATCAGGAAGCGGTGGCCAAGGAAGGACGCCTGCGCGAGGCCGTGGCCAAGCTGCGTACCCAGCTCGATGCGCAGCAGCGCGACAGCATCCAGTATGGCATCTATCAGCGCGACGCGGATACCAATCGCCAGCTCTATGACGCCCTGCTCCAGCGCTATAAGGAAATCGGCGTTGCCGGCGGCGTCGGTGTCAACAACATCGCGATCGTGGATCAGGCCGAAGTGCCGACCGCGCCTTCGGCACCCAGCCTGCTGAAGAACATGGCGCTCGCCATCGTGCTTGGCCTCGGCGTGGTGCTGGTCCTGCTTCTTGCGCTTGAACAGATCGACGAGGGCATTCTCGATCCGCATCAGATCAACCGCATGCTGCAGCTGCCAATGCTCGGCTATACGCCTCGAACAGAGGGCGGTCCGCAGGACGAGCTCGGCGATTCCAAATCGGATTTGTCGGAAGCCTATTTCAGTATCCACTCGAACCTGGCCTTCTCCACAAGGCACGGCCTGCCCAAGTCGTTCATCGTCACCAGTACGAAGCCGAGCGAAGGCAAGTCGACCACCTCGGTGGCGCTCGCCCGCATCATCGGTCGCACCGGCAAGCGCGTGCTGCTGGTCGATGCCGACATGCGTTCGCCGACGCTCCACTATCTGTTCGAGCTTGAGAACAAGTCGGGCCTGAGCAACCTGCTGGCCGGTAGCGAGAACCCGATGAGCTTCGTGCACGAAGTTCCGTACAAGGGCGTGAGCGTATTGCTCACCGGTCCGAAGCCGCCGAGCCCGGCGGAACTGCTCAGCGGCGATCGGATCACGCGCCTGCTCGACGAAATGCTGCAGCACTTCGATCACGTGGTGATGGACGCGCCGCCGGTGCTCGGCCTGACCGACGCGCCGCTCCTCGGCAGCGCGGTGGAAGGTGTCGTCTTCGTCATCCAGGCGGGTGAAGTGCCGGTTCGCGGCGTCCGCGCCGCCATCCAGCGCCTCCGCATGGTCAATGCGCACATCTTCGGCGCGATCCTGACCAAGCTCAACCAGCGCGATGCCGGCTATGGCTATGGCTATGGGTACGGCTATGGCTATGGCGCCTATGGCCGCGACGGCGATGACGTCCGTAGCTGATAAGCGAATGGACATCGGGCTGATCGCCCGGCGTGCCGTGTTGGTCGCGGCGACGTCGGCCCTGGCCGTCGTGGCCGGCCTGCAGGCGGGAGGTGCGGCCATGAGCCGGACGGAGCCCCAAAAGGCGCTCCGTCTGAACGCAAACGACGCTGTCGCGCTGGTTTCCGAGACCGACCGCCGCATCCTCGCGACGCAGGGCGCGAAGCTCGATCCGGTTGCGACGGCGGCGACTGCGCGGCGCGCTCTTCTGCTTTCGCCGCTCAATTCGGGCGCGCTGCGGCAGCTCGGCATCAGCGCCGATACGGCGAACGATCATCTGCGCGCGCGCAGCATGATGCAGCTGAGCAACCGGGTGTCGCGCCGCGACTTCCTGACCCATCTCTGGATGATCGAGGACAGCGCCGGCTCGGGCGATATTCCGGCGGCGCTCGATCACTAC
>Ga0164294_10002281_pt1 | contig 17398 bp, 20 predicted proteins | sample GEODES005metaG_FD_111479 | JGI IMG/M metagenome (GOLD analysis project Ga0164294, IMG submission 111479) | Oligotrophic lake water microbial communities from Sparkling Lake, Wisconsin, USA - GEODES005 metaG | ecosystem: Environmental > Aquatic > Freshwater > Lake | place: USA: Sparkling Lake...
CCAGTCGTTGCGCTTCGTCCTCAAAATGACGGATACGACTATGCGACCGATAACATCACCTTTGAACAGGTGTGTATCCTGATTGCAAACGATGCATTCCCGTCCGAAGATCCCTTCATCTTCTCCATTGTGCCGCATACGACCAAGACATTGGTGTTGAATCGTATCGCTGAACATCTGATGACGACCGTGCGTCGTCGATTGGTCTCTACAACCAAGAACTTGGCGACCGTTCCCCTGGATAGCTTGAAAGATAAGGTCTTGATTGTCTCGGGAGGTACACAGGGAACCGACCTCGATGACTTGGTCAATCTGTCATGGACCGAGTCTGGACTGCGACGACTCACCTATCAACAAGCCCTTCATTCACGTGATGAAAAAGAGTTGATTCGATTTACTCGTGACCATATCGTCATGGTTGCACCGGACGCCGAGCTTCGAACGGTCAATGTTCGAAAGGATAAACCCTTGGCGTTGGGATGCCAGTGGAATTTGTTCGACTCGAGCGGGGGTGGGTTCCGTGAAAAACCTGAAGCACTGCGTTCAGAATCTTTCCTACCTACTAAACAAAATGAATAAAACTGAAGACATTCAAGAAGGCGGCAAGAAGCGAAGCGCATGGATGACCCATGTCAAGAAGACCATGAAGGCCAACAAGGGCAAGCCTTTGTCCGCGGTCTTGAAGATGGCCAAGAAGACCTACAAGAAGACCATGCGTGGTGGCGGTGTTGGAGAGACTGCTGCACCTTTGTCGGGTGGACGTCGTCGTTCTCGTCGTGGTGGAGTTGAAGAGGATGAAGACGGTAAAGTCTCATTCCCACCTATGCAAGTCCGAAGGGGTGGTCGCAAGTCCCGCAAGTCCAAGAAAAACGGATTTAAATTGTACTAAAGACTAAACTTCCCCCATGGACCAAGACCCTAAAACTCGTAGAGAAAGCAAGAAATCCGCAAAAGACAAGGCCAAAGGTAAGGACACATGTTACTCTGCGAAACATGTGCGCCAACTGGAAGCCTTAAAAGACAAGAAGAAGTAACTATAATAAAGATTTATGAGTAACACGTCGTGTCATCTTGTGGTCTCGTTGCTTCGTATACTTCCCTCCACCCAAACGCCTACAGGTTTTTCCTTTATACGTCTTACGCGAGCAACCGCTCTTGTAATACGCCAAATGGGCCATGTAGCCACGATAACTCTTGATCGGAACCTTTGCAACTGCAGATAACTCGTGAAGAAGCCCGTACATCCACTTGGTATAGGTTTTTTGATTCTTCAAGACCGGTTCATGGGCTTTGAGGTAGGATTGAAACACACTGCGGAAACTTTCAAAGGGATACGCATCGGCTAAATGATGCATGAACTCGCGTTGAGTTGACATGTCTCGCGGCTCGGGTTCGGCTGGAAAGTTATACGCAATCGCCATCAAGAAGTCTCGTCCAGGCACTGCGGTCGGTTTCATGGCTTCGTACTGCCGTTTCACCTCTTCAAACTCGGGGTCTGCCTCGGGACAAATCACCGAGGGGTCCTCGGAACACTGCCGCCGAAGCTTGTTATTGACCTTATTGTGTAGGTCGTAGAGCCACCGACCATAGGGTTTGGAGGGAGGGTGTGCTTTCACAAACTCGGTCGTCGAGGCGCGGCAAAACGCACACGGCAACACATCCTTCATATCGTCCAATACATCGCGGGGAGAGGGGGAGTGAAATGCAATCAAGTGAAAGAGTTGCCACCCCGAAGGCCCCCAGAATCGGGTATCCATTGTTCACTTACCTCCAAAAGATTATCCATGCTTCTAAACAAAATGTTAGACACAAAGGATATCATCATTCTCACAGCGGCAGTCTACCTCGGTTCAGTGGTGTCTCGCTTCTTCTCCGCACTCACAGACGGCATCATCGCCCCTCTCCTTGCTCCTCTCGGAAGCAAGGGCTTGACCGAATCCGTCGTGGTCGTCGGCGGTGTCACCCTCAAGACGGGTGAGCTCTTGGCCGCTACCATTCAGCTCATGATTTCCTTCGCCATCGTCGTCTATGCCATTGGCGTCCTCCGCACCTACTACCTCTCCAAGATCGGTGCAAGCCGAACATAAGAAGGAAAAATAGTTGAATAGAATAATGAGTTGGTTCTCTTCGTTTCCATCACCCTTTAAACCCGCAGACCCTGTCGCAGCTGCACAGACCAAAGTGGATTCCGCACAAGCTGCATTGACCAAGGCAAAAGAGGAGGTCACTCGTCTCGAAGGAGAGCTCACTACTGCCAACACCGAGTTAAGTCAAGCCAAAAACACCGTTCCGCTTGCCAACACTTCAGATGGTGTTCGTGGTGGACGCAAGCGCACCTATCGTAACAAAGAGAAGAGACCCGCTAAACGCCGCCGAAACGGAAGGCGGTCCATCCGTTCCTAGGGTACTTACCGAATCGTTCCTCCAATCGCTTCTTCAAGTCTGTCGCACTTCCACGATGGCCCAACTCGTTCTGACGCTTCCACTCCTGGAAGGTCGAAGACACATCATTCCATGACACCGTATTTCCCTCAATCAGTTCGTCAGTATGTGCATACTCGCGAATGAATCGAGCAATGATATCCGAGTCGTCCTGGTACTCGTTGGTGTAGGCATCCACTTCTGCAGGTGGAGACAGCTTTCCAAGTCCCTTGCCTTCAGTGTAGAGGTGGATCAGATAGCTCATGAAGCAGGTCGCCCACTCGGAAGACAAGACCTTTTGCTGAATCGTCTCATCCACCATGTACTGGTTCGGTCCTTGTGGGTTCATGACGAACTTGGAAGGAAAGTGAACCACCTTCAATCGTCGCCAGGTGCCTCCGTCATTGGTATTCACAGGTGGCTTCTCGTTACAGGCCAAGTGCATCTTGGCTTGAACATCGAACTCCACAATCTGCTTGGAGCCCGCAAACAAGTCGCGTCCAGAGACCTTCTCGCAACTGGTCAATTCCTTGAGAACACCTGTAGACAAGGGTTCTCCTTCATCCGGCTCGGACATCATCACGAAGCGACGACCCTTCATACGAATCAACTCTGGAGCTGCAGCGCCTGCCTTGTTACGCTTCTGTGTGAACATCGCCACATTCACCTTGTAGCAGTAGTCCCCCATCGCGGTGGCCATCAAGTTCAACAACATCGACTTGCCGTTCGAACCGTTACCCGTCATAATCATGAACCGAGGCTGGAAGACACCCGAGATACAGGTTGCAAGGTGCTTGAGGAAGAACATACGAACACTGGGGATGGGTAAGATTCGTTCAAGGAAGGTATTGAGGTCTTTCCAGCAGGCGAACTCGTGATACTTCATCTCGGGCTTGTAGTCAATGTTGGTACACATGCTGACGTAATCATCTGGTCGACCCTCACGGAAGGTCTGTGTGAGTGTGTCGAACATTCCATTGTTGAAGGCGATGATGTGCTTGTTGTCGTCAAGCTTCTTGGCAAACTCTGCGTCGTGGAACAGGACTTGGCACTCGCGCATGATGTTGTTCTTGAAGGCGTTGCTCTTGAGCTTCAATCGTACGGCCGAGTACTGCTTCATCTTCTTCTCGGACTTGCATCCTTCACATTCAGGGTCGGGTTCTTTGTGCTGACAGGCTACATGCTTGAGTCGTTCACCTTCAACCAGCGACTTCTCCAAGAACACCTTGGCTACATCCGAAGACAGACGCTTCAAGAGCTCCACACCCTTCTCGGAGTTCTTCCAGATGTGTCCGACATAGTAGTACCAGTCGTTGTTGATGAAGGAACCACATCGGAACTCGTCACGATACTTTGCGTGGACGACCAAGGCTACATCGTAATCGGTCGCAGTTGCAGCGGCATCATCCACCAGCTTGTCTACGTTTCGGCTCTCAATCTCATCGTAACCGGATCGGTTGTCCTCTCGTGACCAGTATCGCAAGCTCTTTTCACCGAGTCGTTCACCTTCGACACGGAAGCCAAAGCTGTTCCACTTGTTCATGCATTGTGACTGATTGTAACTGCCTGGCTTGGTCGCATTGATTTGCTCGCTAAAGTCTTGGAACACGTCTTCCAAGTCAGGATGGATGTTCTTCAAGCAAACACCTACTTCAATCCAAGACTCATACTCGGTGTATCGCTCGGAGTTAAGGTTGAAGACATGGTCGCGAATGTATTGTTTACGAACTGCAGTCAAGGGTTCAATGTATTGTCGTCCAGGGGAGGACGCACGAGAATCATTGGTGTCTCGTGTGGTTGTGCGTCCACGGGAAACGGATCGTGGCACTTCAGTGGAGGGTGCCCTGCAGTTCTGCTCACCGTAGGGTGTCAAGGGTGTCTCTTCAGATGGGAGAGAGCGTGTGGAGAGCTTGCGAATCAAGTCCAGGGTAGGCACTGCAGGGACTTCGGTATCCACACTGAGTTCACCGGTTTCATGGTCGTAGTCGAGCACATAGCGAATCTTGTAAGGGAGCGCTCCATCGTCCTTCTTCTTGGAACCTAGAATGGGCCAGTGTCCGTTGTGATTGAGTGGGCTCGTGTCGTAGACCTTGTTCCAGTCGTGCATGAGTCCAAGGTTTGGGAAGAACTCTTCCATTCGGCGGACCAAGACACGTCGTACAGTCTCTTCCACAGAAGGACGAGACTTGATCGAGGGAATCTGAATATGGATGCCGGATGCAGAGAGGTTCTTGCTGCTTTGGAAGGTTGGGTTGTCCTTCTCCAAGACATAGATCTCTACATCGTCTTTCAAGTCTACGAGCTTTCGTACTTCATCCATGTAGGCCTTGACGAAGGACATGGTTTGAGCTTGTGTATGCTTGTGTTCTTCAACGACACCGTGATACTTGAAGTCCAAGTCAATACGAAGCTGTCCAATCGGTGTACATCGCTCGGTGTAGTACATTGGCACACCGTTCAAGAGGTTCGCATAGTAAAGTTTGTAGAATTCATTTAGGTCATCTGAATTGACCAGCCAGTGGTCGTATCCATCCATTGTGTTGAAGGTATAGGGTTGCCCCTTTTCAGTTCTCCGTCCTGCCTTTTCTTGATCAGACTTTCCGTTAGGATTACCTCCTAGAAAGAAGTCAAGGCGGGTCGGCATTGCTGTGTTAATACCTCCGAGAAGAATGCCATGGACTGTCCGTTTTGAACGCATGTTTCCAGATTTCAAAAGGAATCTACACCGTTCTAATAAAACAAGACACAATGAAGTTCTGTACACAGTGTAACAACTTCCTCTACTCGATTGAGGAACGAGACAAGTCTGCATTTCTTAAATGCCGTAGCTGTCCTTACGAAGAAGAGATTACAAAGGCAAATCCTGTCGTGTACGAGCACGACCTTCAACAGGATACCTCGGTTCAGTATTCAATCAATCCGTATCTAAAATATGACCCAACTCTACCTCGCTTTACAACGATGATTTGCCCCAATGATAGCTGCTCGACCCGAGGCAGCGAATCACAGATTGTCGGCATCAAGTTGGATCCCGTGAATGTTCGATGGTTGTATCAGTGCGCAGTCTGCAATACCACTTGGAAACAGCTTGCACGAGGTTAGAAGCGCTTGGGACCACTGGAAATCATGTTCCCTTGGATGGCACCTGCATTCTGTGGGATACGATGGTAGGTTCCAACTACATTCTTCGCAGGTAAGCCTCCAGGTTGTTGAGTCTTGGACGAGGTTGTGGACGTGACACTGCTGCTGGACGACCAGGAGACGGTGGACAAGTTTTTTGGGTTGTTGGTTCGTTCAGGGGCTCGGGCACGCACATAGTTCAATCCGGTGAGGTTGGTCTGCTGGGGATTAACGACATAGGCGGCTTGACTCGTCTTTACTATGGAGTTGATGACATTCAGTGTCGGTGCAACTTGGTCTCGGGTCTGGATTTGACGGGGGGCGTTTCCAGAGGTATACGCAATCGCAGCCGTCTTGTATTTCAAGTAGTTTGTGTAGTCCGACGCAGAGAGAGTTGGCATTTGTGTGTAGAGACGGAAAATACAAAGCAGGCGACCGACTACGAAACAGGTGTAAGCTTTTGGAAATTGTTTGGTGTTGGAACATAAATCACATCATTTGAATCTATTTTAGGCCTTCCTGGAGTTTGTAATTGTGTACTCGTGTTTGATGCACCGTTCGTACCATTTCCAAAAATTGTACTCACAAGACCACCAGGTGTTATTTTACGAACAGAGCCGTTATTCCCGTCCCCTACATAAATATTCCCAAACCTATCCACACAAAGTCCAGCGTCATATCCGACATTAAATTGAGCAGCACTTCCTTGTCCGTTTGCGTATCCTGCCGTCGAACCTGCAAGAAGAGTAATGTCTGCCGTACTTGGACCCGTGGGTGTTATTTTATAAACTCTATTAAGGGCTGGGTCAAGTCCATAAAGTATTCCAGTCGAATCCACTGCAAGACTGTAAAAACTAGTATTAAACGCTGCCGTAAACGTTAATGTACTCACTTGTCCGCCGGATGTGATCTTACGAATCGTTTTTCTAAAATATTCAGAAACATAGAGTGTATTTGACGCATCAATTGCCATTCCAATGGGGCTATCAAACGTTGCACTAGCCGCAGGTCCATCGGTGTATCCCGAAGTTCCAGTCCCAGCAAAGGAAGTTACATTGCCATTTGGTTCGATTTTGATGATACGATGATCGTTATCTTGCGAATTACATACAAATATGTTATTCAATGAATCAAGAACCATACTCCGTGTTTGGTTTGCAAATTGTGCAGCAGCTCCAAGTCCTGGACTAAACGTACTATTGTTAATACCATTTCCTGCAACGAATGTCCGTGTTCCACCGGGTGTGATTTTATAAAATTTGAAATCACTGGCGTCGCGATAATATAAATTTCCAGATGTATCTAATTCAAGCATTCCATACCAGTTAGTGTAATTATTACCAAAAAGCCGAGTTGCTTGATACACCGTATAGTTCGGATCCACAGGACCCGCAGGCACCACAGCCGCTTTCGGAGCTGGTGTGGTGACAAGACGAGGCGACCCTCTAATAAGAGCACCTGTACTCGCAACATTTACGAACGCAACGGCTCCTTTCGAGGCAGGGCGTGACCCCTGTGGGTTCGACACAGCAGCTCCTGCAACCGCCAACGATTTGACAACAGATGTATAGTCCGAGGGAGACGAACGCAGTAGAGGCATTTATGTAAAACGGAAGATTTTCACACAAAACAACCTGATGAATAACAATGGACCATCCTGAAGTCAAGCCAGTCTTTCGAACGCAAGTCATGGACGCCTTAAAGGAGCCTCGCAAGACACGCGAATACTTTACGAAATACGAATACACAACCTTACTCGCTACACGCGCAGAACAGATTGCACAAGGAGCGAAACCGCTGGTGAGTCTAGAAGGACTCAAAACAAGCGACCCGATGTTTGTATGGAATGTGGCGAAACGAGAAATTGAACAGAGAAAGTTACCTTTCTTGATTCGTCGTCAGATGCCCAACGACACTGCAGAATATTGGTCCGCACAAGAGTTGGAGGTACTATGGTGATCCCGACATTCGTTCAAGGGTCTCTTCAGAAGGAGGGTACATCAACAGAGGTGGCTGAGATGCAACGGGTCCATAGAAACGCGGCGGTTCATGGGTAATCAGTTTCATCGCCATTGAAATATCGACGCTGTTCTCGGGAAGGAATCTCTTTTTCTCGTTGGCTAAATCGCGTTGCACTCGTGCGGGAAGGTCTACGACACCTGGAAAGACCTGCTGCTGGACGCCTAACGCTGTAAAGGAAAGAATCAGTAGAAGGACGATGATACCGACGATGACGAGGACACGAGTTTTCATTATTTCTTCGGTAGACAAGAAAAACGGAAGTAGAAAAGGATAACAAGAGAGAGTATGGACTTCCCAATACCAATTCGTTGCTATACCTGTAATCTGCCCATTGCGGGCAAGTGGAAACGATACCTAGCATTGGTGAAGGGGAATCGTGTTGAAGATGGACGATCTGAAAAGGATGAGTTGGTGTATCTCACCTCAACCACTCAAAAAACGAGTGAGGGGCGTGCTATGGACGATCTTGGATTGACGCGGGAGTGTTGTCGCAGGCATTTCTTGACGCACCCGGGGGTTTAAGAAGAGCTTGAGTGTGCATTCATGACACCGAATTGACCGCGACAGCTCATAGCAGTCCTTTTCGGAACAGTAGTGAATGTTCGGAATTCGTATCCGTAACACCTCCATTCCTTTTTACTTCACAGTAAAGAGTAAATGTCTTCGTATAGTGAATACCTAGGACGAATGCAACAACGCCTTGCAAAAGTTCAAGATACACGTCCCCATCGTGACGCAGGGCATCAAACGGAAATCGTCAAACGATTAGCAGCCTCGGGTGTTCAGGAGAGCAAGACCCCTGCGTCTTCATGTGTGCTTGTGTTGGACGGACCTACCACCCGCGTGAACTCACGCTATGCCAAGGCACATACCGTTCAAGATCAATCCATCTACAACGAATTCACTGCAGGTCAAGCAGTCGCTCAATCGCAACTACCCCGAAACGCAAAAACTCCCCAGATTTCCAATGTCTGTTACTCATCAACGGCAATACCTGAATACAACGACTTGTTGCGCACGGATACACAGGCTGCACTCAAACAATCCGCAAAGAACGCATATCAACGTGGGTATCCATCTGCAGCCTGTTGCCAAGTGTGTGGTAAGCCGCCGGTGTTTGACAAGGGATGTGATTGTTCCTTGACCGTCGCACAGCAGACTGCATTGAAGGATAAGGTCGGTACACGCATTCACACATCGATCCCCAACGCGTAAGTATTTACTGAACTTCTTCGTAGAACAGACAATGTTGGAGGTGTATACCTTCAAGATGGAACGACCTCTTCATTGGATTGACCTCTCGATGACTCCACTGGACGAGTTAGCACAAACGGTTGAAGACATTTGTGCCCATCAAACCGAGGTTCGCTTATGGTTTGGGTATCTCGATGGATGGATGTTAACACCGCATGAAGAAGTGATTCTACGCAAAGCACTGCGTAAGTTCACCTGTGGATTGGTGACTGCCTTTCCTCTTTCGTTGTCGCATGCCTGGAAAAACGAAATCAATACCCTCTACACAGAAAGACCCAATGGATTCACCGACACTCACAACGATGGTCGTATTGTACACGATGGGAGTCAAGTTGAACACCGACATTTTGGTTCATGAACTTCCGCTGACAGACCGTATTATCAAAATTGAAAAACAAGGCGTTCTTCGTCGTGGAGAGTCTCGCAAGGACCGTATTCGTCATCGCAAGACCACTGCACAGCCCCGAAGGACGACAGGATTCGGACACAATAGTATTACCTTGGTTGTCTTGTCGTCAGGTGACGGCACCTTGACCGATAAAGAAATCACCATCAAAATCTTCCAGAATGGTGTGTTTCATATCACAGGCGTCTTGGATGAACGGTATGACCGAGATGTCACCACACGATTGCGTGACCACATCACAACCACCTGTCCTCATGCGATACTGGAAGGCACATGGACTTCCGACCAACGACGTGTTGTCCTCATGAATTACAAGACCAAACTTGTAGGAGTCACCAATCTCTCACGGGACACACTTCACGCAACACTGCGCACCAAAGGATTCAAGACCAACTACGAACCGGCTGTGTATCCCGCTGTGAAAATCTACTTCCCTGACACCAAATGGATTGCAAAAGTGTTTCGAACCGGTAACATCATCTTGACTGGAATGACCCATTCGTCTGAATGCGATCGTCTGATGATGAAACTGCGTGAGGTTCTCGTTTAAACTATAGGGTCTTCCTATAAACATGCAGGCTCGTGAACTTACACCCGATGAAGTCCGTGAAGGAGAACGCAATATCAACGACACTCAACTGACCGCAACCCAGATTCAAGCTCTGGTGCGACAGATGGATGCAAGCAAGGCAAAGTATCGTGCTTTGAAACAGAGTGGAAAGAAGTTGGAATACGAACAAGCTGTGAAGGCAGAGAACGAGTCTCTGTATTTCAATTACCCCAGTCTCTATCAGATGCACCTGGAAGAGAGACTGGACCAAACCTTTTTTGAAATGTTGAACCTGAAGCGAAAAATTGAAAAAGGCGAGATGACTGCAGAACAGGCTTCAGCGGTTGTGGGACAGCAATTGTTTAATCGCTTTGTCCCTCATGCTATTTCAAACAGTCCACCTCCGATGGCTCGTATGTCGTATGAGGACTACTATCGTCAAACTCGTTCGTAAGGATGTTTATCAGGCGTTTCATCATGAGGTTGAATGTTCCGGAACTTTTGGACGGTCTTTTGAATCGGTACCTCTTTACCCATCCACCAATACACTAGGAAGACAATGCCTAGAATGATGAGTGTGAAGACAATTGCCAACAGTTGATTTTGTGCCATTTGGACTGCAACTTCTCCAGGGGTTCGTGCTCCTTGGGCATAGGCAGTCGCAGCTTGGTCTGCGATTCCACCCGGTCCACCCGGAAGAGGAGGAAGAAATAATGCTTGGGGCTTTGCAGAGTTTTGTCCCATTATTACTTACGAATCTTTCAATTCAGTTCGAAGCTCCATCAGTATCTTTCCCAACACGTTCTTTCCAGGCCATCGTTCAGGGTCTTTAGCCTTTGACGTGTCGGCAGAGGTTCCGATACCCCAATACTTTCCACGAGGGTCGGCTTCGGCAATCGGTCGTGTACCCGTGTCGCGCAGTTTCTTCAGTAACTCTGGATGCTGCATGAACTTGGCTTTGACCGCCACACGCATCACCTGGTCTTTTCGTTCGTTCCAGGCTTCATCATTGAAGTTCTTCACTTTCTTTCCATACGACTTGACTGACTTGGCACTCGCAGTCTTCATGATTTTCGCTTGAATCTCTCCGTCTCCAAACTGTTTGGCTTTGGACCATTGGTAGTAGTGTTCCACGGTTGGAAAGGTGGTTCCATCAATTTGTATCGGTGCTTCGTGCATACTGCTGAACTCTTTGAACTCGTTCAACGCTGGATTGCCTGCGAAGAAGAACGCCGGTGCTTCACCTTCTTCGACTGGGAGCTTGACTTTGAGCACTCGTTTCTTGGGAGGAGCTGCAGGAGCTTCGACCGCTACAGGTGCAGGGACTTCGGCTGCTTCGGGTACAGGAACCATCGGCACTTCGACTTCCTGTTTGGCTTCGACACGCTTGAACATGAATCCGCGGTGGAGGAATGAGAAGGCTTGTAGGTCACCCGTTAACACGAACTGGGTTTGGGATGCATACTCTTCACTGAAGGTCATGGTCTTCACCAATTCAAATCCATTCTCTCGTAAGATATCTGTGACCTTTCCGAACGGAACGAGATACTCTTTGGTTGGACGCTCGAAGCTCTCCAACTTGACTGTAATCGTCTTACCAAACTCTTCGCTCCATCCATCTCCATCGGCATACTGTTTGGAGAACTCACCAAACAACTGGTCCTTTGAACGGAATCGGTGTCCGTCCTTTCCGAGCAGTAAGGAATAGACCGATTGTCCGTCCATACAGGTTCCGAAGAACATACCCTTTCCATGTCGTGTGAGATTACCTACAAAGGTTCGGAAGGTCTCTTCGGATTCGCACGCATAATGAATGGCGAACTGGCACGAAATCACATCAAACTCGGTGAGTCCAACGAACTTCTGCAAGTATTCGGTCGGTGCAGGTGCTTGCTTGTCTAAAATCTTGAGGTATCGGTTCTCTTGTTGTAACAGAGGCTGGGTCATATCGCCTTCAATGAACAACGCAGGCGGTAACTTCTGCTTGGTGTTCTCTTGCAGGTATCGAACACATGCACCCTGTCGTGAGCCTTCAATGTTTCCACGCGAGTAGTCAACCCCTACAATCTTGGACGGTTTGGTCTTACGCCACTTGTGAAGGTCATTGGCTCGTCCAACTGCAAGTTCTAGCAACGTATCGCCCTGCTTGATGTTGACTTGGTAGAGCTTCTCTTTGATTTTGTTGTGGAAACTCATCACATCCTTCATGACTCGGTCGCGTGCTTCAAGACTGTCTCGGTAATACAACTCGTCTTCAAAGGTATCACTTGGAGGACTGCTCTGAACCGAACGAATCATCTCTTCGGACACTGGATTGTGGATGTTCGTCCAGATAGAGTCTGCGACTTGAATGTCGTTACCAAACTGGGGCTGGTTCAACACTCGGTTCTGGTAAGTTTTGTCGTAGCGTGTTCGCATGATTTTCCATCGTCCACGCTCTACATCGCGAGAACATTCAATGATGGTCTTGTCTTCAATACGATTTCCCTCTTCATCGACTGGAACACCCTTTGCGTTGACTGGAATCAAGATTTGGTAGGCATCGGGTGCTTTGGGTGCCGTAGGTTGAAAGGGTGAAGGAGCACGGTCTCGTGTTTCAGAGGCTACACGAAGTTCCGCTGCGATTTCAGGAACCTTGTATTCACCTGTGAGTGTCTCGCATGGATAGACGATGTCTGACCCTGGACTGCGGGAGATGAAGAGGTTTCCACGCACAACTCGCTGACCAATCACTGGGTCATAGCTTTCACCCATCTTGAAGGTCACGAAGAAGTCAATGGAGTTCTGACTTGCAGGTTTCCACTTGTAGACATGTAACCAGGTATCTCCTTTGCGTTCTCCAATCGGTGCAACGGGAGAGGCACGAGGCGTGAAGATCAGACCATCGGTGGGATACTCGAACTGGGTATCGAGCATGGTTCGAATCGCCTGTTCCATTGCCGGTCCATTGCCTGCAAGGAACAACTTGGTTTCAATGCGTAACGGTGTTCGTGCCGATGCAGTGGTAAAGTCTTTCTTGAGGTCTTCTACGAAGAGATGTGCGCATCCGAGACGACTCTTCAATGGGTCTTTGGTCACATCTTCATCCGTCGTCATCAACGGCAATCTCAACAAATTCTTGCCTCGGAAATGGTAGGCGTCGAAGATACAGTAGAGATTGCGGTCATGAAGGTATTCTCCGTCTAGAATGTCGCCTACATGTGTATCCTTGGTCGCAACCAGTCCAGTCCACGCAATACGTCCATCGCGTGACCATCGGAGAAGGTGTTTGTCTCGTGCGACCACCAAGAAACATCGTTCACCATCGGCTTTGTTTGTGACGGTATAGCCTGTGAGAATGTTGTTGGGTCGGTCTGCAATCAGATGTCTGCGTTCCATGGTGACTGGATTGATGAAGCGCATCTTGGTGGCTTCCAAATCCATTCGGTAGCGTTGAAGGTCGGATTCCGTGATGAGGAAGGCAGATTGCTGGAAGGCAGCCAACAACGGTTCAACGGTTCGGAGCATCGATTCAACGATGGACTTTGCATTGGCTTTCTTATCAATCACCTCTACTTCCAGTTCATAGGTGGGTGTCTGACGAAGAATCTCTGCAAAGCTCTTGTGTTGTTTCAACTTGGTCTTGACTTGCGACAAGTCGATGCGTAATAACTTATCGGTCGTAGTCCATGATTTGCGGTGAAGAATGCGGACATACGAAGCCGCATCCATGGGTGAGCCGCTGAAATCCTTACGAAGCGGTTCTTCATGTCGAAGTGTGAATCGGAGTCGGAGTTCAGGCACATCAATCATGTCTTTGGTGGATTCGGTCTTCATCGCATCAAAGTATCTGCGCTTTCGTTCTACAGCCAAGGGGACGCCGCGGAAACTACTGGTGCTACAAACTTTGTGGATGTTCTCGGCTCCAAACACCGAGACGCGCAATCCATCCGAGTATGAAAAGGTTGCGCGGTGTTGGTCGGTTGAATCGCCGAGTGTAATGCCTTCAATGGCTTTGACGATTCGGTCGGCAGTGTCCTTGGTCTGAAGTTGACCTGCGAGCACTTTGATTTCAAGTTCTGCGTGTGTATCTTTTGCTGCAATTGACACTAATTCTTGAATGTCCTTTTGGACAGACGAAGGAATGAGAGTCTCCATATTATCTTTCTACATGGAGGCAATTCCGTCCGTTTTTTCAAAACGAATGTTCGCGTTGGAAAATGGAGGGAGTTAATGGAGCAACTACTATCACTATTGAATGAATTGGAGAACTCAAACTTACCTACCATGGGCCAAGAAGACATCATTCTCGGTCCTTCCGTACTCGTCGAGCGTATTCAAGCCTATGCCAAGGGTTACCTGATTAATGAGGTGGGTGAACCTCACTACGAGTTGATTGATGCCTTATACCACGAGCACAACTACTTTGTACGACCAGGGTCACGAACCAAAGAAGGACATGCGACTGGATTCCTTGCCACCAAAAAAGGGTTCATTGCTTTCGGTTAAAATCCATGTAGTAGGCAACTCGTTTTTCGATTTCAAGCAGGCATTCATCGGAGAGGACATCGGAAGAGACCAATACACCATTCTGGGTCTTTGTGAAGTTGTCTGTGTATCGCTTGATAATATCAAAAATCTGTGCGTGCTCTTGTGCGTCTAGTTTGTCAAGTTGTTCCTTAAGCTTTTCCTTCTGGGACCGCTTCATTTGTCTTTGCCTCTGGATTCAATCTGACCTTTCGTTTCCGCGCTGCCTCGGGTCCTTTGGTAGCTGCTAGGTCCACTGTGACTTTCTTCACAGCCGACTCTTCCTTTCCAACCCGAGCGGCTACCATTGGCATGTCGTCCAGTGTCGGTACCTCGGTGGTCTCCTGTGCAGGTTGAACGATCTTGAGCAGTTTACCCAATACGACAATCGACTCGTCACCCTGTTGGAATCGTGCACCGACCACTTCGTATTCAATCTCTTCCTTTTCATTGACCTCTTCAAAGTCTGTGAGTCCAATGTGAAGGTCACGAGGCAACAAGGCTTTGATGGGCGTAGACTCTGCGTGCAATCCCAATTTGCTTTTAAGGACCACAGGCATACGAAACACTTGTCCAGGGTGAGGCATGCATAAATCCGCTTGAAACTTGACCGTATACTCTAATCCGCCCTTGATGTAGTTCACGCGACCCAACGAATGTTCAATGACTGTAATGCTTTTCGGTTGAACATACCCTTCCGACAAGCAGATTCCTTCATACTTCATGCGCAGTTGTGCGACCAAACTGGCTTGAATATTTCGCTGGAGGAATCGAGAATCAATGTGGACATTTCGTACGAGTTCGCGTCGTTCAAACAAAGGGTCACCCATACACTCTACTCTTACTGACTCGTTCGAATTCATTTTCTAAATGCCTCCGTAAAGACATCTTGATTCGTAGGAGTTTGTCCTTTAGAGGCCTTTCCATCGTAGAGCACTGCAAGTTCTTCGGGTGTAATCCACACACAGTTATGTTCTTCGCGGCACAGCAGTTCAATATACACACATCGTTGAGGACCCGTCATTCCCTTGGTTCCAAGTTTAGGCAATCCTACACCTTTTGAATCAATAAAGGTCGCAAAGGAGTTCATGACACCTGTGGTGTTCTCACCCGTATCACAGACAATCGGTTCAAACTTCTTGCTTCCCTTCTCTCGCTTGCGGGTCACAGTGTCTCCCTCCACGGACATCTTACTGATGGTGAGCTTACCGTTCTTCAATGAGGCAAATAAGGTATCTTTTTGTTCGATGAACTTGGTTAACAGTGCGGCATTCCACGCTCGATACGCGGTCAGGTCATCTCCAATGGGCGGTTCAGGCGGTTCAAAGGTATCCTTTCCAAGCACACTGTAGTCGGTGCCCTCGACATACAGTCGTGACGCAAACGGAAGGGAAGGATGTGTTTTAAGGTAGGCTCGCTTCTCACCGTCTGTAAACACATGGTCAAAGATATATCCATTCAAGACTTGCTCTGAAAACCGAGTGGCTGCATCGCCTGGAAACTTGAAGGCAGTTCGTTTCACATCCATCAGGTCCGATGCAATCTCGGACGGTGCTGCGGACGGTTTCACTTCGGGCAAGTCGATGTTTCCACGCACAGGCGGTTCCGTCGTGCGTTCGACCATCGTTTCATTGGGAGTTCCAATGGCTGCAAGTGCATACAAGTCTCCTCGTGACTCCAACAAACTCGGTCGTCCAAAGGAATCCTTGAATCGGAATCCAGACGAGATGGCTTGTTGAAGGTTATACAATACCACTTCACGGGTATACGGCCGCAAGACACTAATGAGTTCTTCGCGTGCCCAAATGGGTTTATCCACCAAGAGTCGTGAGACCTTTTCAAGCACTTCGTCACGCACATCCAAGTAGGTAGAAAGAGGACGCACATGTTCGGGGTCTTCTACACTGGGTTGAACGATACAGGCCGCTACATCGGGCGTATCATCAAAGGTTGGAGCCATCATTCCACGCAAACGATAGGTTACTGCTTTTCGTCCTTCGGATAAAGTCTGGTCGATTTCCAAGTTCTTCCAGTCTTCGGGCAGTGTATTGATTGAGTTTTGTAACGGACAATCCATCGCAGATTCCGCCAACACCTTACGCACTCGCGCAATCTTCAAGGCCTTTTGTTCGACTTTGGTGCGGTAGGTGTATTCATCAAAGCACTCCTTTCCATCGCCTGTTCGCATCACATGGAAATACACTGTGCAGTTCTGCTCTTCGAAGGGAAGGATTTGATGAGAGCATGTGCGTAATCCTCGTCCAACCACTTGCTCGATACGACTCATGTTCCACCACGGGTCCAACACATGGATTTGACGCATGTATCTGAAATCCACACCTTCCGAGACAATGGGTCCTGCGACCACAACACGGATTTGTGACCCATCGCGATTGTTGGGCTTCTTGACCGCAGACAATAACTTGGAAATCTCGTTCTCGGAACTGTCCGACGTCAAGAGAATGTACCGGCCTTGTGTGTTTCCCTTGTAACTCGAGGAAGCCAAGAGTGGAAGTCCTGTGAACGGCGCATATCCATGTTCTTCCAACGCCATTGCAAACAATCGTGCTCCCAACGCAACAAAGTTAGAATAGACTAAACAGACACCGGTTCCTTGTTCAATGGACTTCAACACTGTCACAAACTTTGCGGCATGATTGGGGAGTGCTTCAGGTGTTAAGAAGGGTTCACCTACATAGTCATATTGCTTTCCAGACGACTTGAAGAGTTCATTGAAGGACTTGTTTCCGGGTGGAACCACCAGTGTCGATTGCATTAAGACTCGCTTCTTCTCTTCGTCATCGACCTTCTCGGTGCCTGTGAGTGTCGAGAGCTGAATGCCTTTGGCTTCGGATTCGACCAACGCCAAATATTGAATACGCTCTGCGGGTGCGATGGGTTTTCCAAGAAAGGAAGTATTGAGTTCCCGTGAAATGGATTTGGGTGGAGGCAGACGGAAGGGAAAGGTGAATGGATTCTCACCCTTGACGAACGACACATAGTTTTGGCACCAGGTTCGGAATCGTTCACCGCCTGCACCTGATTTCAAGGTTGCGTCTGGGTTGAAGAAATCAGTGACCTTGACCGATTCATTAGGCTTTTGCTTGCGGTCGTTCCAC
>Ga0164294_10002282_pt1 | contig 17396 bp, 11 predicted proteins | sample GEODES005metaG_FD_111479 | JGI IMG/M metagenome (GOLD analysis project Ga0164294, IMG submission 111479) | Oligotrophic lake water microbial communities from Sparkling Lake, Wisconsin, USA - GEODES005 metaG | ecosystem: Environmental > Aquatic > Freshwater > Lake | place: USA: Sparkling Lake...
AAAGCCGGGCCAAGCCGCCCAAGGTGATCGTCGTCGCCGTCATGCGAAAGCTCATCGAGGCCGCCAACCTCGTTCTCGGCAGAGGCCAGCCCTGGACCCGGGAATAACATGGTTGCTTCTCCCCGAACGGGAGAAGGATTTATTCTTGTGAATCAGGCGTCTTCGGCTTCGGTGGGGGCGCCTTCGAAGGTCTTGGGGGTGCGGCGGCGGCGGGGCTTGGGGGCCGGGGCTTCGGCTGCGGGCTCTTCCCGGGGCTCTGCGCCGCGGGTCAGGAAGCCTGGCAGTTCGGAGACGGCGCCGTCCTGGCCGCGCAGGCGGGGCGAAGGCTCTCGGGACGAAGGCTCTCGGGGCGCGGGTTCGGGAGACGGTTCCGGGGTCAGGGGCGCTGCGGCCACCGGCTCGATGACGGCCAGCGGATCGCGGGGTTCGGAATTGCGGTCAGCCCGGTCGCGGTCATAGCGGCTGCGGCGCGGCGGGGCGCGTTCCTCGGTCGGCGCGGCGTCACGGACGGGCTCTTCGCGGACCGGTTCGGCGCGGAAGCGCTCCCCCCGGGGCCGGTCATCCCGGGGTCTGTCGTCGCGGGGACGCTCATCGCGGGAACGTTCGTCACGGGGGCGCTCGTCCCGCTGGAACTCGCTGCGGGGCGAGTCATTGCGCTGCGAATCCTGGCGCGGCTGGTCCTGGCGTTGTCCATCGTTTCTGGGGCCATCGCTTCTGGGCCCGTCATTGCGCGGACGATCGTCGCGCTGCCAGCGGTTCCGGTCGCCCTGATTGCGGTCCCCCTGGCTCCGGTCCCCCTGACTCCTGTCATTGGGGCCACGGTCGTCGCGGTTCTGACGGTTGTTGTCGAACCGGGGACGGTCGTCGCGCTGACCGTCGAACCGCTGGCGGTCATCCCGCTGGTTGTCGTATTTCGGCCGGTCGTCGCGGTTCTGGCGATTGTTGTCGAAGCGCGGGCGCTCCTCGCCGTCATTATCGGAGGAACTGTCCTGCTCGGGCTGGGCGGCGCCTTCCGGCGGATCCTCGTGCTCGGCCTCGAAATCGATGTCCAGACCGGAGCTGTAATGGTCGCGGCCGACAATGTCGGAGACCGGGCGGTTGGGCTGGATGGCCCGCAGCAGCCGGAAATAATGCTCGGCATGTTGCAGATAGTTCTCGGCCAGCACCCGGTCGCCGCCGGTGGTCGCATCCCGGGCCAGCTGCTGGTATTTCTCGAAGACGCTCTGGGCGGCGCCCCGCACCTTGATACCCTCGGGACCGTTGGAATCATAGGCGCGGTTGGCGTTATGCTGCTGCGGCTTGCCACCGGTATTCCGGTTGCGGCCGCGCTGCCGCTTCATGCCCTTGAAATCTCTCATGGTATTCCTGTGTCCGGGCGCCGCCTTGCGACCCCGTGTGGCTCTTGAGACCGTGTCAGACCCTCTGGGTCCGTCTGTCCTGCTGCAGAAAAAGCTATTCTTGAGTTCCCGCCCGGCTCGCGGCCTGGGCTTGCCTTGCCTTCCGGCCTGCGCGCCCGCCGTTTTGGGTTTCACCCCGGACGGCTTTGTGAGTGGGAACGATGCAGGATGTAACGCCTCAGCCAGCGGTTTCCAAGGGGTTTTTGAAGCCGGTCACCACGCGGTCGCGCAGGGCCAGGTCCTTGACCGTCCGGACCTGGGCGGCGCCGGCGGCGCGGAACAGGGCCTCCACCGCCGCCGACTGGTCATGGCCGATCTCCACGGCCAGCAGGCCTCCGGGCTTCAGCACCCGCAGGATTTCCGGCGCCAGAAGGCGGTAGGCGTCCAGGCCATCCTCGCCGCCATCCAGGGCCAGGCGGGGCTCATGGTCCCGCACCTCGGGGTCCAGGGTCTCGATATGGGCGGTGGGGATATAGGGCGGGTTGGAGACCACCACGTCGAAACTGTCGTCCCCCAGCCCGGCGGTCCAGTCGCCGCGCAGGAAGGCGGCCCGGTCATTGAGGTCGAGGTTGGCGGCGTTCTCCCGGGCCACGGCAAGCGCCTCCTCGGAGGTGTCGACCCCCAGGCCCCGGGCGGCTGGCCGCTCGGCCAGGATGGCCAGCAGGATGGCCCCGGACCCGACGCCCAGGTCGAGGACCGAGAACCGCATCCCCTCCGGATAGGCCGGCAGCACCACGTCCAGGAGGCTTTCGGTGTCCGGCCGGGGGGTCAGGACATCGGGCGTCACCGACAGCATGATCTTCCAGAAGCCCTTGCGGCCCAGGATATGGCTGACCGGCTCGCGCCGCGCCCGCCGCTCGACATAGCCGTCGAAGGTGGCGACCTGCCCGGCGTCCAGCTCCCGGTGCGGATCGGTCAGGATGTCCAACCGCGTGACCCCGGCCCCGGCCTCCAGCATCAGCCGCGCATCGATGGCCGGCTGGTCCACACCGGCCGCCTTCAACTGCTCTCGGCCCGCCTTCCAGGCGCCGACCAGTGTGGTCATGGCAGGATCTCCACCCTATCGCCGACCGCCACCCGGCCGCCTTCGGTGACCTGCACATAGAGGCCGCAGAGCATATGGCCATACTGTTCGAACAGGGCGGCGGTCAGGTCCATGTCCCGCAGGGCGGTGACCGGATCGACCCCGGTGGCGGCGCAGCGGACAATGGGCTTGAAGCCGGTCGCCGTTGCCGAGCCGATCTTCAGGGTCCGGCCCGCCCCGTCATTCTCGGCCCAGGCCGGCCAGCCCTCGACATAGAGGTTGGCCCGGAACCGCAGGGGATCGACCGGCCGGCCGATCCGCTGTTCCAGGTCGCGGACGCTGTCCAGGCTGATGATCGACACATGGCCGGCCGGATGGTCCATGAACCGGTGGGCGCCCGGCCCCGCGATGACCTTCAGCGGACCGGTCGCCTCCTCGCCCAGCAGATCGCCCAGCCAGGCGGCGAATCCCGCCTGCCCCGCCTCGGCGCGCAGGTCGCCGGAAAACGCCGGCAGGCCCTCGGCGGCGGCGGCCAGCATGCCGGTGGCCTCATCGTAGGACGTCCGCGCCCGGGCCACGGCCGCCATTTTCGCCAGGACCGTGAACTTCTGCTTGGGCACATAGCCGGGGGCGGCGGGGTCGAAGCCGCTGGGCCCATCCTCAACGGCATAGAGCCGGTCACAGGGAAAACAGGCCCCGGCGGCGAGGTCCGCCTGGGCCAGGTCCTCAGGCGTGAACCCCTTGACCGGATGACGACAGAGACGGGTGACCTGGGCGCGCATGCCGGTTCACTGCCAAAGCCGGGGCGTCGGGGCAAGGGCGGTGAGGTTTGTGGCGCCTGTTCGGCCGTCCTTTGCCGGCGAAAAACGGGTGCAAGAAAACGCGTGCGGAGAATTCGGGGTCCGTTGGGGGGGGGAAACGGCTTTCCGACAGGAGCGGGGTTTGTCTGGAAGAATTCCAAGCCTTTGTATTGATGAGGTTTATGGCGCGTCGCGGGGTCGAACCGACGCCGTCGCCCGCCCTTTGGCCCGGCGTCCGCCCTGTCAGAAATGTCGGTTCTTGCGTGGGTTCCTGTCGTGTTCTTGCAAGATTTCGTCGGGTTTTGGCGGGTGTGTTGTCGGATTTTGTCACGGCATCTCCGGACGGTTCGAAGCGATGTGTCCATTATACTGATGTACGGCTCGGATAGATAGCTGACAGACCAGCCCGGATAGATGGGTGACAGTTTTCCTCTGGATGGAGGAGGGCTTGCCGATGCCGTGGCTTGAGAGCAGCGCCATGGATGACCGGGTTCGATTTGTTGCTGAGTGGCTGTCCGGCGATGTGTCGAAGACGGAGCTTTGCGCGGCTTACGGGATCAGCCGCCAGGTCGGCTACAAGTGGCTGGCGCGGTATGAGGCCGAAGGGCCTGCGGGCCTGGTGGATCGGTCGAGGGCGCCGCATGTCCATGGCCGTGCGGTTGGTGAAGAGCTGGTGGACAAGATCGTGGCGCTGAGACGGGCACGGCCGACCTGGGGGCCGCGCAAGATCATCGCCAAGCTGGAGCAGCAGCACCCGGACCTGGTCTGGCCGGCCCACTCGACCGCCCACGAGATTCTCAAGCGTGAAGGCCTTGTTTCGGCCAGACGGTTACGCCGGCGCGCGCCGGTCCGCCCTGGAGCCTTGACCATTGCGCAGGCTCCCAACCATGTCTGGGCGGTCGATCACAAGGGATGGATCACGCTCGGCAATCGGACCCGCTGCGAGCCCCTGACCCTGGCTGACACCTATAGCCGGTTCCTGCTGGCGATCTCGGCGGGATCGGGAACCGGCCAGGTCCTGACCAGGCCGGTCATGGAGCGCGCCTTCGAAACCTACGGTCTGCCGCTGGTGATCCGTTCGGACAATGGCTCGCCCTTCGCCACGGCCAGCACGACGGGGCTGAGCGCCTTGTCAGTCTGGTGGATCAAGCTGGGCATTCATCCTGAACGCATTCTACCCGGCAGGCCCCAGGAGAACGGCCGCCTCGAACGCTTCCACCGGACCTTGCTGGAGGCCATGCGCCCGCCCTGCGCCAATGCCGACGCCCAGGCCCGCCGCTTCGACGCCTTCCGACACGACTACAATCATAACCGGCCTCACCAGGCCCTGGGCCAGATCGCCCCGGCAAGCTTCTACACATCCTCGCCGCGCCAGATGCCTCGTCGCCTGCCCGAGCCTGACTATCCCTCAAGCCACGCCATCCGGAAGGTCCGCTCCAATGGCGAGATCAAGCTCGGCGGGAACCTCGTCCACATCTCCTCGGCCCTGGCTGGAGAGCCCGTAGCCATCGAGCAGATCGAACAGGGGTGGCGAGTCTGGTTCTACAAAGAACCCATCGGAGTCATCGACCGTCACGGCAAGAAACTGTCAGCTATCCAACCGGGCTAAAATGTAAGCTATCTCTCCGCTGGACAGCCGACACCTTCTCCCTCGAGGGGAGAAGGGAATTCTGAGCGCCCGAGGCCATCGTGAGACGACCCGGCCTGTTGCATCTGCCCGTTTCCAGGACGGGTTTTGTAGGGGCCGTCAAAGGGTTCGGTAACGACAGAATCCGGATGGTCACAGGTTTCGGTAACGACAGAGTCAATCGCAGAGAATGCGTTTTCGACGGGCTCCTGATGGCTCGAAGCGGAAGGGGGGATTATCGCACGGCTGCAGGCAATGGTCCCGTCACCCCGGCCGGAGCGCAGCGCAGAGCCGGGGCCCAGGGTTGCGGGGCAGGCTTTTGGCGGCTGCGATAGCGCGGGCTTGGCCCCTGGATCCCGGGTCGGCCCTTTGGGCCGCCCGGGATGACGGTGCGGTTGGGGAGCGGCGGCGCTGGAACCCCCTACCGCCCCCGCTTCCGAAACGCCTCCGCCGCCTCCGCCCGCGCCTGCTTCCGCAAGCCCGCCGGCACCGCCTTGTCCGCCACCTCTTCCGCCCCGGTCATGGCCTCGTTGGCAAACTCCAGGTCCAGCATCTTCAGCCGCTTGATCTCGTCGCGCAGCCGCGCCGCCGTCTCGAATTCCAGGTTGCTGGCCGCGTCCCGCATCTTCGTTTCCAGATCCTTGAGGGTGGTCTGGAAGTTGTTGCCCAGGAAGGGGCGGGCGTCTTCGGCGACGCCGGCGTCTATGGTGACGCGGTCGCGTTCATAGGGGCTGGCCAGGATGTCCTTGATGCGGCTCTTGACGCTTTCGGGGGTGATGCCCTGCAGGGTGTTCCAGGCGGTCTGTTTTTCCCGGCGGCGGCGGGTCTCGTCCATGGCCCGTTCCATGGAGCCGGTGATGGTGTCGGCATAGAGGATGACCTTGCCGTCGACGTTGCGGGCCGCCCGGCCGATGGTCTGGATCAGGCTGGTCTCTGACCGCAGGAAGCCTTCCTTGTCGGCGTCCAGGATGGCCACCAGGCCGCATTCGGGGATGTCCAGGCCCTCGCGCAGCAGGTTGATCCCGACCAGGATGTCATAGCTGCCCAGCCGCAGGTCGCGGATGATCTCGATCCGCTCCAGGGTGTCGACATCGCTGTGCATGTAGCGGACCCGCAGGCCCTGTTCATGCATGTATTCGGTCAGGTCCTCGGCCATCTTCTTGGTCAGGACGGTGACCAGGGTGCGATAGCCCCGGGCCGCCATGTCGCGGGCCTCGGCAATGACGTCGTCCACCTGGCTGGCCCCGCCCTTGGCCACCGGGCGCACCTCGACCGGCGGGTCGATCAGGCCGGTGGGGCGGATCACCTGTTCGGCGAAGACGCCGCCGGCCTTTTCCATCTCCCATTTGCCGGGGGTGGCCGAGACATGCACCGTCTGGGGGCGCATGGCCTCCCATTCCTCGAACTTCAGGGGGCGGTTGTCGAGGCAGCTGGGCAGGCGGAAGCCATATTCGGCCAGGTTCCATTTGCGGCTGTAGTCGCCCTTGTACATGGCGCCGATCTGGGGAACCGTCTGGTGGCTCTCGTCGGTGAACAGCAAGGCGTTGTCGGGGATGTATTCGAAGAAGGTCGGGGGCGGCTCGCCCGGCCGGCGGCCCGTCAGATAACGGCTGTAGTTCTCGATCCCGGCGCAGCTGCCCGTGGCCTCGATCATCTCGATATCGAAGGTGGTGCGCTGTTCCAGCCGCTGGGCCTCCAGCAGCTTGCCATTGGCCACCATCCAGTCGAGGCGCTCCTTCAGCTCGGTCTTGATGCGGTTGACCGCCTGGCGAAGGGTCGGGCGCGGGGTGACATAGTGGCTGTTGGCGTAGATCTTGACGCTGTCCAGCTCGGCGGTCTTGCGGCCGGTCAGGGGGTCGAATTCCTGGATCGCCTCGATCTCGTCGCCGAACAGGCCGATCCGCCAGGCGCGGTCTTCATAATGGGCGGGGAAGATCTCGATGGTGTCGCCGCGGCGGCGGAAGGTGCCCCGCTCGAAGGCGGCCTCGTTACGCCTGTACTGCTGGGCCACCAGGTCGCCCATCAGCTGTTTCTCGTCGACCCTGTCGCCGACCTTCAGGGTGAAGGTCATGGCGGTATAGGTCTCCACCGAGCCGATACCGTAGATGCAGGAGACGGAGGCCACGACGATCACATCGTCCCGCTCCAGGATGGCGCGGGTGGCGCTGTGGCGCATGCGGTCGATCTGTTCGTTCCGGCTCGAGTCCTTCTCGATATAGGTGTCGGTCCGGGCGACATAGGCTTCAGGCTGGTAGTAGTCGTAGTAGCTGACGAAATACTCCACCGCATTGTCGGGGAAGAAGCTCTTGAACTCGCTGTAGAGCTGGGCCGCCAGGGTCTTGTTGGGGGCCAGGATCAGGGCCGGCCGCTGGGTCTCGGCGATGATGCTGGCCATGGTGAAGGTCTTGCCGCTGCCGGTGACGCCCAGCAGGACCTGGTCATGTTCACGGGCGTTGATCCCCGCCACCAGGTCGCGGATCGCCGTCGGCTGGTCGCCGGCCGGCTCATATTCCGAAACCAGATTGAACCGCCGTCCGCCTTCCGACTTCTCCGGCCGCGCCGGCCGATGCGGCCTCCAGAGCATGGGCGAGGCGGGATTGGCGAGGTCATGCACAAAGGCGGCGGACACGTCCGAGACGCCGGATTCAGGGGAACGGGCCATGAACGGGAAGGTAGGGCCGAACCCGGCCGAGCGCGAGAGATTCTTGACAGTCCTTTTCCTGCCTGTCGGGTGAAGGCGGGCCGCAGCGGGTCGGTTGAGGGGTCCCCCAAAGCCTCCGCCGAAGGCGACAGGCCCTGTTCCAGTTCCAGACCCGGCCAGACCGCCCTCGCCCACCATCAGGGCCGTCGAGAGTCCGGGAAGGCCCTGGATGAAGATCATCAGCCGGGTATGGGCGGCGCCGGCTGGCCGCTCACCCGGATAACCCCTCCCCGCCCTTGCCAGCCTCGTCGCCATGGCGCAGGGGACGGGCGTGACCGATGCTCCCCATGACGACCTCGCCGCCCGCCGGGCCGCCATCACCCTGCTGGAGGCTGCGCTGGAGCGGCGGGCCGGGCTGGATGAGGCGGCGACCTCCAACGCCATGCGCGGGCTGGACAGCCGCGACCGGGCCTTTGCCAGGGCCCTGACCCTGGCCTGCCTTCGCCGCCTGGGCGCCGTGGATCGGCTGCTGGCCCCGCGCCTGAACCGCGAACCACCAGCCCGGGTGCGCAACCTGCTGCGGCTCGGCGTCACCCAGCTGTTCTGGTTCGACACCCCCGACCATGCGGCGGTCTCGACCAGCGTCGCCCTGGCCGACCGGGACAAGGCGACCCGGTCCTTCAAGGGCCTGGTCAACGCCGTCCTGCGGGGCCTGTTGCGGGATGGCCCGCCCGCCGATGATCCCGAAGCCCTGGCCCCGCCCTGGCTGCTGGCCCGCTGGCAGGCGGCCTTTGGCCTGGACACGGCCCGGCTGATCGCCGCGGAGATCGCTGCAGAACCCGCCACCGACCTCAGCCTCAAACAGCCCGGCGATCTTGAGGCCCTGACCGCCGCCCTGGAGGGCGAGGCCCTGGCCGGCGGAACCCTGCGGGTCGCCCAGCGGGGCGATCCGTCCCTCTGGCCGGGCTTTTCGGAAGGCCAGTGGTGGGTGCAGGACGCCGCCGCCGCGATCCCCGCCCGGATGCTGGAACCCCGCCCCGGCCAGCCGGCCCTGGACCTCTGCGCCGCCCCCGGCGGCAAGACCCTGCAGCTGGCGGCGGCCGGCGCGACCGTCACTGCCGTCGACCGCTCGGCCGAGCGGCTGAAGCGGGTCGCCGAAAACCTGCTGCGCATGGGGCTGGAGGCGCAGGTCATCGCCGCCGACGCCATCACCTGGTCCGACTCCCGCAGCTTCGACGCCATCCTGCTGGACGCCCCCTGCTCGGCCACCGGCACCTTCCGCCGGCATCCCGACGTGCTCTGGGCGGCAAGGCCGGGCGACATCGCCAGCCTGTCTGCCGTCCAGGCCCGGCTGCTGGACAGCGCCGCCCGGCGGCTCGCCCCCGGCGGCCGGCTGGTCTATTGCGTCTGCAGCCTGGAGCCCGAAGAGGGCGAACAGCAGATCGCCGGCTTTCTGGCCCGGCACGGCGATTTCGAGACCCGGCCCGCAGAGCCTGACGCCTGCGGCGCCCCTGCCGCCAGCCTGACGCCGGAAGGCTGGCTGCGGCTCCTCCCCCATCAGCGCGAAGGCGGTCAGGACGGCTTCTTCGCCGCCTGTCTGCAGCGCAAAGCCGCGCCCTGAGCGGCCAGGAAACGCTCCGGACAAGGCCTGTCCTTGTTCGACGCCCCGCCAGCCGCTAAGCCGTGACCATGACTGCGAAGCGTCCGATCATCGCGCCGTCCATCCTGGCGTCAGACTTCTCACGGCTGGGCGAGGAATGCCGCGCCATCGAGGCGGCGGGCGCCGACTGGGTGCATGTGGATGTCATGGACGGTCATTTCGTGCCCAACATCACCGTCGGCCCGGATGTGGTGAAGGCGCTGAGGCCCCATGTCGCCATCCCCTTTGACGTCCATCTGATGATCGCCCCGGCCGATCCCTATCTGGAGGCCTTCCGGGTCGCCGGGGCCGACCTGATCAGCGTCCATCCCGAGGCCGGCCCGCACCTGAACCGCACCCTGCGCCAGATCCGAAAACTCGGCGCAAAAGCCGGCGTGGTGTTCAACCCTTCCACCTCCATCGACGCCATCCAGGACATGATGGAGGATGTCGACCTGGTGCTGGTCATGACGGTCAATCCCGGTTTCGGCGGCCAGAGCTTCATCACCTCGCAACTTCGCAAGATCGAGCGGCTGCGAAACATGATCGACGCCTCCGGCTGCGACATCATCCTGGAGGTGGATGGCGGGGTGACGGCAGAGACCGCCCCCCAATGCCTGTCGGCCGGGGCCACGGCCCTGGTGGCCGGATCGGCCGTGTTCAAGGGCGGCCCTGGCGCCTATGCCGGCAATATCGCCGCCCTGCGCGGAGCCTGACCGCCAGCCATGAGTCCCGGGCGTCGTGACATTGCCGGTCCGGCCATCATGGTCCTGCAGGGTCTGGCCGGCGCCGCCCGGCGGCAGGGCGAGCGCGAATGGTTCGGCAACCCTGTCCACCGGCTGATGCTCACCCGGCCGGCGCCCGAGGGGCTGTCGGCCAATCCCCGCGACCTGCGGCCCGTCGATCCGGCCGAGGGTCGGCGGCTTCTGTCGGGCATCTTCGACCTGGCCGGCGCCCGCATGACGGTGGGGCCCGGGGGCGACCCCTTCGACAAGTCCAGCCCCGACCGGGCTTTCGCCATCGCCCTGCACCGCATGGGCTGGCTGGGCGACCTGCTGACCCAAGGCGATGACGGCGCCCGGGCGGCGCTGAAGCTGAACGCCGACTGGCGCCGGGTGTTTGGCCGCTGGAGCGGCTTTTCCTGGTCTGCGGAGGCTCTGGAGCGCCGGGTCTTCAACCTGGCCTGCGCCGCCCGCCGCATGGCGGCCGTCGCCTCCGATGTGGAAAAGGCCCAGCTGGCTGGCGACCTGGCCAGCCAGGCGCGGCATCTGCTGGACATCACCCAGTCCGCCGACCGGGCCCTGCAGCGGGCGGTGGTCGCCGGGGTGGCCGGCTGCGCCCTGGCGGGCGAGGCCGGAGAACAGCTGATCGACCGGTCCATGGCCCTGATCGAGACCCAGTTGCCTGCCGCCGTGGGCCCGGACGGCGGCCATGCCTCCCGCAGCCCGGAGACCGGGCTGGAACTGCTGTTCGATCTCCTGACCCTGGATGACGCCCTGCATCAGCGGGGCCAGGCCGGCCCCGACTGCCTGACAAGGTCCATCGACCGGCTGGGAGCGGCCACCCGCTTCTTCACCCTGCCCGATGGCCGCCTGGCCAGTTTCCAGGGCGGCGAGGCCGTGCCGGCCAACCGGATCGCCGCCGCCCTGGCCCATGAGGAGGCAGGCCGCCGCCCGGCGCTCAAGGCCCAGCATGGCGGCTACAGCCGGCTGGACGGGGCCAGCCTCTGCGTCATCATGGACGGCGCCCCGCCAGCCGGCGGTCCCTGGAGCGTCACCGCCTGCGCCCAGACGCTGGCCATCGAGATCCTGGCCGGGACCGACCGGCTGATCACCGGCTGCGCCTGGAGCCCGGACGCCGCCGCCCCCCAGGCCCTGAGGCTGACCGACGGCGCCTCCACCGCCTCCCTGGCCGACGCCTCGGCGGGCGAGCCCCTGAGCGGCCTGACGGCCTGGGGGCTTGGTCCAAGGCTCAGGGGCGCCGCCCGCAAGGTCGAGACCCGCCGTCATGATTCCGAGGCCGGGGTCTGGCTGGAAAGCAGCCATGACGGCTGGCTGGCGGAGTTCGGCCTGGTCCATGACCGCCGCATCTTCCTGGACCCCGTCGCCGGAGAGCTGCGTGGCGAGGACAGTTTCCGCCGCCCGGAAGCCGCCGCCCCGGCGGCGGACCCGCCGCGCCGCTACCTGCCCTTCACGGTGCGGTTCCACCTGCATCCCGACGCCCGCGCCTCCCTTGCCCGGGACGGCAAGAGCGTGCTCCTGAAAGGCCCCTCCAACCAGGGCTGGTGGCTGCGCAACGACGCCCTGGAGGTGTCGGTCGAACCCTCCGCCCATTTCGAAAAGGGCCGCGCCCGCCGCTCCAGCCAGGTCGTCCTGACCGGCCAGTGCCGCCTGGACAGCGGCGGCCGCATCCGCTGGAAACTGAGCCGGGCCGAGGGGTAGGGTCGGAGGTTGCGGACCGGGTGTTCGCGCCCCGTCCGGAGGGCCGACCGAAGTCCTGGTCAGCGGAACGGCTGGACCACCATTCATGAACCATGCCGGCGACGGCCTGGCCGACTTCGCCACGTTGATCGCAGGCGAGCAGCTGTCGGCGGAGGGGTGGGTGCTTTAGGCCGATTGCGTGCTTCGACACGCGGCCCTTCGGGCCGCTACTAACCACGGTGAAGATATTGAAACTGCAAACGAAATTTTCACATTGAGACGCCTGAGTAGGGGGCCTGTAAAGGCGTACGGGCCGACAGTCATCCGCGCCTGTCGCCTGTTCTCGATCAAAATTCAGTTTCGTTGCATGGGGGTCGCTGAAAGATTAACCTAACCTTTACTCACAAAGGTATGCGCCGCATGACTGTCACGAAGATTTCGCTCCTGCCGCCGCTCGACCCTTTTCTGCCCTCCACGGGCCCCGATTTCATCCATCGCGCCGGCGACGGTCTGGTTCCTCCCGTCGGCTATAGCGACCTGACAATCGCGACGGCCGGCGATGACGTACTCAGCGGCGGCGATGGTGACGACATCCTCTACGGCGATGGTGGCGACGATGTCCTGGCGGGTGGCGGCGGCGCTGACAGGCTGGACGGCGGGGCCGGGTTCGACACCGCTGACTTTCGCCAATCGATTGACGGCATAGTGGCAAACCTGGCGGCCGGGACCGTTGGAATGTCTGCCGTGGGAGCCGCCCGGACGGGCGGAGAATTCCTCGTCAATACCCAGACGTTCGGCGACCAATCAGACTCAGATGTTGCGGCGCTGACGGGCGGCGGCTTTGTCGTGGTCTGGTGGGACGATCGCATCATCAAGGCGCAGGTGTTCGACGCGGCCGGGGTCAGGTCCGGCAACGAGTTCATCGTCAGCACCAATACCGGCAACGGTCAGTACTTTCCCAATGTCACGGCTTTGGCGAGCGGCGGCTTTGTCGCCACCTGGCATGACGACAGCGGCACGCTTGGGGATGCCAGTGGCGCCAGCATCAAGGCGCAGATGTTCGACGCTGCGGGTGTCAGGGTCGGCAGCGAGTTTCTCGTCAACGCCAAAACCGACGGCGGGCAGTACAACCCCGCAATTTCCGACCTCGCAGGAGGCGGTTTTGTCGTGACATGGGTCGACAACGGCTCCTATGGCGATCTGAAAGCACAGATGTTCGATGCCGCCGGAGCCCGAGTCGGCGGCGAGATTCTCGTCAACTCCTGGACAGAGGTTCCTCTGGACGAACCCAACATTACCGGACTTTCCGGTGGCGGCTTTGTTGTGACCTGGTGGTTTGACTGGGGCTTTGCCAACCTCAGCAGCGGAAGCGGCGTCCTGGCCCAGATGTTCGATGCAACTGGGGCCAAGATCGGTGGCGAGTTTCAGGTCAACACCTATGACTCCGATGATCAGTTCAAGCCTGACATCACAAGTCTGGACGGCGGCGGGTTTGTCGTGACCTGGTTCGATGTCTTCAGCAGCATCAAGGCCCAGATATACGATTCGACCGGGGCCAGAATTGGCGGCGAATTTCGCGTCAACACCGGAAGCGCCGCCTGGCCGGGTGAGCCCAACATCACCAGCCTTGCCGGTGGCGGCTTTGTCGTGGCGTGGCGCGAGGACGGCAGGTGGACGGACGCCGGCAATGGCTCCAGCATCAAGGCGCAGATGTTCGATGCAGCCGGTACGAGGATCGGCGGGGAGTTTCTCGTCAATACGCAGAATGTTGGCGATCAGGGGTTGCCGGCGATTACGGATCTGGCCGGCGGCGGCTTTGTCATGACCTGGACCGACACCAGCGGCGCCCTTGGCGACGGCAGCGGGAGCAGCATCAAGGCGCAGATGTTCGGCGTGGCCTTTGCGGAGTCTGACGCCCTTTCCAGCATCGAAAGCCTGATGGGTTCGGACTTCAGTGACAGCCTGACCGGCGATTCCGGCGCCAACCGACTGGACGGCGGCCTGGGTGATGACCTGCTGATCGGCGGGCTTGGCGCTGATCTCCTCATCGGCGGGGCCGGCAACGATTACCTGGAAGGCGGTGATCCGGGCGACAGGCTCCTCGGCGGAGCCGGCAACGACCTGCTGATCGGCGGCCTCCACACCCACTATGATGGGGGGGCTGACCATGACTCCGCCGTCGTCACGGCGGAGGCATCCGCCGGCCCCATCGTGTTTGCCTATGGCGATTGGTCGAACGGAAAGTCTTTTGAGATCTTCGTCGATGGGGTGGTCGCCGGCAGCGTGAGCAGCATCGAGAACCTTTCTTTCCATGCCGGTGATGCTGCGGACCGGATTATCGGCGGTCAGGGTGACGACCTGCTGATCGGCGGTCTTGGCGCTGACCTCCTAAATGGCGGGGCTGGCAACGATCGACTGGAAGGCGATGATCGGGGCGACAGACTCCTCGGCGGTGGGGGCAGCGACCGGCTGCTTGGCGGTCTCTACACCTATTATGACGGCGGATCTGATCAGGACTCCGCCGTCGTCAGGGCGGAGGCAACCTCGGGCCCCATCGTGTTTGCCTATGGTGGATGGGCGAATGGCAAGCTCTACGAAATATTCGTCGATGGGGTCGTCGCGGGCAGCATGCGGGGTATCGAGGACCTGACCTTCCATGCCAGCGATGCTGCGGATCGGATCACCGGCGGTTTCGGGAATGACCTACTCTACGGCCAAGGCGGTGATGATGTGCTCAGGGGCAACAAGGGCAACGATCAACTGCTTGGGGGGGACGGCCGCGACTCTCTGGAAGGCGGGTTGGGCCGGGACATCCTGACCGGCGGAGCCGGCCCAGACACGTTCGCCTTCCGGTCAATTCAGGACAGTCAGCCAGGGGCCTGGTATTCGATCGACCGGATCACTGATTTGTCCAACGAAGACCGGATCGACCTGTCCTTTATTGACGCAGACACCACAATCGCCGGCAACCAGGCCTTCCAGCAGGTGTCAGAGTTTACCGGGACCGCCGGTCAATTAACGCTGAGATATGTTTACTATGACAACGGCTTCGTCAATCGGACCACTCTGGAGGTCGACGTCGATGGCGACGGCCAGGCCGACTTCGCTGTGCTGATCGAAGGCCAGCACCTGTCGGCGGCGGGGTGGGTGCTGTAGGGGCAGGCCCTCACAGGACTGGCGACTCCGCACCGCATGCGCTAGGACCCGGCTGTCTTCAGTGACTGGCGCACAGGTGGATCACCACCGGGGAGCTGGGGGCGTCATTTGCCGCGCGCCTGGGCGAGACCTCCTTGCTTGCCTCCCGGAGTCCGCCATGCCTGCCGCCCCAGACTTTCCCGCCGCCCCCGATCTGGTCCAGGTCCGCCGGGCGCTGATCTCGGTCTCCGACAAGACCGGCCTGATCGAAACGGCCCGCCGGCTGAGCGAGATGGGGGTCGAGCTGGTCTCCACCGGCGGCACCCGGGCGGCCATTGCGGCGGCCGGCCTGGCGGTCAAGGACGTCTCGGACCTGACCGGTTTTCCCGAAATGATGGACGGCCGGGTCAAGACCCTGCATCCGACGGTGCATGGCGGGCTGCTGGGGGTGCGGGATGCCCCGTCCCATGCAGAGGCCATGGCCGAGCACGGCATCGGCGGCATCGATCTGTTGTATGTGAACCTCTATCCCTTCGAGGCCACCGTTGCGGCCGGCGGGGACCATGAGACCTGCGTCGAGAATATCGATATCGGCGGTCCGGCCATGATCCGCTCGGCAGCCAAGAACCATGGCTATGTCGCCGTCTGCACGACTCCGGAAGACATGGCGCAGGTCCTGGAGGCCATGGCCGGCGAGGGCGCCACGCCGCTGTCCCTGCGCAAGACCCTGGCGGTCCGGGCCTTTTCCCGCACGGCGGCCTATGACGCCGCCATCAGCGGCTGGTTCGCCGGCCAGCTGGGCCAGGACGCGCCGGAACAGCGCACCGTCTCCGGCCGGTTGAAACAGACCCTGCGCTATGGCGAGAACCCGCATCAGTCGGCGGCCTTCTATGTGACCGGCGAAACCCGGCCCGGCGTGGCCAACGCTCGGCAGCTGCAGGGCAAGGAGCTGAGCTACAACAACATCGCCGACACCGATGCGGCCTTCGAGCTGGCGGCGGAGTTCGACCGGCCGGCCTGTGTCATCGTCAAGCATGCCAATCCCTGCGGCGTGGCGACTGTCCCCCAAGGCGATGGCGCGGAAGAGAGCGACGGCCTGCTGGGCGCCTATCAGCGGGCGCTGGCCTGTGACCCGGTCTCGGCCTTTGGCGGCATTGTCGCGGTCAACCGGCCCCTGGACCGGGCCTCTGCCGAAGCCATCGTGGAGACCTTCACCGAGGTGGTCATCGCCCCGGACGCAGACGAGGCCGCGAAAGGCGTCTTCGCCGCGAAGAAGAACCTGCGGCTGCTGCTGACCGGCGCCATGCCCGACCCCGCCAGCCCCGGCCAGGGGTTCCGCTCGGTCTCGGGCGGGTTCCTGGTGCAGTCCAGCGACACGGCCCGTCTGATCGCCGCCGACCTGAAGGTCGTGACCCGCCGGGCCCCGACGCCCACGGAAATCGAGGACATGCTGTTTGCCTTCACCATCGCCAAGCATGTGAAATCCAACGCCATCGTCTTTGCCCGGAATGGCCAGACCCTGGGGGTGGGCGCCGGCCAGATGAACCGCAAGGATTCCGCCCGGATCGCGGCCATGCGGGCGGCGGATTTCGGCCTGGACCTGAAGGGCAGCGCCTGCGCCTCCGAGGCCTTCTTCCCCTTTGCCGACGGCCTGATCCAGGCGGCGGAGGCCGGGGCGACGGCTGTGATCCAGCCCGGCGGCTCGATCCGCGACGAGGAGGTGATCGCCGCCGCCGACGCCGCCGGCATCGCCATGGTCTTCACCGGGGTGCGGGTTTTCCGTCACTGACGGTGGCGGCCGGGCCGTCTCCATCCCAGGTTCAAGCAGAAGAGGAGCGCCGCCCTGGATACCCTGGACCAGCGCTGGGCGAAGCTGTCGCCCCATGTCCGGCTGACCGGACCGGCGGATGACGCGCCCCGGCCGCTGCTGATCCTGCTGCATGGCTGCGGCGGGGTGCAGAGCCATCTGGATGACTATGCCGCCCGGGCCGTCGCCGTCGGCTGGCGGGCAGCCATTGTCGACAGCTATGGCCCGCGCGGCTGGAGCCGGGGCTTTGGCCTGTCCCTTGTCTGCACCGGCATGACCTTCTGGGGCGCGGAGCGGGCCGGCGATATCCTGGCCACGATCCATGGCCTGTCGGCGCGGGCCGACATCGACGCCGGCCGCATCGCCCTGGCCGGCTGGAGCCATGGCGGCTGGTCAATCATGGACCTGATGACCATGCCCCTCATGCGGGACGAGGAGGCGCAGGTGTCCGGCGCCGCCTCTGCCCTGCTGGACGGGGTCAGGGGCCTGTTCCTGGTCTATCCCTATGTGGGTTTCGGCAGTCGTTCGCGCCATCGGCGCTGGGTGCGCAGCCCCGCCGTGACAGGGATCATCGCCGCCCGCGACCACCTGGGCAAACCGGCCCTGCATGAAGCGGCCTATGACAGCGCCCGGTCCGGCGGCTGCGCTGTCGAGACGGTGACGCTTGACGCCACCCACGCCTTCGACCAGCCGGACGAACCCCTGCTGGCCGTCTCCCCCATGCGCCGCGACGCCGCCCTGACGGCAGAAAATCTGGACCGGATGGAGCGGTTTCTGGCCGGTCTCTAGGTGCTGTGGACACTTAGCGCAGCCAGAGCACTATGGCGGCCAATGTGACGACGGCGAGATAGTTCCTGGCCGTTTTCTCGAAGCGTGTTGCGACCCGTCGGAACTGCTTGAGCTTTG
>Ga0164294_10002284_pt1 | contig 17380 bp, 20 predicted proteins | sample GEODES005metaG_FD_111479 | JGI IMG/M metagenome (GOLD analysis project Ga0164294, IMG submission 111479) | Oligotrophic lake water microbial communities from Sparkling Lake, Wisconsin, USA - GEODES005 metaG | ecosystem: Environmental > Aquatic > Freshwater > Lake | place: USA: Sparkling Lake...
GACCTTCACCGGCATCGCTGGCACCACCAGCGCCACCGGCTCGCTCCAGGCGATCAGCGACGTCAGCGGCGGCCAGCAGGTCAACACTCCGGAAGCCGGTTCGCTGCTGGCGAACTGCGCCAATGCCGGCAGCCAGGCAGTGAAGATCTATGTTCCTTCGGGCACCACGGGCACCTCGGTGAACCTCGGCGGCGTCAACATCACCGGGGGCAACTTCACCCCGCAGGGCTCGGTCCAGGTCGGCATCGCCGGCAGCAACATCCCGTTCTCGATCATGAACCCCTATGTCGCGGTGCAGACCAACATCGCGCTCTCGGGCATCTTCCCCTCGCGCAACTGATCGCGAGGCGAGCGGACAGAGCCGGCTCCGTCGCATTGCGGCGGAGCCGGTTTCGTTTCAGCCGACTATGCTCAGGAAAAGACCGCTTCGTAGATCCGGTGATCGCTGTTCGGCTGCAGCTGGGTGATCAGGATCGCGTGCGGGCCGCCCTTGCCGCAATCGAGCTCATAGGTGCCGTCGATCAGATAGACATCCAGCGGCGACTCGAAGAACAGCGAGAAGGGTTCGCGAATGTCGACGATCCCGCGAAACGGATTGCGGCGCATGATGCGGGCAAGCGTGATCTCCACCGGCTCGGGAAGCGTGCCGACGCGAACCTTGCGACCGACCCAGGGCTCGAAACTTTCCGGTGTAAGCATGTATTCCTCTTCCCCCTCCCGCGGAGCGAACGGTCAAGCCGTGTCCGAGAAAACCATGTTGCCGGGTCCGCATCGGCGCGGGAAGCCTGTCCGCCCCGTTTCGGGGCAAAAGGCCGGGGAACGTCGATGACGGGCGGAGCGCTACCGCGCTTTCCCGCGCCACGGGCGATCCCGGCACTGCCGGAAGCACTGCAGGCACAGGGCATCGGGCTGCCGCCCGCAGGCGAGAGCGACCTGCCGCGGCTCACCGAATTGCACGCCGCATCGCAGATGCCCGGGCTGGTTTTCGCGCCCTGGCCGTTGACGCAGAAGCGCGCCTTCCTGGCCGAACAGTTCGCGCTCCAGCACGCGCATTTTGTGAAGGCCCACCGCAAGGGCGATTTCCGGCTGGTCCACCGGCACGGCACAGCGATCGGGCGCTTCTACTTCGATCGCAGCGGCCCCGAATGGGCGTTGATCGAGATCCTGCTCGCGGCGGAGTCCCAGGGCGGCGGCATCGGCACCGCCCTGGTGCGCTGGCTGCAACAGGCAGCGACCGACGCGGGTGCCGAGCGGCTGCGGCTGAGCGTCGCCTACCAGAACCCGCGCGCGCAGGCGCTCTATCGGCGCCTGGGATTCGAGGAAGCCGGCGATGTCGCCAGCACCCATCTCGCGATGCTCTGGCAGCCTATTCGACCGTGACCGACTTGGCGAGGTTGCGCGGCTGATCGACGTCGGTGCCCTTGGCCACCGCGACATGATAGGCGAGCAGCTGCACCGGCACCGCATAGACGAGCGGCGCGATCAGCGGGTGGACCTTGGGCATGGTGATCGTCGCCACCGTGCCCTCGCCCGCCGCTTCGATCCCGTCATAGTCCGAGATCAGGATCACCTTGCCGCCGCGCGCCTGCACTTCCTGCATGTTGCTGACGGTCTTCTCGAAGAGCGGACCCGAGGGGGCGATCACGATCACCGGCACGGCATCGTCGATCAGCGCGATCGGGCCGTGCTTCATCTCGCCGGCGGCATAGCCTTCGGCGTGGATATAGCTGATTTCCTTGAGCTTGAGCGCGCCTTCGAGCGCCAGCGGATAATCGGTGCCGCGCCCTAGATAGAGCACGTCGCGCGCCGCGGCGGCGACGCCGGCCATCGCCTGGATCGCTTCGTCATAGGCCAGTGCACCGTTGAGCGCCGCCGGCGCCTCGGCGAGATGCTTGACCAGCGCCTTCTCCTCGGCCTCGGAGAGCTTGCCCTTGGCCTTGGCGAGGTTGGCGGCGAGCGCGGCGAGCACCGCAAGCTGGCAGGTGAAGGCCTTGGTCGAGGCGACGCCGATCTCGGGGCCGGCATGCGTGGGCAGCAGCAGGTCCGCCTCGCGCGCCATCGAGCTGGTCGGCACGTTGACCACCGCGGCAATGGTCTGGCCCTCGGCACGGGCATGGCGGAGCGCGGCGAGCGTGTCGGCGGTCTCGCCCGACTGGCTGATCACGATCATCAGCCCGCCCTCTTCCATCACCGGCGCGCGGTAGCGGAACTCGGACGCGACATCGAGGTCGACCGGCACGCGGGCGAACTGCTCGAACCAGTATTTGGCGACCATCCCGGCATAGAAGCTGGTGCCGCAGGCGACGATGGTGACGCGCTTGATCGCCGAGAGATCGAAGTCGGGGATCGGCAGCGTGACCTGCTCTTCCATGCGCTGCAGGTACGAACGCAGCGTCTGGGCGACGACGATCGGCTGCTCGTAGATCTCCTTGAGCATGTAGTGCCGGTGGTTGCCCTTGGAGACGAGCTCGCCGGTGACGCCCGAGATGGTGATCGGGCGCTCGACGGGATTGTTGTCCTTGTCGAAGATCTGCGCGCCGTCATGCGTGATGACGACCGAGTCGCCTTCCTCGAGATAGGCGATGCGCTGGGTGAGCGGCGCGAGCGCGAGCGCATCCGAGCCGAGATAGGTCTCGCCCTCGCCATAGCCGACGACCAGCGGCGAACCGAGGCGGGCACCGACGAGCAGGTCCGGGTGCTGGCGGAACAGGATGGCGAGCGCGAAGGCGCCGTGCAGGCGCGGCAGCACTTCGGCGACGGCTTCGGCCGGGGCCATGCCGGCTTCGACCTTCTCGCTGACGAGATGCGCGACGACTTCGGTGTCGGTCTCGCTCTCGAAGGTCCGGCCGCGCGCGATCAGTTCGTCGCGCAGCGTCTTGAAGTTCTCGATGATGCCGTTGTGGACCAGCGCGACTTCGCCGGTGGCGTGCGGATGCGCGTTGTTCGTCGTGGGGCCGCCATGCGTCGCCCAGCGGGTGTGCGCGATGCCGGTGGTGCCGGGCAGCGGGTTCGCCGCCAGTTCCTTGCCGAGATTGACCAGCTTGCCCGAGGCGCGGCGGCGCTCGATCCGGCCGTCGACATCGGTGGCGATGCCGGCGGAATCATATCCGCGATATTCAAGGCGCTTCAGACCGTCATACAGCCGCTCCGCGACGTCTTCCTTGCCGACGATCCCGACGATTCCGCACATGCTATGGGTATTCCTCTTGCGCCCGGCGATCAGCCGAGGATTTCGATCTGGTCGATGGAGTCGACCGCAATACGGGTCTGGAAATGCGAGCCGATCGGCACGCGGCGTGCGATGCCCTTCACGCGCACGCGCTTGCCGGTGAGCAGGTCCTCGGGATAGCCGCCGAGCTTCGCCTTGAGCGCGTTGATCGCGACCGTGTGCAGCTCGATGGTGAGGTTGCCCGGATCGCGGTAGTTGGCGGCGGAGTTCAGATAGACGCTGAACCCGCCGGCACCCGCCGAGCCCACGACGAATTCGAACACGCCCGCGACCTCGCCCGTCTTCGAAGCGGCAACCGCCTCGATCGTCTGGGTGGGGTTCATCGGCGCCGCGGTCTGCGCGATGGCAGGCGTGGCGAGCACGAGCGAGAGCATCGCAATCTGGGTCCGCATGCGCATCACTTCTTCGCCGCCTCCTTCTTCGCCTTCATCTTCTCGCGGAACGCCCGCGCCCAGCCCGGCTTGACCTGCTGCTCAGCCCGGGTGAGCCCCAGCGCGCCCGCCTCGACATCGCGCGTGACCACCGATCCGGCCCCCACGATCGCACCGTCGCCGATGGTGACGGGCGCGACCAGGGCGCTGTTGCTTCCTACAAAAGCGCCGTTTCCGATCACTGTCCGGTACTTTAAAAATCCGTCATAATTGCAGGTGATCGTGCCCGCGCCGATATTGGCCCCCGCCCCGACGGTGGCGTCGCCGATATAGCTGAGATGATTGACCTTGGCGCCCGGGCCGATCTCGGCCTTCTTGGTCTCGACGAAATTGCCGATCTTGGCGCCCTGTTCCAGCCTGGTGCCGGGGCGCAGGCGCGCATAGGGGCCGATATCGGCGCCCGAGAGGATCTCGGCGCCCTCGATATGGCAGAAGGCGTGGATGGTGACGCCGTCGGCGACCGACACCCCGGGACCGAACACGACATGGGGGGCGATCGTGACGTCGCGGCCGACCTGGGTGTCATGGGCGAACCACACCGTTTCCGGCGCGGTCAGCGTCGCCCCCTCGACCATCGCCCGGGCACGGCGGCGCTGCTGCCACTCGAACTCGACACCGGCCAGCTCGCCGCGGCTGTTGACCCCGGCGACTTCGACTGCGTCGGTTTCGATACCGACCGAGAAGCGGCCCTCCTCGCGGGCGAGCTCGACCAGATCGGTCAGGTAATATTCGCCGGCGGCATTGTCGTTCCGGAGCTTGCCGAGCAGGCGGAACAGGTCCGTCCCACGCACCGCCATCAGGCCGGAATTGCAAAGGGTTACCGCGCGCTCCTCGGGCGTGGCGTCCTTATACTCGACGATCTTGTCGAGCCGGCCGTCGGCCCCGACGATCACCCGGCCATAGGCACCGGGATCGGCAGGGCGGAAGCCGAGCACCACGACACTGGGATCGCCCTCGCCGTGCAGCGCGTCGATCATCCGGCGCATCGTCTCGGGCGTGACCAGCGGCACGTCGCCATAGAGGATGAGGACATCGCCCTCGAAGCCGGCCAGCGCCGCCTCCGCCATGCGGACGGCATGGCCGGTGCCGAGCTGCTCGGCCTGCTCGGCGGTCTCCACCCCGAGGGGATGGACCGCGGCCTCGACCTGCTCCTTGCCCGCGCCGACCACCACGACCTCGCGCCCGGCGCCAAGCGCCTTCACGCTGTCGATCAGGTGGAGCAGCATCGGCCGCCCGGCAATGGGATGGAGCACCTTGTGGGTGTCGGACTTCATCCGCGTGCCCTTGCCAGCCGCGAGGATGATTGCTGCGATCGGTGCCGTCATTGTCCCTCCGTAGCTCGCCCCTGCCACGATAATCTTGCCAATTCCATAGCCGTGCTGGCAGGCAGCACCACCATGGCTGATTTCCCCTTCGACATCGTCGGATTCGACCTCGACGGCACGCTGATCGACACCAGCATCGACCTGCTGAATGCCACCAACCACGCGCTGGCGCTGATCGGGCGGCCGCTGCTCGACGCGGCGGCGGTGAAGACGATGGTCGGGCGCGGCGGCAAGCACATGCTCGAACAGGCGCTGGAAGCCTCGGGCGGCTATGACGCAGCGCTGATCGACTGGCTCCATCCGGCGCTGCTCGACTGGTATGGCGACCATATCGCCGACCATTCGCAGCCCTTTCCCGGCATGCGCCAGGCGCTGAACGCGCTGGGGCCCAGGGGCGTGAAGGTGGCGATCGTGACCAACAAGCGCGAGGACCTGGCAGTGAAGCTGATCGAGGCGCTGGGGCTGGAATCGCGCTTCGAGACGATCATCGGCGGCGACACGATGGGCCCGGGCAATGCCAAGCCCTCCGCCCTGCCGATCCAGGAGATGATCCGGCGCTGCGGCGGCGGGCGCGCGGCGTTCGTCGGCGATTCGATCTACGACACGCTGGCGGCGAAGAATGCCGGGGTGCCGAGCGTGGCGGTGAGCTTCGGGTTCCTGTCGCAGCCGATCGAGGAACTGGGCGCCGACGCGATCATCGACAGCTTCGACGAGCTGGTGCCGGCCCTGGAGCGGCTGGGTGCTGCGCTGCCGGCATAGGATTTTCCGTCGTCGCCCCGGCCTTGAGCCGCGATGACGGAAACAAGAATACAGGCCCTCAACCTAGCCCAGGGTCAACGCATCCGCAGTGACGTGATAGCCGGCAAGCGCCGCCTTGCCGTCGGTGATCCGGAAGACGAACTGCTCCTGGGCGACGCCGTGCTCATATTGCGCCTGCTGGTTGAGTACGATGACATGGTCGGCATTGTTGAAATTGTCGTTGGTTCCGACAGTCTTGGCGCTGCGGAACTTGCCGAGCTTCGTGTGCACGGCATTGAGCAAAGCGAGCCACTTGTCCTGCGGCGTGGCCGCGCGCAGGTCAGGCGCGCCGCTACGCCAGCTCTCGGCGAACTTGCCGGCATCGAGCTGCTGGTGGAAGCGCACCGTGGCGGCTTCGGCGGCAGGAATGTCCTTGCCGAGTGAGCAGGCCGAAAGCGCCAGCGCCGCCGTGACGATTACCAGAACGCGCATCGATCCCCTTCCCCCGATTCGGCTGCACGCTGCCACCGCGGCTGCACAAAGTCGATGCGCTCAGCCCCGGTTCTTCAGCTGGTGGAGCAGCACGGCGTTGCCTTCGCTGTCCTCGATCACGCGCATCCGGCAGACCGGGGTGTTGATAAGGTCGCTCTTGAAGGTGACGCCCTTGCCCTCGAGATCGGTGCAGAGGCCGTCGAGATCCTCGACTTCGAAGGCGATGGTGCCGCCGGCATCGCTGGCGGGCTTGTCGCCGGTGACGTTGGTCAGCGCGAAGCAGCCGCCGCCGGGGAGATCGAACTCGATCCAGGGAATGCCCTCAGGCGCGCGGCTGGCCGGGAGGCCGAGGGTGTTCTCGTAGAAATCGCGCGCACGGGCGAGATCGACGACCGGGTACATGGTGAAGGCGACCTTGCGGAACATCGAACCTCTCCTGCCGAAAGCCCGCGCAGCTTAACCCGGCCTCTCCTGCGTCACAAGGATTTGTTCTTGTTATGTTTCAATCGGTTCAGCCGACCGGGCGATAGCCCTTGCGGTATTTGGTCCAGAGATGGCGGGCGAGCATCAGCGGGGGCATGCGCAGCCAGTGGCTGCGGACATAGAAGGCGAGCCGGGTGAATTTGCGACTGCCCCTGCCCCAGCCGTCGCGGGCGGTCATGCGGCGGAGATAGAGGCGGTCGAGCAGGGTAAGCCGCTGCCATTCCGGGGGAACCTCGGTGCCGTAAAGGGCGTGGCTGAGCCGGCCGGCGCGGGCCATTTCGCGGCCCAGGCCGTGATGGCGGGCACGCTCGGCCAGGCCCTGGGTGCCTTCGTCGCGTATAAGACAGTGAAAGTCCCAAAGGTTGCGCATTCCGCCGGCCAAATCGCCGTCCGCCAGGAGGTGCGCGACGGCGTGTACCTGACGATCGGTTCGCGAAAGTATGCACAGGCCGTTTTCGAGCGGCTCGCTGGCGTCGAGCAGCGCCTGTGCGTCCGGACGGATTCGGGCGGTCAGCGGCAATATGGTGTGGTGGACGTCGATCATCCGATCCCGCTCGCGGTGGATCAGCGGCGGCAGCTCGTGCATCCAGCGGCGATAATAGGCGTCGTCATAGGGATCGGGCTTCACCCATTCCCAGCCGGCGGCGAGCAGCGCGACCTCGGCTTCCTCGATGCGGTCGCGCGGCACGAGGATATCGAGATCGCCGATGTTGCGGCCGGCCGAGGGCGAGAGCCCGGCGGCGGCGAAGGCGGTGCCCTTGAGCAGCACGACCTTCATGCCGAGCGGGGCGAGCGCTCGGCGGGCCATCTCCGCTTCCCACAGCGCCGCCTGGCGGACCTGTTCGGCCGAGGCGATCGCATCCTCGACCAGGCGCTGGACCCGGGGCGGAAGCGCGAGGCCGTTGAGGCGATGCGCGAGCGTGCCCGCCATCTGCTCCGCCCGGGCGACGGCGAAGAGCTCGGTCCACTCCCGCGCGGTGAAGCCCAGCGCGGTGCCGGGATCGCGCAGGACATGAGCGAGGCGCCAACCCGGGCTCATAGCGCTGCCTCGCTCAGGACCTCGACCAGCGCGATGCCGCTATCGGTGTCCGGATAGTCTATCGCCCGCGCCGGGACGGACCGCACCAGCCGGGTCAGCGCATCGAAGCCGCGCTCGGCGAGATGGACGTAGTTGGTCGAGGCCTGGGTGAGGCGGACGAACGCCTCGCTAGGAGGCACCGGGCGCTCCGCCGCCTCGAAACCGAAGCGCGGGAAGAGCAGCAGCGCCGGCTCGGCGGGCTCGGCCATTTTCTCGATGGCGCGAACATCGGGGACAAGGTGTCTGATATCGCCCTTGGGCGTGCCGGGAAGCAGCGGGCCGAACCGCCCCTCGGGCAGCGCGGCCCGGGCGACCGCGATCGCCTGGTTCTTGAGGCTGATCAGCCGGGGAAAGGCATGCGCCAGGCCGGTGGCGGGATCGATCAGGACGAACTCGTCCCCCATCAGCCGCCAGCCGCGCGCCATCAGCAGCGCCGCGAGGGTGGATTTGCCGGCGCCCGAGATGCCGGTCATCAGCACCGCCTTCCCGTTCCGTTCCACTGCGGACGCGTGGAGCAGCAGGTAACGGCGCTGGGCGAGCGCCATCTGGAGGTTCATCCCCATCTCGGCGGCGAGCAGGCCCTGGGCGAGCGGCAGCGGCGCGGCATCGGGGATGGTGAAGTCGCCACCGATATGGATAGCCGGGCGAAGGAACCGGCGCCACGGACGCGCGGCGAAGAGATGGACGTTGAAGTCCGGGATCTCGGGCTTCGGATAGTCGCGGTAAAGTTCTTCCAGCGCGGCGATCGGCGCGCGCCAGTCGCTGCCGATGCGGAAGCCGGCGGGGCCGATCTGGAGGTGGGCGACGTGCCTCACAGCCGCTCCACCAGCCCGGCCTGGACGAGCTCGTCGAGGCGGATCGCGAGCGCGAGCGGGTCGGCGTCGAGCAGGTCGTAGCGCTCAGTCAGGCGGGCGAGGAGCTGGTCGACCGAGAGATCGTCATCGCCGAGCGCCTCGAGCATCTCGGGCACCGGCGCGTCGACGACATGGGTGATGCCCGAGGCGCGGTGGTAGATCAGGGTGAGCGCGTCGAGCGGGACGATGCGGAGGGTTTCCGGCGGGGCGGCGCGGTATCGGGTCATACCCTCCCACCCCGTTCGTGCTGAGCTTGTCGAAGCACCGCGTTTCTTCCGGCTGTCGTCGAGAAAGAACGGCCCTTCGACAAGCTCAGGGCGAACGGAAAAAGGTCAGCCGCGCGGCATCTGCAGCGAGGCGAAGCAGGTGAAGCCGCTGGTGCCCGATTGCAGGCGGCGGATATAGTTGGTGTAGGCGCGGCTCTGCTCATAAGTGGTGCCGGGCAAGGTGCCGCCGTTGAGCGCGTTCTTGACCTCGGGCGCCTTGAACGGGCGGCCCGCCGCGGGAAAGGCGCCCTGGGTGCCGGCCGGGACCAGCTTGCCGTCCGGCGCGATATACTGGCCGGCGCGGCCCGGATCGGGGACCGGGATCTCGCAGTTCATCACCGAGGCATTGGTCTGCGCCAGCGCCGGGCGGATCGACACGATCGCCGAGGCGCTCGCCGCGCCCAGCATCAGCGCGCGGCGGCTTGCGTTCGGAGCCTGATCTTCGTCTGCCATAGCGCCTTCTCCTGCGCCCTGCCCTCTTTCGCAATCGTAAATCGACGACGGGTGTCGAGCCCGACAAATCGTCATCCCCGCGAAGGCGGGGATCCAGGGTAGCAGAGCGCCGTCCTTCATGACTCTGGATCCCCGCCTTCGCGGGGATGACGGAATATGGGCCGACGCAGCGAGGGCGTTGCCGACTCCCGGCCTCGCCCCTAGTAAGGCCGCAAATGCCCAACTCTTCCGGCATCAAGGCGCTCGTGGCGCTCGGTATCGCGGCTGCGGGCGCGCTCGCGGGGCTGTTGCTCAACGGCGACGTCCAGGCGAGCCTGGTCATGCTGGTGTGCGGCGTGGCCGCCGTGCTGGTGGCGACTGCGGGGGGCGAGCCCGCCGGGCAACCCGACACCGCTCCCGCCGCCGCCGAGGGACCGGGCATCGCCGAAGTGATCGACGCGATCGCCGAGCCGGTGCTGCTGATCGCCGATCGCAGCGTGGTCGCCGCCAATGGCGCGGCACGCACCCTGCTCGGCCAGCACATCCTGGGTGAGGACGTGCGGGTGGCCATTCGCCACCCCGCCGCCGCCGAGCGGCTGCTCAACCCCAATATCGAGAATCCAGGCGCGCCGATCCACCTGGTCGGCCTCGGCACCCGCGACCAGCGCTGGGAAATGCAGGTCAACACGCTGAGCGACGGGCGCCGCATCGTCCATCTGAGCGATCATACCGGCAGCTACGCCACCGAGCGGATCCGCATCGACTTCGTCGCCAATGCCAGCCACGAGCTGCGCACCCCCCTCGCCTCGCTGCTCGGCTATGTCGAGACGCTGGAGGATGGCGCGGGCGACGAGCCGGAACTGCGCGCGCGCTTCCTGAAGATCATGCACGGCGAGGCACGCCGGATGCAGCGGCTGATCGACGACCTGATCTCGCTGAGCCGGATCGAGGCGGAGAAATATCGCGCGCCCGACAATCCCATCTCGCTCGACGAGCTGATCGACGAAGTGTGCCTGGAGCTTTCGGGCGCGCCGCGCGCCGGCGATGTGGTGACCGAGATCGCCGAGACCCAGAAGGTGCGCGGCGATGCCTCGCAGTTGAGCCAGCTGCTCCACAATGTCATCGGCAACGCGATGAAATATGGCCGCGAGGGTACGCCGATCCTGGTGAGCCTGACGCCCGAGGGCGACACGATGGTGCGCCTCAGCGTGACCGATCAGGGCGACGGCATCCCGCCCGAGCATCTTCCCCGCCTGACCGAGCGCTTCTACCGCGTCGATGCCGGCCGCAGCCGCACGATCGGCGGCACCGGGCTGGGCCTGTCGATCGTCAAGCATATCGTCGAGCGCCACCGCGGCCGCTTCGACATCGCCAGCACGGTCGGCAAGGGAACGACGGTGACGATCCTGCTTCCCGTGGCCGCTGTCATAAAGACGTAACCGTCCTGCAACAGAGCCGGGGTGACCGCAGGGCGATTCTCGCCGCTGCGCCCTTGTTCTCGCAGGAGACGCGATATTTTCGGCAGGCTGGCTCTCGTGGCGACTGCGCTGACGCTGACTGCCTGCAACGGCAACAGCGCGCGTGAGATCCGCGTCGTCGGCTCATCGACCGTCTATCCCTTCACCACCGCGGTGGCCGAGGCCTTCGTCAACCAGGGCAGCGGGCACCGCGCGCCTGTGGTCGAATCGATCGGCACGGGCGCGGGGCTGAAGCGCTTCTGCGAAGGCGTGGGCTGGCAGTTCCCGGACATCGCCAACGCATCGCGCCGGATCAAGAAAAGCGAATATGACGACTGCCAGCGCAACCAGGTCGGCGAGATACTGGAAGTGCAGATCGGCATCGACGGCGTCGCACTGGCCGAGGCGAACAACGGCCCGAAGCTGACGCTGACCAAGAAGGACGTGTATCTGGCGCTGGCCGCCCACCCCTTCGGCAAGGAGCGCAACCCGGCGCGGACCTGGCGCGACGTCAACCCGAGCCTGCCGGCGATCCCGATCCAGGTGATGGGCCCGCCCTCGACCAGCGGCACCCGCGACGCGCTGGTCGAGCTGGTGATGGAGCCGGGCTGCGCCGAGGCCGATGGCGCGGTGCACGCGCTGAAGGCGGCGAAGGACACCAGCCCCTACGACAATCGCTGCAAGCGCATCCGCGACGACGGCCCCTATATCGACAAGGGCGAGAACGATAATCTGATCGTCCAGGGGCTGGCGCAGAACCCCAATGCGATCGGCGTGTTCGGCTATTCCTATCTCGAGGAAAATGCCGACCGGCTGCACGGCGTGCCGATCGACGGCATCGCACCGAGCTACCAGACGATCGCCGGCGGCTCCTATCCGGGCGCGCGGCCGCTGTTCCTCTATGTGAAGAAGCGCCACCTGCGCGCGGTGCCGGGGCTGGCCGACTTCCTGAAGCTCTATGCGACGATGTGGAACCCGGGCGGCAAGCTGAGCCGGCGCGGGCTGATCGCGGCGCCCGATGCGGTGCGCGCGCATGCGCTGGCGGTGCTCGAGCAGCGCACCCCGCTCGATCCGGCCGGGCTGCACTGATGAACCCGCTCGCGCTCCTTTTCCTGATCGCCGGGCTCGGCCTGATCGGCTGGCTGACCGGCCGCGCCCGCGCGCTGCGGATCGATCGCGGCGGCGCCAAGCGGCTCCATTCGCTGCCCTCGCAGCATGGCTGGTATGTCGCGACCTGGGCGGTGCTGCCGGCGTTGCTGTTCGTCGCGGTCTGGGCCTCGCTCTCGCCGAGCCTGGTGCGCGACGCGGTGCTCGAGCATCCCGCCGCGGCGCAGCTGCCGCAATTCGAGTTCGAGCGCGACGCGCTGCTCGCCGAGGCCAAGCGCGTCGCCGAGCATCCGGACGATGCCCGCGCCTTCGATCCGGTCGCGCAGCAGCTCGCCGCGCCGACCCGTGCCGCCGAGACGCGCTACAACTGGATGGGCGGCGCGATCGCGATCCTGCTCGCCTTTTCCTGCGGGCTGTTCGCCTGGTCGCGGGTGCGCGCGCAGCTGAAGGCGCGCAACCAGGTCGAGCGGATCGTGATGACGCTGCTGCTCGTCGCCTCGCTGATCGCGATCCTGACGACTTTGGGCATCTTCCTGTCGCTGCTGTGGGAATCGCTGCGCTTCTTCGAGCAGGTGCCGATCACCGACTTCCTGTTCGGCACGCACTGGAGCCCGCAGGTGATCGAGGCCTCCAACCCCGGCAAGTCGCTGGGTGCTGTGCCGTTGTTCTGGGGCACCTTCTTCATCGGCGCGGTGATCGCGATGCTGGTCGCCATCCCGTTCGGCCTGATGAGCGCGATCTATCTGACCCAGTACGCCGCGCCGCGCGTCCGCGCCTGGATGAAGCCGACGCTGGAGATGCTCGCGGGCGTGCCGACCGTGGTCTACGGATACTTCGCCGCGCTGACCGTGGCGCCGGCGGTGCGCGACCTGGCGGTGATGCTGGGCATGCCCTTCGCCTCGTCCGAAAGCGCGCTGGCCGCCGGCCTCGTCATGGGCGTGATGATCATTCCGTTCGTCTCCTCGATGGCCGACGATTCGATCGCCGCGGTGCCGACCGCGATGCGCGACGGCAGCCTGGCGATGGGCGCGACGCACAGCGAGACGATCTCGCGCGTGCTCCTCCCCGCCGCACTTCCCGGCGTGGTGGCGGGCGTGCTGCTCGCCGTCAGCCGCGCGATCGGCGAGACGATGATCGTGGTGATGGCCGCCAGCGGCGCCGCCAACATCACGCTCAACCCGTTCGAGAGCGCGACCACCGTGACCAAGCAGATCGTCGACCTGCTGACCGGCGAGGCCGAGTTCGACAGCCCGAAGACGCTGGCGGCGTTCGCCTTGGGTCTGACGCTGTTCGTGATCACGCTGCTGCTCAACATCGTCGCGCTGCGCGTCGTGAAGAAATACCGGGAGGCCTATGAATAAGCCCGCCCCCGACGCCGTGCGCGCGCCGACCGACTGGAAGACCGACGCGATGCAGAAGCGTATCCGCCGGCGCTATGCGCGCGAGCGGCGCTTCAAGCTGTTCGGGATGCTGGCGGTGATCCTGTCGGCCGCCTTCCTCGCCTTCCTGCTATTCACCATGGTGACCAATGGCTGGCGCGGCTTCACCCGCACCGAGATCGCGCTGCCGCTCGATTTCCCGGCGATGGCGATGCAGATCGAGCCCGCCCAGCTCGCCACCCCCGGCGCCAACCTGGCGCTGTCGGGCGCCGAGCTGGAGGGCAAGGTCTCCAACGCTGCGCTCGCCGCCTATGGGCCGCAGAGCGTGCCGGTGCTGTCCGACGCCGCCTGGCTGAAGGTGCGCGAGGCATTGAAGGCAGATCCCTCGCTGCTCGGGCGCAAGGCGACCCTGTGGGTGCCGGCATCGACCCAGATCGAGCAGGGCCTGCGCGGCAATGACGCGGCGGCACCGCTCGCCAGGAAGCTCTACGACGCGGGCAAGCTCCACACCGGCTTCAACACCGGCTTCTTCGGCGATTCGGATTCGACCGATCCGGTGGCGGTGGGCATCTGGGGCGCGTTCAAGGGATCGCTGCTGACCATGGCGGTGACCTTCCTGATCGCCTTCCCGATCGGCGTGCTCTCGGCGATCTATCTCGAGGAATATGCTCCGAAGAACCGCTGGACCGACCTGATCGAAGTCTCGATCAACAACCTGGCGGCGGTGCCCTCGATCATCTTCGGCCTGCTCGGGCTCGCGGTGTTCCTGGGATCGTGGAGCCTGTTCGGGGTGCGCGTGGGGCCGCTGCTGCCGCGCTCGGCGGCTTTGGTGGGCGGCGTGACGCTCGCGCTGATGATCATGCCCGTGATCGTCATCGCCAGCCGCAACGCGATCAAGGGCGTGCCGCCCTCGATCCGCGACGCCGCGCTGGGCATCGGCGCGAGCCGCATCCAGGTGGTGTTCCACCATGTCCTGCCGCTTGCCATGCCCGGCATCCTGACCGGCACGATCATCGGCATGGCGCGTGCACTGGGCGAGACCGCGCCGCTACTGCTGATCGGCATGCGCGCCTTCATCGTCACCCCGCCGGGCGGCTTCACCGATCCCGCCACCGTGCTGCCGGTCCAGATCTTCCTGTGGTCCGACGAAGTCAGCCGCGGCTTCGTCGAGAAGACCAGCGCTGCCATCCTGGTGCTGCTGGTGTTCCTGCTCGCCATGAACGGGCTCGCCATCTATCTTCGCAACAAATTCGAGACCCGCTGGTGATGACCGACGCACACCCTGCCCCGCACAAGATGTCAGCCCGCGGCGTCAGCGTGTCCTATGGCGACAAGCAGGCGATCCGTGACGTCTCGATCGACGTCGACATGGATCACGTCACCGCGTTCATCGGCCCGTCGGGCTGCGGCAAGTCGACCTTCCTGCGCACGCTCAACCGGATGAACGACACCATCGCCAGCGCGCGGGTGACGGGCGAGATCACGCTGGACGGCGAGGACATCTATTCGTCCGACATGGACGTGGTGCAGCTACGCGCCCGGGTCGGCATGGTGTTCCAGAAGCCGAACCCCTTCCCCAAGTCGATCTACGAGAATGTCGCGTACGGCCCGCGCATCCACGGGCTGGCGGCGTCGAAGGGCGCGCTGGACGGGATCGTCGAACAGTCGCTGCGCCGCGCCGGCCTGTGGGACGAAGTGAAGGACCGCCTCTCGGACAGCGGCACCGCGCTTTCGGGCGGGCAACAGCAGAGGTTGTGCATCGCCCGCGCGATCGCGGTTGATCCCGAAGTGATCCTGATGGACGAGCCCTGCTCGGCGCTCGATCCGATCGCCACCGCCAAGATCGAGGAGCTGATCCACGAGCTCAAGGGCCGCTACGCCATCGTGATCGTCACCCACAACATGCAGCAGGCGGCGCGCGTCAGCCAGAAGACCGCCTTCTTCCACCTCGGCCAGCTGGTCGAATATGGCGACACCGACAATATCTTCACCGCGCCGAAGCAGGAGCGGACGAAGGATTACATCACCGGCCGGTACGGCTAGGAGTACCCATTATGTCGACCGGCCAGGAACATACGGTAAAGGCGTTCGATCAGGACATCGGGCAGCTGCGCGCGCTGATCTCGCAGATGGGCGGACTGGCCGAGCAGGCGATCGAGGACGCGATGCTGGCGCTGTCGCGCGGCGATGCCGAGCTGGCCAATGAAGTACGCCTGAAGGACAAGCAGATCGACGCGATCGAGGCCGAGCTGGAAAAGCTCGTCGTCCGCGTGATCGCGCTGCGCGCCCCGATGGCCGACGATCTCCGCGAGGTTATCGCCGCGCTCAAGATCGCCGCGGTGATCGAGCGGATCGGCGACTATGCCAAGAACATCGCCAAGCGCGTGCCGCTGATCCATGCCGAAGGTGAGGATCGGATCGAAGTCGTCTCGATCCTGCCGTCGATGGGCCAGCTCGCCGCGGACATGGTCCACGACGTGCTCGACGCCTTTTCGGCGCGCGATGCCGAGGCGGCGGTGCGGATCTGCGCGCGCGACAATGCGCTCGACGATTTCTACGACTCGATCTTCCGGACGCTGGTGACGTTCATGGTCGAGAATTCGAAGACGATCAGCCAGGTGGCGCATCTGCTGTTCGTGGCGAAGAACCTGGAGAGGATCGGCGACCACGCCACCAACGTGGCCGAGATGGTCTATTTCGCGGCGACAGGCGAATACATGGCCGAGCGCGAGACCGGTACGGCCGGGACGAACTGAGCGGGAATTGGGGAACATATGGCCCGAGTGAAGATGCTTCTCGTCGAGGACGACGCCGCGATCGCGGAACTTGTCGCCTATCACTTCAAGCGCGAAGACTATGAGGTGAAGCACACGCCCGACGGCGAGGAAGCCCTGCTCCTCGCCAAGGAAGCGACGCCCGACATCGTGCTGCTCGACTGGATGGTCGAGGGGCTGAGCGGCATCGAAGTGTGCCGGCGCCTGCGCCGCATGCCCGAGACGGCGAATGTGCCGATCATCATGCTCACCGCGCGCGGCGAGGAAGAGGATCGCGTGCGCGGCCTGGAAACGGGCGCGGACGATTACGTCACCAAGCCCTTCTCCCCGCGCGAGCTGGTCGCCCGCGTCGGTGCGGTGCTGCGCCGCGTGCGCCCGGCGCTGGCCGGCGAGGCGCTGACCTATTCGGACATCGAGATGGACACGGTGGGCCACAAGGTCCGCCGCGGCGGCGAAGTGGTGCAGCTCGGCCCGACCGAGTTCCGCCTGCTCAAGCACTTCCTCGAGCATCCGGGCTGGGTGTTCTCGCGCGAGCGCCTGCTCGATGCGGTGTGGGGGCATGACAGCGACATCGAGAGCCGCACGGTGGACGTGCATATCCGGCGCCTGCGCAAGGCGATCAACAAGGGCAACCGCCCGGACATCATCCGCACCGTGCGCTCGGCAGGGTACGCGCTCGACGTGGGGAACTGATCCCAATTCCCCTCCCGCTTGCGGGAGGGGCCAAGGGAGGGCCTGAAGTGGGTGGCGCGCGCAACGCTCCCTCGCGCATCTCGCCCCCTCCCCCGACCCCTCCCGCAAGCGGGAGGGGAGTTTCATGACCGCGATTTAACGAAACCATCGCCGCATCCGTCGCGTTGCTGGGCCGGGCGTATCGAAAGCGCCCGGTTACAGGAGACGCACCCCATGAAACTCCTTGCCCTGGCCGCCGCCCTGACGCTCGTCACCGGCGCCGCGCATGCGCAGACTTCCGCCCAGAAGGCGGAGGCCCCGACCAACAACGATGCGAGCAAGCTGGGCGGCTATGCGCCCGCCGCGCCGCTGTTCAGCACCGGCACCACCCCGCCCCCGGGCACGCAGGTGGTCTTCGTGCCGAGCACCCAGACCCCGACCCAGGCCTTCCCGCCGCCGGCACCGAAGGAGAGCTATCCGGTGTGCAAGCGCGGCCAGTTCGACGGCTGCCGCCAGCGCGGCGGCTGAGCGACCAACGCCCCCTTTTGCGGGACAGAGATGTGCCGGGCGCGAAACATTGCGCCCGGCACATGCGTTTCCGGGGATGACGGGTGGGGTGAAGAGAGGAAATTTCACGATGAAGTTCATGCTTTTGGCATCGGC
>Ga0164294_10002285_pt1 | contig 17377 bp, 16 predicted proteins | sample GEODES005metaG_FD_111479 | JGI IMG/M metagenome (GOLD analysis project Ga0164294, IMG submission 111479) | Oligotrophic lake water microbial communities from Sparkling Lake, Wisconsin, USA - GEODES005 metaG | ecosystem: Environmental > Aquatic > Freshwater > Lake | place: USA: Sparkling Lake...
GCGATGATGTGCCAATCGCCCTGCAATTCGCGCGCCACCCAATCCCAACTGCGGGCATGATCGCGCCCGCCATGCAGCAACAGCAGCGGCGGCGCGGCGGTGTTACCCCAATCGCAATAATGCAGCCGCAGCCGCTGCGAAATGAAGCTGTGCGAGGTGGGGCCGGAATTGATCATGTGGCGGGGTTGGCGCGTGGCGGCGGCGCTGTCAATCAGGCGGGCAGCAAGCCGCCATGGTGCTGATCACCGCGGGTGAACACCCTGTCATCGGGCAGGATGGCGGTGATGGGAAGATCGGCACGGCCGGCCAGCCGCTGGTAAAGCGGGCCGAAATCGGTTTCCAGCGTAACGCGCAGCAGATCGTCGAAGCTGTCGATGACGAAATAGGCCTGCTGATAAGCGTCGATCCGATAGGGTGTTTGCAGCACGCGCTGCAGTTGCCAGCCGATGCGGTTCGGGCTGCTGCTGTCGAGGGCAAACCGCGTCTCGCCGTGGCTGGAAACGATGCCGGCACCATAGATGGCCAGGCCTCCATCGCCTTTGGCCGGGCTGCGGATCAGGCCGAATTCCACCGTGTACCAATAAAGCCGCGCCAGCCGATCGATCGCGCCATGATCCGCCGCGCGCAAGCCGCCGCGGCCATAGGCCTGCATGTAATCGGCAAAGGCCGGATGCGCGAGCAACGGCACATGGCCGAACACGTCGTGGAACACATCAGGTTCCTGCAGATAATCGAGCTGATCCGGCCGGCGGATGAAATTGCCGGCCGGGAAGCGCCGATGGGCGAGATGATCGAAGAACACCGCATCAGGCACCAGGCCCGGCACCGCCACCACCTGCCAGCCGGTGAGCGCCATCAATTGATCGTTGAGCCGGGCAAAATCCGGCACGCCGGGCCGGCCGAGATCGAGCAACCGCAGCCCTGCCAGAAATTCCGGCGCGACCCGGCCGGGCAGCAGCCGCGTTTGCCGATCAAACAGATGATCCCAAACACGGTGATCGGTGGCGGTGAAATGCGCCCAATCCTGGGGGATGGTCCAATCAAGGGAGGCTTGGCGGTGCACCCAATCAATCTAGCAGGGGGGCGGCCACGGCGCGAGTGCTTCCCGGCAGCGGGTCTGGCCTGTATCAAGGGCAGAAGCCTGAGGGGAAATTGCCGATGTCGCTGCCAGCCGATCGCACACCAGTCATCATCGGCGTCGGCGAGGTGCTTGACCGGCCCGGCGATCCTGCAGCGGCGCTGGAGCCGCTGGCGCTGATGGAAGCGGCGGTGCGCGCCGCCGATGCAGATGCCGGCGGCGGATTTCTGGCCCGCGTCGACAGCCTGGATGTGATCAACCTGATTTCCTGGCGCTATGATCGGGTGGCGGCGCGGTTGGCGGAACGGCTCGGCATCGTGCCACCGCGCGCCGTGTATGGCGTGGTCGGCGGCGAGACGCCGACTACAAAAATCCACGAAGCCGCGCTGCGCATCATGAACGGCGATTCGATGGTGGCGGTGGTGACCGGCGGCGAAGCCCAGAATGCCGTCGCCAAGGCCAAGGCCGCCGGCGTGACGCTGCCGTGGACGCCGCCGGCGAGCGTGCCCGAGAATCCCATCATCCCATCCGAACATGTGACGCCGCTGGGCATGAGCCACGGCATCTTCCAGCCGATCCACATCTATCCGCTGTATGAAAATGCCACTGTCGCGGCCTGGGGGCTGACCCCGGCCGAAGCGCTTGCCGAAAGCGGCGCGGCCTATGAACGGATCAGCGCGGCCGCAGCGGCCAACGCGCAAGCCTGGGGGCGCGCCGCGTTCCGTGCGGACGCGATCACGCAGGTGACCGACGACAACCGCATGATCTGCTGGCCCTATACCAAGCGCATGGTGGCCAACAACAATGTCAATGCGGCAGCCGCGGTGCTGATGACCACGCTGGCGGCGGCACGCGCGGCGGGCATCCCGGAACACCGCATCATCCACATCCACGGCGGCGCCAGCGCGGGCGAACCGATGGATTATCTGAAGCGCGATCAATATGTGCATTCGGCGGCGCAAGACGCCGTGCTCGGCCAGGCGATGCACATCGCGCCGCAAGGCTTTGACCGGGTCGAACTTTACAGTTGTTTCCCCACCGTGCCGAAGATGGCGCGGCGCACGCTGGGGCTGGCGGCAGATGTGCCGCTTTCCGTGATGGGCGGGCTGTCATTCGCGGGGGCTGGCCTGAATTGCTACATGCTGCATTCGGCGTGCGCGATGGTGCGCTCCCTTCGCGATGCCCCGGCCGATTCGGCGCTGCTGTATGGCCAGGGCGGCTATGTGACCAAGCACCACGCGCTGGTGATCGGCTGCCGCGCCGCCGAGCCGGCGTGGCTGATGCTGAACCGCGATGTGCAGGACATGTGCGAAAATGCGCGGGGCGACGTGCCGCGCTTCGATGGCGGCTATGCCGGGCCGGCACGCGTGGAAACGTTCAGCATCGTCTTCGGCCGCGATGGCCAGCCCAGCCATGGCAGTGTGGTGGGGCGCACGCCGGATCAGGCAAGGGTGTTCGGCAAGCTGGACATAGCGGACAACGTGGGGCTGGCTGCCTTTCTCAGCGTTGATGCCAGCCCTGTCGGCATGGCGGGCCGCGTGGATGCGGGCGATGATGGGTTGCAGCACTGGCGGGTCACGTAACAGGCACCCTTGGTGGCGGCGCGTTGACGGCATCATGACGCTGCCGACACCGGCCCGCCTGTTCGCCCCAGGACGCCGCGCCTGTCCATTTTGAGCAGGCGCGGCGTGGACTGCACCTTCCCAACCGATATCAGGCTTGAGCGGTGGCGCGATGCCATGGTGATCCCGTGAAATGACTGATCCAAAGGGAACAGGATGAGCAAGTGGAATTTCTTGCGTGTCGTGGCCGCATCTGACGGTCAGGTCGGCAGCACCATTGATACATCGGGCACCGGATTGCCGATGACGGCTGCTGATCTGGCGGCCATGCGGACTGTGATTGGCGGCAACGTCGCCGCGTTTGAACAGTCGCTGCAAGACATGTGGCGCATGCCGGAGAATTTCCGCCAGATGATGGCACCGATCGAGGCGGCGGTTGCCAATCTTGATCTGGTGCGGCGGCAACTGGCAGCGAGCGAGGCGCAACTGGCGCGCGAATCGCTGAGCGCCACCACAGCGCAGCGCGACCTTGATCGGCTGGCCGAAGTGACGGACCGGCTGCAACGCGACCTGCTGATTGAGCAGACCACCGCTGCCGCCCTGCAACAGCGTGTCAGCAACCTGGATGCTGACAATGCCCGATTGGTGCAGACCGACATCAACCTGACCGCCGCATTGCAGCGCAGCCAGGCCGAAACCGGCGAAGCAATCAGCCAACTGCAGGAAAGCAACCGGCAACTGGCAGAGATGGCGGTGGCGCAGGCGGTTGCCGACCGGCGCATCGGCCAGCTGCAGACGGAGCTGGAGCAGACCGGTGGCGATCTGGCAGAGCGTGACACCGCGCTGGCCGCCGTGTCGTTGAGCGAGCGCCATTTGCGTGCGCGGCTGGAAATGGCCGCTGAATCGATTGCCGAACTCGAGGCATCGGTGCGTCAAGTCGATGAACGCTATGGCGAGACCCGCGCTGCCCTGCAGCGCGAGCGCGATACGGGGGTAACCCTGCGCACCGATTTGAACCACACCAGGCAGATGCTGACCGAAATGGAGGCCCGACTGGAAAATCAGACCGAGGCGGCACAAACCCAGGCGAGGGCGCAGGAGCATCGCATGGAGATGTTGCGCGCGCGCATGGCCGAAGCCGAGCACAGCCTGGCGCTGGAACGGCGCAAGCGGCGCGAGAGCGATTTCGATCTGGCCCGGTCGACGAGCACCATCGACGCGTCGAACCGCAGCATGGCAGACCTGCGGGTTCAGCTGGCCAGTGCGAACGAGGCACAGGCCATGCTGGCCCGCAAGCTGAACGAAGAGAGCGAGCGCAGCCGGGCGCTGGAAGCGCAACTGGCCGCCACCCGCGATCAGGCCGCGACGGATTATCAGGAATTCCTGTCCAACGTCTCGAATTTCCGGGCGTCGGAAGCGTCTCTGAACGAATCGCTCGATCGGTTGCGGCGGCGCCTGACATTGTTGGAAAGCGACAATGACCGCTTGCACCGTGGCCTGCCGGTTGCCGTGCGGGATGAGTTGGCTGGACAGGACTGAACGACTGCCAGCGCGCCAGGATGGAGGCAGGGTTCGACATCGACCCGCTTCGTTCTGGTCGGTCAACCGCCCAGGCGATCCAGTGCATGGTACAACAGCACGCCGGCACACACGGCGACGTTCAGGCTGTCGGCCGTGCCGTACATCGGCAGCTTCACCACCGCGTCACACTGGGCGGCATATTCGGCGGGCAGGCCGGATTGTTCGTTGCCCATGAACAGGAAGCAGGGCGCAGCATAGCCATGGGCGCGGTAATCGACGGTGCGACCATCCAGCGCTGCGCCAACCAATTGCCCGTCCCCCTGCCGCAGCCAGGCGAAGAACTCCGGCCCGGAGGCGCGCGCGACCTGCCGGCTGAACAGTGCGCCCATGCTGGCGCGCACGGCCTCCACGCTGAACGGGTCGCAGCTTTGATCGAGCAGAATCACCCCGCCGGCGCCGGTGGCGTCGCAGGTGCGCAGCATGGTGCCGAAATTGCCGGGGTCCTTCAGATTCTCCGCCACCAGCCACAGGTTGCTGCGGGCGCGATCGATGCGCGCCAGCGACGTGTCCGGGATCGGATAGGCCGCCGCGACGCCTTGGGCATTGTCCTTGCCGGTCAGCCGCTGCATCAGATCGGGCGTGGTGCGCAGGATGGTGGCGTGCGCTGCGCCGGCTGCGGCAATCAGTGCCTGGGTGAGCGGATGGCGCTCGGCCTCAGGCGTGAACACCAAAGTGGTCGGCACCTGCCCGGCGCCGAGCGCTTCGGTGCAGACGCGCAGGCCTTCGGCCAGGAACTGCCCAGCCTCGCGGCGGCCGCGCTTGTCGGCCAGCGTCTTCAGCGATTTCAGCACCGAGTTGGCCGCCGAGGTGACATCGGTAATGCGGATCATGGCGCCCAGATCACAAAGCAACGATATTGTAAGTGTGCCAGAGCAGGATCGACAGCGCGCCGCGGTGCGGGCGCATCGGTTCGGCCAGGGCGCGAGCGCGCTTTTCGGTCGGGCGCGATGCTTCGCCGAGCAGCCGGCCCAATTGCACCTGCAAGGCCAGATCACCGGCCGGGAAGATATCGGGCCGGCCTTCGGCGAACAGCAGGTAAATCTCTGCCGACCAGCGGCCAATGCCCTTGATCGAGGACAGCAGCACGATGGCCGCCTCGTCATCGGCGGGCAGGGCGGCAAAATCCACGTGCCCGCCGGCCACCGCTGCGGCCAGCGCGTGGACATAGTTGGCCTTCTGCCCGGACAGGCCGGCGCTGCGCAGTGTGTCGAACGGGGTGGCGGCAACGCGGGCCAGATCGTCCATGTCGCCGCCGCATGCGGCTTCCAGCTTGTTCCAGATGCTTGCGGCCGCCTTGGTGCTGACCTGCTGGGCCACGATGGCGCGCATCATCGTGCCGGCACCGCGCGGCCGCAGCCGGGGTTCAGGCCGGCCATGCGCGGCCAGCGTGGCGGCCACCTGAGGATGAAGGGCCGCCAATGCATCGAGGCTGGCGGCTAGCTGTTCAGCAGAAATGCCCATGGGCAACAGCCTAGCGGGGCGGCGGCCGGCTGGCCAGCGGGGGCGATGTTGACGTCTGTAAATCGCTGGTTTGGTTCTTGTGGCACGCCCCACCCCCAGACCCTCCCGCAAGCGGGAGGGGAGCAGATTGCACATGCACCAACATCTCCCTTCCCGCTTGCGGGAGGGGGTGGGAATGACTGGGTCTGCAAACCGCGATTTGGCCTTTAGGCTTTGAACCGTTATGGTCCCGAAGATGGTCGACCCTCGTGTCCGCATCGGCTTTTTCCAAGACAAGAACCGTGCCTTCTGGATTTTACAGGGCGGCGGTTGGATCGCCTATCTGATGCTCAGGGCGCTGTCGGGCCTGGCCAATTCGATGGGGCTGGCCTTCGTGCTGCCGGCGATGATCATCACGGCGACCGGCTTTTCGATCACCCTGCTGCTGGCAGCCGCCTATCGCCGGCTGATCGCCATGAAGCCGATCTGGACCTGGACACTGACCGCCATGTTGCTGATGACGGCCGCAGCGCTGTTTTCGGTGTTGGAGGTGTGGGCGCACGCGACCTTCTATCAACCCGGCTGGCAGCCCAAGGGCATCCAGTTCCTGGGGGCGATTCTGCTGGATTTCTCGGTGCTCGGGGCCTGGACGGGGCTCTATTACGGGATCAACTATTATCTGCTGCTCGCCGATCAATCGGAGCGGATGCTGAACATGGCGGCACAGGCCAACAGCGCGCAACTGGCCATGCTGCGCTATCAGCTCAATCCGCATTTCCTGTTCAACACGCTGAACAGCATCTCGACACTGGTGCTGCTGAAACAGACCGACCGTGCCAACGCCATGCTGTCGCGGCTGGCGAGTTTCCTGCGCTACAGCCTGGTCGGGGAACGCGAAGGCCTCGCCACGGTTGCGCAGGAGGCGGAAGCGCTGAAGCTGTATCTCGATATCGAACGCACCCGCTTCGAGGCCCGGCTGCGCACCCGGTTCGATGTCGCGCCCGATGTGATGGAGGCGCGGCTGCCATCGCTGCTGCTGCAACCCATCGTGGAAAATGCCATCAAATATGCCGTTACCCCATCCGAAGACGGCGCCGACATCGTGATCGACGCGCGGCGCATGGGCGACCGGCTGGTGATCACCATTGCCGATACCGGCCCTGGCCTTGGCGGAACGCCGGCAGACGCGGGCGGTACCGGTGTTGGGCTGGCCAATATCCGCGAGCGACTGGCGCAAAGCTATGGCCCGGATCATCGCTTTGAACTGGCGGACAATGAACCGCAGGGACTGATCGCGCTGATCGACATTCCGTATCAGACCGAGATTGTGCCACTTCCTGCCGCATACCCGATTGCAGCGCCGCAACTTGGCTCGCAAGGATGATGCCATGCTGATCCGAGCAATCCTGGTTGATGATGAACCGCTGGCCATCCAGGGCCTGGAGCTGCGATTGCAGGCGTTCGACGATATCGAGATCGTCGAACGCTGCGCCAATGGCCGTGAGGCGATCCGTGCCATCCGCACCCACAAGCCCGATCTGGTGTTTCTCGATATCCAGATGCCGGGTTTCGATGGCTTCTCCGTGATCTCCGGCCTGTCCGATATCGAGCCGCCGTTGTTCGTGTTCGTCACCGCCTTCATGCAGCACGCGCTGAAGGCCTTTGATGCCCAGGCGGTGGATTATCTGCTCAAACCCGTCGAGGAAGAGCGGCTGGCGGCCACCGTCGAGCGCGTCCGCCAGCGCCTCGCCGAGCGCCAGGGTGCGCAGGGCGCCGAGCGCTTGAAGGAAATCCTGTCCGAAGTCGCCCCCGAGGCCCTGCCGGATGATCTGGCCGATGCGCCGGCCGCCAGCCGCTTTGAAAAGGTCATCAACATCAAGGATCGCGGCCAGATTTTCCGGGTGGAAGTGGCCGAGATCGAGCGCATCGATGCCGCCGGCGATTATATGTGCATCTACACCGCCGATCAGACCCTTGTGCTGCGCGAAACGATGAAGGATCTCGAAAAGCGCCTTGATCCCAAGAAGTTCCAGCGCATCCATCGTTCGACCATCGTCAATCTCGACAATATCAAGAGCGTCAAGCCGCACACCAACGGCGAATGTTTCCTGGTGCTGGGCAGCGGCACGCAGGTGAAGGTCTCGCGCTCCTATCGCGACGTGGTGGCGCGCTTCCTTTAAAAGCCGTGGCGCCCCAGCCAGCCGGTGACGATGCCGGCGGCGGTCTTCAGATGCTCAGGCTGAAACGCGTAATAATGTGTCGCGCCTTGCACGTCATGGCGTTCCCGCGACGCTGCGTTCGGGACACAATCATACAGGCGCTGCGTGTGACTGGGGGTGCAGGCATCGTCCGCCGTATTGCCGATCACCAGCACCGGCACGCTGATGCGGTGGCCCACTTTCAGCGAGCAGGCGTGGCTGCGCAGGCTCCACTGCGACAGCCATGATCGCAATGTGGTGAAGCGGCCCAGCCCGCCGGGGCTGTCGTTGATCAGGCGCGGATCACCGAGATAGCAGCGGCCGGGCGCGCGATCATTGGGGTCCACCAACGGATCGAGCCAGCACGGCGCCGCCATGGTGCCGTGGACGATGAAGGCGCGTTCGGCATGCGGGCCTTCGCGCTGTTTCAGATCGGCGAGCGTGTGCAGCGCCCAATCGGTGATGCGATTCGATCGCGCCACCTGCCGCGCGGCATAGTCGGCAAGGAAATCCGCCGAATATGGCGGCTGCGGGCAATCGGGGCTGTAGAGGTTCCACGTCGGGTCACGCAGCGGCCCGACTTCGTCGATGACCGACCCATCGAGCCATTCGGTCAGCGTCTGCGCCCGCGACACGTGCGCCGCCAGCAGCATCACACCATCAACTGGCGGCAGCTTGGCTTCGGCCATCGCGAACGGGTCGCCCGCCGGCGTGTGCGTTACCTGTGGATCGGCCGCCTCGGCCTGATAGAACAAGGCGAGGCTGCCGCCGCCCGACCAGCCGGCGAGCACGACCTTGCTGTAGCCCAGCACATCGCGGCAATGCGCCACCCAACGGCCGAGATCCACCGCCACCTTCTCCATGATCAGCGCCGAATCATTGTTGGGGTAACGCGACACCGCCGTGAGCACGTGGCAACCAGCCGCCGCCAGCGCACCGGGCATCGGCAGATAATGCATGATGCCCATCGGGTGCATGAAAATGACAATCGTGTCCGACGCCGCATCGGGCTTCAGATGATGGGCCTGCAGTGCCACCACGCCATCGATGCCACCATAGGTGTCGCGCAGGCCGACGGCCTCGCGAAAGGCGATCAGCAGGGGGATGCGGGCAAAGCTCATGCCGCCTTCGCGGCCTTGCGAGCGCTCCAGGCGGCAATGGTGGCGTGGGCGGTGCGGGCGTCTTCGGCCAATATGGCATCATGCGCGGCGACGCGGGTGGTGATTTCCAGCGGCAAGCCATTGGGATCGGCGAAATAGACCGATTTGACGAAGCCATGATCGATCGGCCCGAAACAGGGCACGCCGGCGCCGTTCAACTGGTCCCGCCAGGCCAGCAATCTTGCCTCATCCTCGGCCTCGAAGGCGACATGGCGGTCGAACCCGTGTGCCATGTTGAAATCGCCATCCTTCACGCTGTTCGGGGCATCGAAGAAGGCGATGAAATTGCCGTCCGGCAGGCGAAAGAACAGATGCACGAACGGGTTGGGCAGGCCCGATCCCGGCTCCTTTTCCTCCTGCACCACCGCGGCCAATGGCAGGCCGAGCACGTCTTCGTAAAAGGCACGCGTTTCTTCGGCGTCGCGGCAGCGATAGGCGCTGTGGTGAATGCCCTTGAGTGCTGTGGTCATCGCCCGAGTCCTCCCCTTCGCCACGCTCGCACAGAGAATGGGCTGCGCCAAGCGGCGTAATTGTGAATTACAAGGTTACAAAGGTTCCGCTTTTTTGCCTTTTTCCGACATGAACAATGCCAATATCCAGGCAGCGCCCAAGGCCATAAGCGATGACAGTAACGATCATGACACAGGGCGCATGCGTAGGACAGGCACTGCGCCGATATGGCGGATTTCGCGTAAATGTCCTATATTGGGAAAATGCCCCAACACGCCGGAGCTGCCCGATGAACGCCCATCCGCCCAAGCGCCTGACCGCCACCATGCTCGATGGCGGCCGCATCGTCGTGCCGGCCGAAGTGCGCGCGGCGCTGGGCCTGAAAAAGGGGGACAAGGTGCTGGTGTCGCTGGATGCCGATGGCGAAGTGCGCTTGTCCACGCAGCGGCAGGCGTTGCGGAAACTGCAGGCGCTGATGGAACCCTTCAAGCGGCCCGGCGTGAACGAGATCGACGACTTCATTGCCTTTCGCCGCGCCGAAGCGGCGCGCGAAGAGCGTGGTGAATGAGCGGTCCGGCCATCGATGCGTCCGTCCTGTTGGCCATCATCCTGAAAGAGCCGGGCTGGCAACAGTTCGAAGACCGGATTGAGACCGGGATCGCAAGTGCCGTCAACATCGGCGAAGTCATGTCGCGCTTGACGGATCTTGGCGGGCCGGAGACGCGGCTCACGGCCCTGCTTTCGGAGGCCAAGCTGACCGTGATCCCGCACGATCTGGAACAGGCGCTTGAAGCCGGCCGCCTGCGCGCCCTCACCCGCCACGCCGGTCTGTCGCTGGGCGATCGCGCCTGTCTCGCACTGGCGCTTGTGCGCGGCGTGCCGGTGTTGACCGCGGATCGCGCCTGGGCGGCCCTGGCCGAGCCGATCGGTGTCGAGGTGGAACTGGTCAGCTAGGGTCCCCGCCCCCGACCGGGGCTGGAACCCAGGGAATCAGCTCTTCGTCGCGGTGCCGAGCTTGATCGTATCGAGCAGCTTGGCATGTTCCTGCACCTTGGGCAGCACGTCGCTGGCGAAGCTGCTCAGTTGTGCGGGCGCGGCGGCGTTGCCCGTCATCGTCTGATGCAGGGCGATGGCCTCGGCATGCGCTTCGCGCTGCTGTTCCAGATAAAGTTCATCAAAATTGGCGCCTGCACCCTGCAATTCGGTCAGGCGCGCCTGATGCGCAGCCAGCAGTTCGAGGCGCGGCGCCTGCAAGGCTGCGCTGGTGGCGGCCACCTGCAACAGTCGTGTCGAGGCGCGATGTTCATCGATCATCTGCTGGGCAAAATCACGCACCGCCGCGTTCTTCGACCGGGTGAGCGCCAACTGGCTCGTCTGGATTTCGAACTGGTCGCCCGATGCCGCCTGCGTGGCATATTCCTGGGGATCGCTCGGCGCAGAGATGCTGCTGGCGCTGGTGCCGCCCATGCCGTTCATCGTCGCCTTGCCGTCGGCCGTCATGCCGTCGGCGGCGGGCACACTGACCGGGGTCTCCTTGGCCTTTTCCCCGCAGGCGGCCAGCGCGAGCGACGACAGGGCGGCAGCGAACAACAAGGTCTTCATGGCGCTTCTCCGGTGAATGGTCATCTGCCGGCAAACCGGCGAGGCGCCGGAAGGTTCCCCGGGCACATCGGGCAGCGCCGGCAAACGGTGGCGCACAGCCCCGGTGCCTGCAGTGGAATGCGCACAGGGCGCGGCGGAATTTGCCGCTTTGCCGGAACCTGGCGGGCCGCGCCGGGTTGAACCGGCATCGCGTCCCCACAGGAGAATATCATGAGCCACCACCATGTTTCCGCCGTGTTCGATACCCAGGCCGAAGCGGATCGCGCCGTTTCGCAGCTGCGCGATGCCGGCATCGACACGGCGGCAATCTCGCTGATCGCGCGCCGTGCCGGCGAGAATGTCACCACCCATGGCGATGGTGCCGAAACCGGCAACGCCAGGGATGTGATCGGCAAGACCGCTTTGGGTGCCGGCATCGGCACGGCGCTGGGCGTGGCGGCGCTGGCCATTCCCGGCGTCGGCCCGTTCATTGCGGCCGGCGCGATTGCCGCTGTGGCCGTGCCTGGCGCTGCCCTTACCGGCGCGGCGGTCGGGGCCATCGCCGGCGGCCTGGCGGGCCTGCTCACCGATCAGGGTGTGAGCGAGGAGGATGCCCGCTATTATGAAACCCGCATCGGCGATGGCGGCATCTTCGTGGCGGTCGACACAAGCCGGACGCCGCTCCACGGTTCGGTGCCGCGCGACATCCTCTATCGCAATGGCGGCCACAGCAGCACGCGCGAAAAGATGAACATGGCGATGTGATGAGGAGCCGCCACGCCGCGAACATGCGCCGTGGGGGCGTTCACGACCGGGCCTGATCAGGCGGCCTGATCAGGTGGCGAGCTGCGCCAACAGGAAATTGCTCGCGTCGGTGAGCACCGGCGCCTTGCCGCGAAACGGTTTGGACAGCGCCAGCAAGATGCCGATGTGGCCGATGCCGGGGTAAAGCGTCGTCGTGGCACGGCCGCCCAAGTCGGTGATGGCCTTGGCCAACACCACGCTGTTGCGCGGCTTCACGGTCGTGTCCTCATCACCGTGCAACAGCAACAGCGGCGGCGCATCGGGCCGTGCAAAATGGATCGGCTGCGTGTCCGCCAGATCGGGGGCGCTGCCCAGAGCGGCCTCGGCCGCGCCGCCCGGTTCGAAGGGGCGGAAATCATAGGGCCCGGCCAGACCCACCGCTGCCTTGATATCGTCTGCCACGCCCCAGCGCCGATCCAGGCTGAGCAGCAGCGCGATATGCGCGCCGGCGCTGTGCCCCATCACGCCGATCCGCGCCGGATCACCGCCGTGGCCCGCGATATTGGCCGCTACCCACTTGATCGCCGCCGCGCCATCCTGCACGAACGCCGGCCAGCGCGCCCGCGGCACCAGGCGGTAATCCGGCACCACCACCAAAAATCCCCTCGCCGCCAGCGCCCGTGCCGCAAAGCCATAACCCTCGCGGTCACCGCTGTTCCAGCTGCCGCCATAAAAGAACACGATCACCGGCAAGTTCGCCGCAGCATTTTCGGGCGCCCACACATCCAGCCGTTGCCGCGCATCGCTGCCGAATGCCGCCCCCGTCACGATGCGCTTTACCCCGCCATCGCCGGGGGTGAGTCGATTGACGCCGTTGAGCGCGCCAAGCGGCGAGCAGGCGGCGGCGAGCGCGGAGAGCGCCGTGAGGCTGAGCAGGGAGCGGCGGGACATCATGGGATGGCGATAGGGGCCGATGGGCGATTGGGCAACCGCAGCGGATGGTTGTCGCCTTGCAGGCCGGCGGCGGCAATTTCCTGGCACTTGCGGGCCTGCGCACCGATTGCAGGCGGCGCGCGGCGCGGCTATGTTGGGATATCGCATGGGAGGGATCGTCATGAAGCTGAACATCAACGGCAAGCCGACCGAGGTTATCGCCGATCCTGACATGCCCCTGTTGTGGGCCCTGCGCGATGTGCTGGGGATGACCGGCACGAAATTCGGCTGTGGCGCGGGTTTCTGCGGGGCGTGCACGGTGCAGTTGGACGGCGAACCGGTGCGTGGCTGCCAGACACCGGTGTCGGCGGTGGGCACCGCCAAGATCACCACCATCGAAGGCCTGTCGATGTCGGCCTGGGGCCGCAAGTTGCAGGATGCCTGGGTGGCGCTGGATGTGCCGCAATGCGGTTATTGCCAGGCTGGGCAGTTGCTCGCGGCCGAAGCGCTGCTGCGTTCGACGCCAAAGCCGACCGATGCCGATATCGATGCAGCGATGAGCAGCAATCTGTGCCGCTGCGCCACCTACACCCGCATCCGCGCTGCCATCAAACAGGCGGCCGCAGCATGACGTCTGCAGCCTTGAAACCATCCCGCCGCGCCGTGTTGCAGGCCGGGGTGCTGGCCGGCGGCGCCATGACGCTGGGGCTGCGGGCGGCCGGGGCGAAGGCCAGCGTGCCGGGCGCGCTGTCGGCCTTCGTGATCGTGCGCGCCGATGGCAGCGTGGAGATCACCGCGCACCAGCCGGAGATCGGCCAGGGCGTGAAGACCAGTTTCCCGATGATGATCGCCGAAGAGCTGGACGTGGATTGGTCGCAGGTGAAGGTGGTGCAGGCCCCCGGCAACCGCGCTGTCTATGGCGCGCAGATCGCCGGTGGATCGAGCGCCACCCCCACCCAGTTCGAACGCATGCGCCGGCTCGGCGCATCGGCGCGGGCCATGCTGATCGACGCCGCCGCCAAGGGCTGGAGCGTGCCGGCCGGCGAAATCACCACCGCCAGCGGCCGGCTGTATCACAAGGCCAGCAACCGCGAAGCCAGCTATGGCCAATTTGCCGAAGCCGCCGGCGGGATCACGCCGCCCAAGCCTGAATCGCTGAAATTGAAGGACCCGGCCAATTTTCGCATCCTGGGCAAGCGCGTTCCCGGCGTCGACAATCGCGCCGTGGTGACGGGCCAGCCGCTGTTCGGCATCGATGCGCGTCCGGCCGGCATGGTCTATGCTGCCTATGCCAAATCACCGGTGTTCGCCGGCAAGCTGAAAAGCGCCAACAAGGCCGCCGCGCTCGCGGTGCCGGGCGTGAAGGCGGTGATCGATATCGCCGAACGCCGCGACCTGAAGACCGAGATCGACGTGGCGCTGCCCGGCATCGAGGTGTTGCCGCAGGGCATTGCCGTGTTGGCCAATTCCACCTGGGCGGCGTTGAAGGGCCGCGATGCGCTGGATGCGGTGTGGGAAGGCGGCGATGCAGCCTTCCAATCCACCGTCGCCTGGGACGCCGCGGCCGCCAAGGCGCTGAAGGATGGCCCGCAAAAGCCCGGATACATCAACCATGGCGATGCACCGGCGAAACTGGCGGCTGCGGCGAAACATGTGAAGGCCGATTATGCCTATCCGTTCATCGCCCATGCCGCGCTGGAACCGATGAACTGCACCGCGCAGGTGAAGGATGGCAAATGCGAGCTGTGGCTTTCGACCCAGACCCCGGAAGACGCGCGCCGCATGGTGGCGCTGGCGCTGGGCATCAAGGCTGAGGATGTCACGCTCAACCTGATGCGGTCGGGCGGCGGCTTCGGGCGGCGGCTGATGAATGATGTCGCGGTGGAGGCTGCGGTGATTGCCAAGGCGGCCGGCGTGCCGGTGAAGCTGACCTGGGATCGCGGCCAGGATTTCGCCCATGATTGGCTGCGCCCCGGCGGCTGGCACCGGCTGGAAGCCGGGCTGGATGCGGCCGGCAACATCATCGCCTGGCACGATCATTTCATCAGCTATGGCCGCGACGGCAAGCTCGATCCGCCCGCCGTGATCGATGCATCGCTGTTTCCGTCGGGCGTGATCCGCGATTATCGCGCCGATGTGACCGTGCTGCCACTGGCGTCGACGCTGGGCTGGCTGCGCGCGCCGATCAACAATGCCTTCGGCTTCGTCACGCAAGGTTTCATCGATGAATGCGCTCACGCCGTGGGCCGCGATCTGGTGGAATATCGCCGCACCTTGCTGGGCGCCCCGCGCGCCATCCCGATCGCCGAGGAGTTCAGCGGCGAGACCAAGGCGGACGCGCAAGGCACACCCTATCACACCGGGCGCATGCGCGGCGTGCTCGACAAGGCCGCCGCCATGGCCGGCTGGGGCCGCAAGCTGCCGGCCCGGCCCGGCATGAGAAGCGGGATGGGCATTGCCTTCCACTTCAGCCACCTCGGCTATTTCGCCAATGTCGTGGAGGCCAGCGTCGCCGCCGATGGCAGCGTGAAGGTGCACAAGATCTGGGTGGCGGCGGATATCGGCCGGCAGGTCGTCAACCTGTCGGGCGCCGAAAACCAGGTGCAGGGCAGCGTGATCGACGCGCTCGGGGCGGCGCTGGGGCAGCGCATCACCTTTGCCGATGGGGCGGTGGAACAGCGCAACTATGGCGATTATCCGCTGGCCCGCATGAACGAGGCGCCGGCGGTGGAGGTGGCGTTCATTTCCACCGATTTCCACACCACCGGCCTTGGCGAGCCAGCCTATCCCAGCCTGGCGCCAGCGCTGGCCGGGGCGATCTTCGCCGCCACGGGCAAGCGCCTGCGGCAATTGCCGTTCGACACCGATCTGCTGAAGGCCTGAGGGGGCAACAGATGACCATCCAGATGAACCGCCGCAATTTCCTGTTTGCCAGTGCGGCGGTGGGCGGCGGCCTGTATCTGGGCATCAGCCCACAAGCCGCCGACGCGGCCGAGGCCGGGCAATTGAACGCCTGGGTGGTGATCGCGCCGGACAATCGCATCCGCATCATGGCCAGCAACCCGGAAGTCGGCCAGGGTATCCGCACCAGCCTGCCGATGGTGATCGCCGAAGAACTCGACGCCGATTGGGCCAAGCTGGAGGTGGTGCCGACGATCGCCGATTCCAAGGTCTATGGCCGCCAGGTCGCCGGCGGATCGCAGGCCATGGCCACCCAATATGAATTGATGCGCAAGGTCGGTGCTTCGGCGCGCAGCCTGATCGTGCAGGCCGCCGCGACGGCGTGGGGCGTGCCAGCCGCCGAGCTGACCACGGCCAAGGCGATGGTGATGCACGCGGCCTCAAGGCGCGCGGCGCCCTATGGCCAGTTCGCCGCGGCGGCTTCCGCCCTGCCCGCCCCCGACGCGGCCAGCGTGCCCGTGAAGAATCCCAAGGACTTCAAGCTGATCGGCACGTTCCAGCCGGGGGTGAACAATCGCACCATCGTAGCCGGCAAGCAGGCGTACGGCATCGATGCCGTGCTGCCGGGGATGCTGCACGCGGCCTTTGAAAAGCCGCCAGTGCAGGGCGCCAAGGTGAAATCCGCCGATCTCGCCAAGGCAAAGGCGATGAGCGGCGTGCGCGATGCCTTCATCGTGCCAGGCACGGACGAATATGAAGGGCTGAGCGCCGGGGTGGCGGTGATCGCCGACACCACCTGGCATGCACAGCGCGCCCGCACGGCGCTGAACGTGCAATGGACCGACAGCCCGGCCGCCTTCCAATCGACGGCGACCTGGGAAAAGCTGGCCGGCGAAGCCAAGGGCAAGCCGCCGGCCATGGCCGTGCACAGCAGCGGCGACGTGAGCGCGGCGATGGCGCGCGCCGCCAAACGCGTATCGGCCGATTATGCCTATCCCTTCATCCCGCATGTGCCGCTGGAGCCGATCAACTGCACGGCGCAGGTGATCGGCGACAAGGTGGAGATCTGGGCGCCGACGCAGAACCCCGAACCGGGCCGCGCGGCGGTGGCAAAAACGCTGGGCGTGCCGCCGGAAAATGTCACCATCCACATGATGCGGGTGGGCGGCGGTTTCGGCCGGCGGTTGCAGAATGACTATATGGTCGAAGCCGCCTGGATCGCGCGTGCCGCCGGCCGGCCGGTCAAGCTGACCTGGACACGCGAAGACGACATCACCCAGGATTTCCTGCGCCCCGGCGGCTGGCATTATCTGGAGGCCGGGCTGGATGCGGCCGGGCGCTGCATCGCGTGGGACAATCATTTCATCAGCCATGGCCGCGACGGCAAATTCGCCCGTGCTGCGAATATCGGGGCCAGCGATTTCCCGGCCGGCATCGTCGCGGATTTCCGCGTGGGCGCCACCGTCCTGCCGCTGATCCACACCACCGGGTTCCTGCGCGCGCCGGCCAACAATGCCTTTGGTTTCGTGACGCAGGGCTTCATCGATGAACTGGCGCATGCCGCCGGCCAGGACCCGCTGCAATTCCGCCGCGATTTTCTGGGGCCGGCCCGCTTCATCGGCGATCCGGCCGCCCGCGGCTCCTACAATACCGGCCGCATGCGCGCCGTGCTCGACAAGGCGGCGGCGATGGCCGGCTGGGGTCGCAAGCTGCCGGCGCGGACGGGCCTCGGCATCGCCTTCCACTTCA
>Ga0164294_10002286_pt1 | contig 17363 bp, 10 predicted proteins | sample GEODES005metaG_FD_111479 | JGI IMG/M metagenome (GOLD analysis project Ga0164294, IMG submission 111479) | Oligotrophic lake water microbial communities from Sparkling Lake, Wisconsin, USA - GEODES005 metaG | ecosystem: Environmental > Aquatic > Freshwater > Lake | place: USA: Sparkling Lake...
CAACTAGAAATCATCATTGTGATCATCGTCGCGGCCATCGGAAGTACAATAGCCCTCTTCGGCCTCGGCTACTACGCACGCAAAGAATGCTGCCTCGGCAAGTGCACCGTCAAGTCAACGAAACGTCCAGCGAAAGGCGATCCAGCGAAAGCTACTCAGCAAGTCTGAATCTTGACGAATCCATGGGTATGTCGGCAGCAAGTCGTGATCTCCTCAACATTCCTGGCCGTGCCATATGCCTTCGTCCAATGCCCGGGGCTGGGTAAGTCCATGCATCCATGCAGCCCGGCGCGTGAGCTGGCGGCCCCTTTCCTGTCGATGGTGGGAGGATGCAGGATGGACCGAGCGTACTAGGCCGCATCTTTGTGGGACGGCATGCAAGAGAGATGATATGTCCCCGCCGATGTCATGAGGGATGAGATGGTAGGAGTAGCGCGACCTGTGGTGGAGGAGGATAGGAGGAGGATGCGTGAGATGATGCGTGCGGAGTACTACGTGCGGAGACGTGCGAAAAGAGCACGGCGCATGCGGACCGGCTCGCGCGGCGACCGGCGTCCTCCGCCGGCTCCGGCGTCCGGGCCTGAAGCGCTGAGGCCTGAGCCGTGCGCCTCAGGCCGTGTCCGCCTGAGGCCCTCGGCCTCGCTGAGCGGGGTGAGGCCTCCGCGCGCGACGCAGTGCGCATGGTTGCCCGGACCCCGCGGTGGCCGGAGGGTGCCGCGCGACCACAGACGTCGCTATGCAAAATGCATCCAACCCGGGTCCCGGCGCCGCGCCGGGGGCCGGGGCGTCCGAGCCGTGCTTACTCTCCCGATTCATACATTAATAAAATTTGATATAGCGGTGGACCGTTGTACCTTCGCGGCTAAAGCCCCTTACGGCCTTACCGCGACTTCGTCGACCGCGGGACCGCGGCTCGGACGTTACTCGGACGTTACTCGGACGTCCGGCGGCGGGCCGGCGCCTCCGCCTGCTGCCGCGTGCCGGCAAGCTCCGAGACGCAAACCTTACCGACCCTACGTCCGGTCCGTCGTTCGCGTCGATCGTTCGCGACCGTAGGTTCCATTCCATGATTGCCCGGGAGTGTGGTCCTCCGCTACCCACGACCTGTCGTGTCTTCTGTACACCGTGCCGACCCGTGCATACATCGTGATCTCGGTCCAGACTCGTGACTCTCCCGTACTGTCCTGGGCGTCACGCCCCACCTTCCCGATCCAGTAAACAAAGCTCCCACTCGCTCACGCAAGCACACCTGCGCCGGTGAGGCCCAAGGTAGACTTGAGCAGCTCGAGCTGCGCCTGGCGCTCGACGTTGTCGCCGCCGCCGCTGAGCTGCCCCGCTTGAAAGAGCATGTACAGCTCGGAACGCTCGCTGGCCGAGACGGAGCATTTGGCCTGGACATCAAGCACCGCCGCACACTTGAGGACGCTCTTGAGCTGCTCCATGACCTCCTTCGTCGCGCCACCACGCATCATCGCGGCGGCCTGCAGCACGCCGCCCGAGATTTTCCTCTGCACGAGCTCCGAGAGTAGCTGAGTTGCACGCTCTTCGCCGATCTGCAGCGATTCGCAAAGCTCCTCGAGGCTGCTCATGTCGTCACTCTTGATCTCGCCATCCTCAAGCAGAGCCTCGAGTTCCACATTGAAGAAGCGCTCAAGCTTGATCCTCGAGACTTGCAAGTCGGTGAGCAAGTCCACATCGAAGAGCGCTGCCGTGTCGCGCATCGTGCGCACGTCCTCCACGCGCACTTGGTCCTTCTCGAACATGGATTCGATGAGGTTCGAAACGCGGTTCATTTGCTGTTCGCGCACGAGCTCATCGCAGAGCGACTGGTCCATGCCAAGCGTATCCTTGACCGAGCGCAGGAAGGAGACCTCCTCCTTGCCGAGCGGTCCCTTGACGAGCGCCTTCGAGATGTACTGGCGATAGATCATCGAGCCGATCTCGTTGTGGATGGCGTTGATCTCGCCGTCGGTCAGCCCAAGCACGAGGGAGAGCTTGTCGAGCGACTCAAAGATCTTGCTCTTCGTGGACGCCTCCGCGCCCGAGAACGCCTCGGCGAGGTAGTTCTTATACAACTCCCGTAGCGCGAGCTCGGAGAGCTCGCCGCGGAGGTTGGCGCCGACGCCCAGGGTCTTCCCGTCTTCCACGACGATGGCCTTGGAGGCGACGGCAAAGTCGACGAGGTTGAGCAGCTCGGTCGTGAACGAGGCTCCCGCCGCCATGTTCATCGAGCCCTTGCCGTCCTTGGACGCCTCCTTCGGGCCATTCATCTTCTCCGCCAGCGCGTTCACCGCCTTGGTGCCAAACTCCTTCATCTTGGCAGTCACCTCAAGGGCGAAACTCTGCTTGGCCGACGCCTCCGAAATGCACAGCCGCTCACGAAGCGTGTTCAGCCCCTCAAAGTACTCGTCAGGGATGGCGCCCGCCGTGCTCATCACCTGGCGCACCGAGTCGCGGTACGAGGGACCGCACACCTCTTCGTGGAGAGCCTGCACGTTCGCCATCTCGAGTCCGAGGAAGTTGCGCAGGCTGCTCAGGCCAGCTGTGGACTCCTCCTCCATGAGCTTGCCCGCGCCAGCGATGCTGCGCAGCTTCGCCGAGTACACGTCCATCGAAATGGAGAGCGTCACGCTCGCTGGCAGCGCGAGGTCGGTGAGCGACGCTTCGATAGCCGCCTTCTGCTCGACTCCGTATTTGGAGCCCTCAACCGCCTTCTGAAGCGCAGCGCGGAAGAGGGGACCCGCCGCAGCCTGGTAGATGGAGGCGGACTCGGCCGCTTGCAGCCCGAGAATCACACGGAGGCGGTCGAGAGTGGCAGCATCGGCGGCGTCAACCTTGAGGTCCTCGAGGAAGTGGAGCAGCAGCGCGCGGTACAAGCCGAGGACCTCGCTCTGCTTGACCTCGCCCTTGATGCCACCAAAGAGCGTGGCGATCGCCGCGTCCACATCGCCCTCGGCACGGTTGATCGAGACGAGGAAGTTGGCGAGCCGGGCGCAAAAGCTCACGAGCGACTGCACGCTCTTGAGGCTCGCGGGCAGGTTTGACGCACGTAAGAACTGGAGAGATTCGTCGAGGCGCGCCTTGGCGACCTTCTTGAGCACTACCGCCTCGACCGGGCGCGTATCGGCAAGCTGCAGGAGGAGCTCTTGCTGGCGAAGCGTTAGCTCGCCCGCGAGTTGCGCGCTCATGCGCTCATTCACCTCGCCCTCGAGCTCGCCAAGCTTGCCGAGCACCTTTTCGAAGGTGGTCGCGTACAGCGGGGCGGTGAGTGCCCGCAGGCTCTCCGAGGACGCGCTGTCGCTCATCTCAAGAAGCGTCTGTATCGCCGCAAGCCGATCCTTGTCTGCATCGGAAAGCCTGCCAGAGCTCAGCGCCGTCGACACGCTCCGCTTGAAGATGTCTGCGTGCATGCGGTCCGCGCAGCTCGCGGCAATGCCGAGCGAGGCGCGCACTGCCGCAAGTTGCTCCGCCGTTACTGGCTTGGCCTCCATCACCGCAGAGTTGAGCGCCTTCTCATAGAAGGGGACAGCGGCGTCCTCCGCCATGGCGCGCCACTCCTTAACAGTGAGCGAGAAGAGTTTCTGCAACCGCAGCACCTCGTACTTGTACCCCTCAGGCGACTCGTCCTCAGCGAGGACGCGCTCAGCAAGGAAAACGAACTTGGTTAGAAGGCGCTTCGAGTCGTTCGGCTCCGTGTCCTCGAGGTACGCGCGGTGACGCGAAAAGAGCTGGCGGGCAGCCGCGAACATCTGCCCACCCACCTGCGCCGAAGACAGGCGAAGCAATTTCTGCAGTCGGAGCAGATCGGAGAGCTCGCTCGTCTCCACAGCGTGTGCGTTGAGGCATGCGCTGATGTAGATGAGGTAGAGCTCGGCAAGCTGCGACTGGAACTCCTTCTTTGGCACGTCGTACTCGGCGGCAATTGCGGCGAGCCCTTCCGGGGTCGCCTTGGCCAAGCCTTCGGACAAGAGTGCAGCGACGGCCGGGATGGCTGCCTTCTGGCGCACAGCCAACAGGCGCTTGCGAGCAACGTTTCCACCAATGGCCGTGATGACGCCGCCGATAGCGTTGACGGGGATCCTCCTCGACGGGGTTAGCGCGAAACCAGCCATGCCGCTGACGGCAACGAGCCCACCCATCGCCACCTTGGCGATGGGCGCGGGCAGCGTTCGCATAGATTTCTGGACTGGTGGCGAGGCCTCGTAGTACTGGCCGAATACATCCTTAGCGGCGACCATGAAGGGCGCAGCTGCGCGCGGGCACATGCCACGCGCGGCTCCGAATTGTGTAACGACGCCCAGCTCGAAGGCTGTAGCCGAGCCATGCAGCAACAGTAGCGACGCGCGCAAGGTAATCGACATTGCGTCGGAACGAGGAGGTCTTTCGAGATGTTGAGATCTGATGAGAACAACTTGTTAAGCCCCCAATCGAAAGGCAGCGAAGCCACAGTCTTAAAGTCCTAAGCTATTCCCACGGCTTTCCGGAAACATAGACGAAAAACAGCAAGCGAAAGACTCGGACGTCGGAGGACGTCTGACTTTCCTAATCGGTGGTGGACAACATGCGGCAGTGATGACTACTGTGAGTACACGCGCAGACAGGTATACTCATATATACTCTCCATGCATCATGTACGCGACACGGCATCATACGGCATCGAGCGGCCGGTTGAAGCCACCACGCCGGTTCATGTACTGGCGATAGCGGCGCTGCTCCTTGTGATGCACACCCTCCATCTTGCAGCGCGGGTCATCGACCCCTTTTCCGGCCGTCGAGTCGAATCCCGAGAAGCCCATAATCTCCGCCATCATCTTCGCCTCAAGATCCTCACTTGGCTCATCGTCGTCTCCGCCGTTGTCAAACGTCGCGGCTGCGGCTGCGGCCGACGTGGAGCCATCTGCAGCCGGCACAGCGGGAGAGGGCGCTGCGTCGCTACGTACATGTGATCCCGCCGGTACCTGAGCGCTCATACTTGGCGGTGCACCCATCGGTGGCGGTGCGCCCACTGGCGGTGGCATTCCGAGCGGTGGCGCACCGACTGGTGGCGGCGCACCGACTGGGGGTGGCGCTCCCATCTGCGGCCGCGCTCCTACTGGCGGCGGTGCACCTATTGGCGGGGGCGCACCTATTGGCGGCCGTGCTCCCATTGGCGGCGGAGCGCCGCGCTGCGGCAGTTTCTGTCGACTTGTGTGAGAGTGCCCGTCTTCATCGTCGTCGCTCTCTTCATCAGGTAGTGCTCGCCTGATCTCAGTCTCGCGATGAGGGATGTCTCGTTCCCTGCTCCGGCTGCGGTCAGCATGATCACGATCCCTGGAGTGGGACCGCCGGTGCCGCGAACGGTGACGGTTATGCCCGTGGTCGCGGTCGCGCTCACGATCGCGCTCATCGGCCCTTTCGCGTTCGTGTGCGCTCATGGCCAGCTGGATGATCGAGCAGAGGACTGCTGGCGCCGCTCAACGCACGCACGCACGCACGCACGCACGCAACGCACGCACGCACGCACGCACGCAGCACGCACGCACGCACGCACGCACGCTCCAGCTAAGCGTGCGACGCGCTGCTTCAGGAAAAGACTTGTGCAGAGTCGCTGATTGCAAGTGATTACAGTCTCGTTTGCGGCTCGGCACTGCACGCCCGAGTTACCGCGTTAGGGATGTGCAGACTCAAACACGACTAGAGCTACAGGCGGGCGGGGGGGGCCAACGAAGAACATGGCCCTGGGGAGCCTGACACAAAACTTTCTCGCGGGTGCGCGACTCTCCTCGTCGTTTCCGCGCACAGCTGCTGTCCTCATGCCCCCGGCGTCGCCGGCACGGCGCTCGCCTTGCGTGGGTCCGGGTAGGTCATACGTGATTGGAAGTCATTGGTGATCGCATTGTACTGAATCAGGAAGGCCACCTCGCCGAAACCAAGAAGATACTTGAGCACGTTCTGGCCTGTGATGCCCGCAATGATCGAATCCGTGGTCGGCAGCGAGGCGGGGCACGTTCCAGGTCGCTTCTGCATATGCGACTTGATGGGCGCCGCCTCCAAGCCGCCGGTGCGCCCTGGAATGATGAGCTGCACCGATCCCGACATGGCGTCGTCGGCGACGACGGCGTCCATGAACGGAACCTGCAGCTCCTCGCTCACTTGTTCCATGAGCTGCCGCGCCTCCAGGTTGTCCACGCAGCCGACGATCATGCTCACCGCGCCCTTGCGGTCAAGCGAACCCGAAGCGAGTGTCTCCTTGAACTTGGCCCGGTTTTCGTCGGTCGCGATGTTCATGTTGTGAACCTCGAACGTAGTGTCCGGATTGAGCTCCGAGCAATAGTGGCGGCAAGCCATCGTTTTGTTCCATCCCGATTGCTCCGGTCGGTAGAACATCTTGTTCATGTTAGCGAGTTCGATGGTGTCGTAGTCGTAGATGATGAGCTTGCCGATGCCGCAACGAGTGAGCATCTCAACAAGGCTCACTCCGACGCCACCGATACCAATTACGGCCACGCTGAAGTCGCGCACGCGTTCGTAATTTTTTACGACGCCCATGGTCTTGAGAGCCATCAGCCGCGAATACGGGTTGGTGTCCTGCACCTCCTGGCTCATCACGTCCATCTTGGAGCGGCGCACGCGTCGCGGGCCTGTGGTGGATGAGTACATGCGCACCACCTCCTGGATCTCCTTCACCTGGTTCTGGATGCGGCCGACCTGGCCGCGCAGGTCAGACGTCGTCACCTTGATGTCGGCAGCCGGTCCACCTCTGTGCAGACGAAGGGAGCAGCAGTCATGGGCCGCGCAGGCACATCAAAGGCACTGCGCAAGGCCCTGCGTGCGCTCAGCCGCTTGGAGCCCCAGAGTGCACGCGTCGCTTCGTGTGCCGGTGGCCATCCACGAACTCTGCACGCGCAGGTCAGGGCGAAGCGCGGACGGCAGCAACTCACGGGATAGTCGCCGCTGTCTGCGCCATGATGTGCGCAACGCTCAGAACGGTGCTGACTGCAAGGTCCTCTTTCTCCGGGCGCCCGACGAGAGCGCGGCAAAAGTTTGAGCTATGAAATGAAAAACGAAGTCCAACAAAACACTTCAAGGCTTGGTGAACACCCACACGATGTAGTCAGGTTGCGACCGCATGACGAGCAGCTCCTCGTCGAGATAAACGGGCCGCGCCGCGCCCAGCGCTCGCACGGCCTTGTCCTGCCGGTCTGCCGGCTGCCAGCTGTTGCTTCCGACGACGACGAGCTGCGATTCGACGGCCATGGCACCCTCGCGCGTCTCCGACCACCGGCACTCAACCTGTACAGTCTCGGCGTTGGAAAACTTTCCAAACATGGCGGCAAGCGAGCCCTTCTCAAAGGCAAGCGTCTCTTCATACACGAGCCGCTTGAATTGCGTCTGTACGCGCATGAACGTGGCCGGCGTCGAGACGCCCGCGAGGTCGCGCGCATAGCCAGTGAGGCCCAGGTTGTTCGCGAAAGTCTTGGACGACGTGTAACGCAGTCGCCAACGGCCAGCCAGAACTGGTGAGTTGCCCCAGTTGGAGCTCACAGGGCACATCCCCTCGAGCTCGCCGATGATCTCGAGAATGTCCTCGGCCAGGTCGCTTGGTGCGCCTATGCCACGATCGCAAACCTCCTCTACATCCTCGACCAGGTCCAGCAACTCGTCAATAATGTCCTCGCTGTCGAGTGGTGCTTCAACTGGTGCGGCAACGCACATGCGCCGCCCTAGGCTCACACGCAGCGGTGCGGTGCCAACAGCAAGCGGCGTGTGCCGCGCAGCGCACGGGCTCAGTGTATAAGCAGCAGCTGCTGGAAGCAGCAGGGCGACAACGGCCCATTGTTCAAAGCTGGGCGACATTGATCTCGTGGCGCGAGATGCGAACCATTCACACTTCGTAGAAGACGTTCACAATCAGAAACACACACTTGTAAACAGCATACAAGACCGGCGACGCGGCACGCCTGACGGCACGCCAAAGTTGGTGTGAGTTCAATGACGCCCCGGGATATTCGGAAAAACTCATCCGGGTTTCACGTCCGGTCACGCCACTCGCCAGTCGTCACGCCTATGTCCGTGCTTCGTGCTTGTGCGCCCCGCCCCCAATTCAGTATTCAAATTCAATAGTAATGGCCACATGCCCCTACCACATCCCACATGACACAACCCTTTAGCGTTACTTAAGCGTGTCACCGACATGGTCCCGTCCCGGCGCCGCCGGCCTTGGTAGTGGTGCCACCAGGGGCGTGGCCGCAAACAGCTCTGGTACGCTTCGCTCCAACCTCGAGTACAAATTCTTGTTGGCTTCACGGCACTCTTCTGTGTCGACCAGTGCGCCGCTCGCTCGTGCCTGGCGCGCGGCCATCTGAAGCAGCGTGAGAGGAGCCTCGCCGTCGCTGGCAACCGCATCGGCCATGGATGCCGTGGAGGCTGGCTGATCGGCCACATCTAGCGCCGGGATACGCATGAGTAGTCTCCACTGCGACTGCAGCAGCCGCAGCAGCTGCGTGTGCAGCTGAGCAAGCTGGGAGCTCAGTGGGACCAAGCAGCCGCTGATCGCGGCGCGGGCGATTCGCGGCGTGAGCCGTCGCGCGGGATCGGCGATCAAAGCGGAGACGAGACCACCTGCAAAATCGTCGTGGTGCTGCAGATCGAGGCCCACCTTGCGGGTGATGAGCGGAAGGAGTTGCTCTACCCGCTCCTCATCCGCCGCCTCAACCCGTCGAAGCACGTACAGCAGCACGAGGGCGCGCCCATGCCCCTTCTCGAGCATCACCTCGAGCGACGCGGGAAGGGCGGGCGCAGCGTGGCGTCGACGTCGGATCTCATGGAGCAGAGGCGCGGAGGCCACGGAGCCACCCGGGCCCTCGGGCATCTCCAGGATGCTCTGCACGCCGCCGCCGCCGCTGCCACCGCTTTTGCTGAGCCCATCGATGGCCGCTGTCACTTTGCCTAGCCTCTTGCGCGATGGACCTTCCTCCAGCTTGGAGCTCTCTTCCGCAATCCGATCGTCCGCAATAAGCTCCGCGACCACCGGCAGCACCTTGTGGAGCATGAGCGTGAGGAGCGCGCGCCACTTCTCAGCTGGCGGGACATGGCCCGCGCGTGAAAACGCAGGAGCCTTGTGTGCGAGCGTCAGCAGCGGAATGAGGCCGCGCAGCTGCGCGTCGGTGCCCGGGAGTGTGCCCTGGTCAACCACTGCTTCGAGGCGCGCGAGAGTGGACTCGGCGAGCAATTGCTGCACCGGCGATTGGCTGAGTATCATCGCTAGCTCGAGTAGAACCGCATGCGGCGTCGCGGCGTTGCCCACGAAGGCTTCAAACACCGCTGGCAGCGGAGCGGTCGCGGAGCTCGGACCCGCCGCACCGCTCTCAGGCAGCACCGGCAGCCCTGCAGCAGTCAGGTGCGAGAGCAGGATATGTGCCGCACGGCTCTCCAGTCGCCGCTCGCGCAACGCGGCGTCCACGCAGCAGATAAAGGTGTGCAACAGATCCCAACGCGCCACGGGGCGATCAGCGTCCGCTGCCTCGTGCAGCGCCATAGTCAGGTCGGTGCGCAGTCCCGCGACGGTCGGGTCGCTGTTGTTGCGGAAGATGTCAGCACACAACTGCGTAAGGGCCACGTAGAGCGGCCGCGAACCAACGAGCGCGACGAGTTCCTGCAGCGGGCCGCTCTCGGCGCGACGGCGCTTGGGTGGGATCTCGGCTGCCTCACGCAGCGCTACACGGGCGAGCTGCTGTGCGCCCTCCTCCTGCAGGGCAATAATCAGCGCATGCGTCGCCTGGAGAAAGAGCGTCGGCGGTTCTTCCGTCGCCCACACCCGCTGGCGGACGCGCAATGGCAGTTGCTCGAGCAGCTCACGCTTCGGCCCAATGAGCGTTGTGACGATTTCTGTTGGGAGCTCAGGTGCATGCGCAAGCGCCGCAGCCGCGACCACGTGCAGCCGCGGGGTGTCGATGTGCGGAAAGCTCGCGAGCAGCAGTTTGCGCAGGCGAGGCGGTGGCATCGATGTGATTGCTTCGACCAACTGAGATCTCGCCCGCGCGGCCAAAGCCTCGAGCGCCTCGTGCCGCGGAAAGCCGAGCGTCCCGAGCAGCCCTAGAACCGGCTCAGAGCCGCGCTCCAAGATGAACCGCCGCTGCGCTGCTGGGGGCGCGCCAAGCGGCTCGTCACGAGCCCGTTTAACGTTTGGGACGTTCTCGTGCTGCTCCGCGTTGCTCGTGGTTTCCTCTTCCATCGCTTTTTCACGTTCATTCACAATCACACCAATATGCACAAACCAAACTCAAAAGCGTGAAGGGCAACACCTCGCACACGTCACAGCCGCTTCACGTTCATTCACACCACACCACAACACACCAACACGCGTAGAACAAACTCAAAGCGTGAAGGGCATTCCATTCACAGCCAATGGTTTTAATTCACACCAAAGCGTAAAACCTCTAGCGACCGCAATATATCAATATATGAAAATATTAAATAAAAGGTGCCGTGCAAGTGTGGCGTGGGCGTATGCGGTGTGGGATTTTGTAATTATAAATTGAGTAACTTGTGGACCGGATCAGCGGACAGACCGCGACAGTCAGCGCGAACCTGTGACAGTGACACGACAACGGACCGTGGGCAGAAATGCTCGGCATGCGGTTGGAAACGCCCAGGAAAACGATCGGAAAACTCCAGGTTACCCTGGCGCATATTGCGTCGTCCGTCGAAAGCCTCATCTCCGTACGATTACGTACGAATTAGCTGCATCAAAGCGTCAAAGCGTCTGCACAATTTCTTGGAGCCGCCTCTGCACTGCAGCAGGCGTGGTCTGCGCGTGCTCGAGCAGAGCCGGACCCAGAAGCACGTGGAGAATGCGCAGGAGCTGCACGGTGTTTGTGCGCAGGTCCGCGCGGTTGTCCTCAAGCAGGCGCCAGGCAGTGGGCAACACGTGTTTGATAACAAGTTGTGGCTTGGCCGCGTACACCGAGGTCGAGAGCTCGCGCAACTTGTCGATCATCATAGGTCGCGCCTTAGGCGGCGAGTAGAGGACGCAGTTGGCAAAGGGTTGCATAAGCGCATCGTGTGCCACCTCCTTGACGAGAGTGTCGATCACCGCCGGTACGATGGCTCGCACTTGGGCGTTGCTCGAGGCGAGTGAGGTGCCGAGCGCAGGCACCAACGTTGCGACAACGCTCGGCAGCCCATCGCAGATTAATGGGACCATCTCCTGAAGCTTCTGCAGAGCCACGATAATGACCTTCGAATTCGAGTCAGTTAGCCGCGGCGTCAGGTGATCGAACATGGTGAGCAGGTTGGCCCGTGTGCCAAGCGTCTCTGGCTGCTCCGTAACAAGTTCTGCAAGGGACATGACGCCTTCGATCCTCGTCGACCAGTCCGTCGACGCGAGGCTCTTGAACGCGTCCTCGAGTTCGCTGAGGTCGCCACTGCCGCCGACACCGCCGCTGCCTTTACTGCCAAACCTCGAGCCGCTCACACCGCCAAGGTCATCGAGATTTGAGCTCCCGCCGCCGCCGCCGCCACCTCGCCGCCCCCCCTCAGCCGCCGCCGATGCAGGTGCATTGGCTGACGACCCGACAGCACCACCCCGGCGCCCTTCCTTGTTGCGGATAGCAGGGCCGCCGCTCATCTTGAGGCCGTCCGCCAATAAAGAGTTGGGGTCAGGGTGCTGCATCATATCCACCGAGTCGCGCAGCTTCCGATAGGCGGGCTCGCTCAGGTTGCGGCGCAGCAGACGCTCGAGGCGTTCACTATCGGCGGGCGAGTGGCGCGCCTCGCGGGTGAGGCCCGCAATGATGTGCTTCGCCGCGGCGCGCGTCTCGGAGAGGCCCTCGCCGAGCATGGTCGGCAAGATCGGCAACACTCGGTCCAGCTCGCGAGACTGTAGCACACGGTCGTAGCCCATGACTTCGAGGGCCTTAGCGAGGTGTGTCGCCGCCTTCGCCCGCGCGGACGGATTGCGATGCGACCAAGAAGTCAGCAGCGCCGTGATCGCCCGCGACTCGGACACGTTGTGAACCATCATCGTGAGGGCCTTGTTCGCCTCGTCACAGATGAAGCCGTTCGACTCACCCGCCTTCTTGATGAGCACAGGAACGATCAGGTCAAGATCGGCCTCTATCTTTGTGCCGAGGTAGCAAAAGAGCTCGCGGAAACAAACGACCGCGTTCTTGGCCAGCGAGGAGCGCAGCGAGTCGGCATACTGGATGAGAAGCAGATTGATCGAGTGCAGGTGGCTGAGCAGGCCGCCGTCATTGCCGCTCTCGTCCGCCCACGCGACGAGCCGACGCAGCAGATTGATCGAGTCGAAGTGTGCACCCCAGTCGTCCGAGCGCAGTAACTCGAGGACCGTTCGCATCGTGCTCTCGGGCGGCAGTGCAGGCAACCCCTTGAGGTCTTCCGTCCGTAACTCCTCGAGCATCTTGACTGCGTTGCCGTCCGCGCCAGTCAGAAGAGGCGGCTCGCTCACGGGCGCGGCAGATGCAACGCGCCCGCTCATACTGCTCCCCCCCTTCCGTGCGCTGCCCTCGTCGTCCATGCTGCCTCCACCCCTCGCGACGGCAACGCCGTCAAGTTGCAGGTTCAATTCACCCGATCGGCGAACAACGCTGCCACGTGCCAGCGGTGCCACTCCCGGCGCCTCGGCAGCTCCCGCGGCCAAACCACCGGTCGCGCCACACCGTGCGCGCAATAGAGTGGTGGATCGTCGGCTCGGGTAGGCACCAGTGTGTGCGTTCGCTCGGCTCGCATCATCGGCACCCATCGCGCCACACTCACCAAGAGACGCAGCGCCGAGGCGCAGGCCACCACCCTCGGCGACAACGCCGAGCGTCGCTATGCGGCCAGCGATGCCGGCGCCCGACAATCCCACGCCCGCGACGCCCGTGCCCGCGACGCCCGTGCCCGCGACGCCCGTGCACGCGACGCCCGTGCTGCCCTGCGCGTGCGCCTCCTCGATGGCACGCATGCCCTCCTCGAGCCGCTCGTTAGGATCTGGCAGGGACGGCCCCGCTCCATCGTTGCGCTTGTGCGGTGCGGAGGACGAGCGCTGCCGCTCTTCAAACGGCAGCCGAACCTGAGGCGCGCGGCCTGTGGCACTGACCGCACGCGGGCCGCCGGCTGAAGCGGCGCTTGGCGCGGCGGACATGGGTGCGCCGTCGAGTGCCGAGCCACTGGTCGCAGCGGGTGCGCTCGCAAATGACTGCTGCCGCCTCTTGATGAGCTTAAGCGAATCGCGAGGGCCGACGTCGCCACCAACCGAGTCAAAGCTGCTGCTCAACGAGTCACCGCCACCGCTTGCGCCACCAGCCTGCGCACGGCGGGACGCTGTCGGCCGTGGAGCACTCATGGATGGCGCGCCATCCGCGCCGATGCGCTCGGGCAGCCACAGCTGAATCTTCTGCTCGCGATCCATCGGCGAGACGTCCGAAAGACCAGCCATCGAAGGTGACGGCGTCACGCGTAGGGGCAACCCATCCCCATCCTCGCCCCAGTGCGCGCCGCCGCCGCCGTGCGCGTGTAGGTAGCTCGGCGCCGACAGGGGGCCGCTAGCACAGTGGGCGGCCGGCACCTCGATGCGTATGGCTCGCGTGTCACGCGCGGACAGCGAGGTCGGCGGCATCTCGTGCTCTGACGACCCTTCGCCTTCGTGCGCCACCTCGAGAAGCGGCGGCGGCGCCGCACGCGGTCCTGGCTTGCCACGGCTTGCCACGCCATCTCGCCCCGTGGTCTCCCATGGCAGCCGTCCCTTGGACGTGGCGATGCGCCGGCCGCCTGCAGTGAACTCGAGTAGGTCCGAGTAGTCGCTGCCAGCCGTCTGCTGAACGATCGCGCGCGGAATTGGCTGCGTCTGCGGGGGCGAGGGCTCCTCAGCCGTCGGGGGCAGTGCACCGCCCCCCCCGCCGCCGGCTGCAATCCCGCCACCGCCAGTGGCGGAGTCGCCGTTCATGCTGCCGCAGCAAGAGCTGCAGGCGCTACCCCCTCCCACTCCGCCGCCCAGGGCGGTGCCGCTGCCGCGATCGCGTCCCGCCGAGGGCGGCCTCGCGAGAGGCGGCGCGGCGTTGGCGGTGGCGGTGCCGATCCCTGGCTGCATGGTAAACTCGACAAGGCCATCCGCGGAGAGCGTGGGGAGGGCCGCCCTGCCCTGCCGCACGCGCTCCATAATGCGTGTCGTTTTGTCGTCGCCCAGCTGCAGCTCAAGTAGGATGCCCTCGAAGACCGCGGCGCCCGTCATCTCATGCAGTACCGCCGCCGCTTCGAGTGCTGCTTGTCGCACTTTGGGCTTCGTGTCGGCGATAGGGGCGGAGAGGGCGATGAGCGCGGTCCGGCAGAGCTCTGGCGGCTGACGTGGAGCGCCGAGAAGCGTCTGAATGAGGACCGAGATGGCCTGCTCACGAATATGCGAGCTCTGGTGCTGCGCGTAGCCGAGGAGCGAACGCAGCGCGCGGTCGGGAGGTACAATGCCCATGAGCTTCTTGGTGAGGCGAAAGTTGGCCTGGCGGATGACGATCTTGTTGTCACCAAATTTGTCCATCAGGCGGGGCACGATCGCAAGAAAGACGCGCTCGGAGTCGGGCCCGCTGCGGATCTGCTCGGCGAAGCGGTCGAGGAGGTCGGAGAGCATCTGCAGCGAGGTGAGAGAGATCTTGAAATTGGCGTCCTCCAGGAACGTCGTCAGCAGGTCGGTGAACGCCGCGAGGTGGGGCTCGATGCGCGGAAACATATCGGCGGACAGCGTGGCAAAGAGGGTTTGCAATTCAGCGATAGCCTGGGCGCGCACTTGCCAGTTGCCGACCTCTCGCAGCGCGCTCATGAGCCGCGCGTTCACGAACCCGAATTCGAGCGCACCAAGGTGATTCGGGTGGTCAATGTCGCTGCTGGCGCCCACCTCCGTGCCATCGGGCTGCTCGTACGCGGTTCGCAGTGCGGACGGTAGTGCGCGTAAGCACGCCGCAAACTCGCCTTCGCCGATGGAGAGGCGCAACCGGGCGAGCGCTTGCCGCGCCGATTGCGCCACTTGCTCCACTTGATCCAAAAGGAGGCCACAGATGGAGCGGACGAGCTCGCGATGGATCTGCGCTGCCCCGTCCAGAGGCGTCGATGGTAGCGAAAGGAAAAGGGCAGTCGCCTGGAGGAGGATTGGGAGGATTGGGAGGCGGCACACGTGAGAGAGGAGCAGGAAGGGGTTCAAGGGTCAGGAGCACACGAGGTGCGAGCACACGAGGAGAGTGGCGGGAGGGCGCGACGTGCACTCGAGAGGCGTGCAGCGCGCCTGGCGTTGACGCCAGTCGGCCGACTCGAGGCCGTTGCGCTGCAGACAGATCATCACAGCTTCGGCATCGCGAGTGCTGAGGAGGTAAGAGACGAGGGCTTGCGAAGCTGCCTTGCGCACAACCACTTTGGAGTCTGCCACCTTGGCCACGAGGCCTTGCATAACGTGCGTTCGAGCGAGATCGTCGACCTGCGCAGCACCGCTCGCCCATCACAGATCAGATATCGAAAGCACGCACGGGACGAGCCCCGAAGGGAATGGGCACAGCGATGCACCTCGACATTGGGCTCGGCCACGAGATCACCAATGAGCAACAAGCACTTTTGACTGACCGACCTGGACGATGCGCGCACAGAGAACAACCGATCCGCTCGTCACACGTCGGCACGCCCACGCACCTCGCTTCACGTGAGAGCGGTTCGACGGGCGCATACCAGTTGCTGTCGCTGAGCCTTTCTCGGAGGGCCATGAAAACGTTGCCACCCTCGCCGGAAGGCAGCTGCCAATCGTTCTGCTGTAGTAGCTCTGTCAACTGGTCGATCGCCTCCGAGCGCTGCTGAGAGTTCGGCGCCGAACACTGCCTCAAAGCCGTACTCCACTCCATCATGTGGGCAGCGTCGTCGGGTGTTTATGGCCGAACTTATTGCGTAGACCGACCGACGCCTCCTCTGTCTCGTTTGTGAACCCAAAACCGGACAAAATTTACATGCACATAAGTATGTGCGCATCAATTCCTAATCCTGCGTACATGAACCTACTCTGAGGTTTCCGATGAAATGTTCTTCACAGTGAGAAACAAGAGGTGTCGTGATGGCATCGCCATCCTTCGCTGACAGCGTTTCAGCGCTCCGCACCTTCTTTGGCATCTCCAACGAGACACCCGTGAAGGATGCAGTGGCGTCCATGAACCGGGACATGGGCATAGTCGGTGAGGGCACACTGCCAACGCAGGTGCAGGTGCTGATCGGCATGACCGGACTGAAGGTTGCTGCTGCTCCTTTGGCTACGGCCCAATCGCCCACGCCGCCGCCACGGCCACATCGGCTTCCTTCTCCTTATATGTGCCCAGCGTCACTGCCGTCACCGTCTCCATCTCCTGCGCCACCACCTGCTCCACCTCTGCCACCAAGGCCTGACGTGACGCCTTTCCTGTCCTGGTTGCCTCCGTCGATGCCGCGTCCGCCACAGCCGCTTCGTTTAGCGACGGAACCGGCGCCATCGCTCCTGCCACTACCGTTGGTTTATACGCCGCCCCCCTTGCCATTCCTGCGACCCGCATCGTCACAATGGCTTTCGTCGCCGACGCCGCAACAGCTGCCGCCGCCCCGACCCATTGCGCCGCTCGGCGCTGCGTGGGCGTTCCCACCAGCTCCCGCACCGTATCCACAGTTTCCAGGACCACTGACGCGAAGCGCGCCCTTAGCATACGAAGCTGCTGCTGCGAGTCTGTCAGCCCCTCATGGCGACCAATTGGACTATTCGTTCATGCTTGTCCTACCGCTCTTAGTGCTCTTCATCCCTCTCACGCTTGTTGCGCAACGACGAACAAACGAGGGCGCTAGGCTCGCATGGAAGGGCGACCCGCATGGCGACGACCACGTGCACGACCCGCACAACCCGTTCCCGCTCAGCGTCGACCCCACGCCTTGCCCACAACAGTCAGGGCTTGTGAGTGCTGCCCTCGCGCACATTGCTGTTGCTGTCTCATCTCCGGCGCGGGGCCTGCACGTCGTGCCGCACGACTATGAGCGAGCTTCGGCAACAGATTGATTGGACCTGAGCCGCGCCCCGCCCCAACTTCACCGTCAACCTGCGCTCAAAGTCAGAGCTATTGAGACGAATGACACGGGGCTCGGGGGATGGCGGCGCTTCGCTTTGTTCGGCCTTCGCGGGCGCGCCGGCTTCGGCGCGGTCCCGCTCCCGGGGCGCATGCCAACCTAATGCCAACCCGCGAACCCGCTTGCGCAGAATAGAGCAACAGTTTAACGGTTACCGGGTCCGCACCGCCGTTCGGCCCGGAGTTTTACCACGCCAGATTCGTCCGGTCGCGTACACACGCCCGCCGGCGCGACCGCGACACCGCCCGCGGCCGCGCGGGCGCCGGGGCCGCGGC
>Ga0164294_10002287_pt1 | contig 17362 bp, 21 predicted proteins | sample GEODES005metaG_FD_111479 | JGI IMG/M metagenome (GOLD analysis project Ga0164294, IMG submission 111479) | Oligotrophic lake water microbial communities from Sparkling Lake, Wisconsin, USA - GEODES005 metaG | ecosystem: Environmental > Aquatic > Freshwater > Lake | place: USA: Sparkling Lake...
AAATTGCGACGACTTAAAAACACCTCGCGCATGTGACGGGCATCGTCTTGCGGGCCGTTCAATGCTTCGACACCCGCCCATTGCGTGATGTGCGACGCACAGGACTCGGTGTTGGTGATCCAGTTGGTGAAATACGGTGCGAGTTTCTTGTTGGCGGTGAAACCCAAGCGCCAGCCCGTCATGGCCCAGGTTTTCGAGCAACCATCCGACAGGATGGTGCGTTCTTGCATGCCGGGCATGGCCGCAATGGAATTGAACTCGCCGTCATAAACCAGTTGTCCGTAAATCTCATCGGCAAACACCCAGATCTGGGGGTGTTTGCGCAAAATCTCAGCGATCGCCTCAAGATCTTGCCTGGTCAAAATACCACCGGTGGGGTTTTGCGGTGAATTCAAAATCAAAAGCTTGGTGCGTGGTGTGATTTTATTGGCCAGCTCTTGGGGGTCGAAGCTAAAGTTGCGATCCTCACGCAAGAAAATCGGCACACCCACCGCGCCATTGGCCTTGATTTGCGACTCGTAAATGGGAAAGCCCGGCACGGGGTAAATCACCTCATCGCCGGCGCCATGGTCGGTGACCGACTGAATGGTGTAGCCAATAAAAGGCTTGGCACCCGCACCAACCACCACATCATCGGCATCGACTTTCACACCTCGGGTGCGCGTGAAATAGTCGGCTGCGGCTTGACGCAATTCGGGAATACCGGCTGAGGGTGTGTAACCGTGCTTGCCGGATTGAATGGCTTTGATGCCCGCATCTTGAATGTTTTTGGGGGTGTGAAAGTCGGGCTGACCAATACAAAACGAAATGATGTCATGGCCTTCACGGATGCGTTTGTTCACCTCTGCGAGCACCACAAAAGCGTTCTCTGTGCCCAAATTTTGGGCGCGTTGACTGAGTTTTGTCATCTCATACGCCTTCGATGATGCGGATATCACGCACCACCGCATTGTTGCCCAGTGCCGTTAAAGCTTCTTTGTATCCAACGCTGTCGTAAGCCGCTTTGGCCGCGTCTAAATTTGGAAATTCAATCAACACCGTGCGTTGCATCTGGCCGTTTTCTTTGACCATGGCCGGCATACCGCGCGCCAAAAACGTGCCGCCAGCAGCTTGGATGGCGGGCAAGGCCAACTTCGCATAAGCAGCCAAGGCGTCGGCATCGTGAACAGCATGGTAGGTGGAGATGAAATAGGCTTTGGTCATGGTGATTTCCTTGTTTGATGAGCGCGTAAAGCTTCAAAGTGTAGACACTGACAGCACACATCGGCGAAGCCAAGAGATTTGAAAATTCATGCCTTAAGCTTGCAAGCTTTTGCCATCATAGAAGAAAGCACTGATTGCACTTGGCCAAACAGCGCGTTGATTGGGCGATTTTTTGCCGCGTGGTAGACAACCATGGCGACTTGGGCGTGTGTTGGCGCTTGAGTTCGCAGTTGGCTGCGCGGAGCCACTCCGTGCAGTTGTATGTGGATGATGCCAGCGCCTTGGCATGGATGGCACCGCAAGGCTGCGCAGGCGTTGAGGTGCTGGCATGGCCCGCGAATGACACCGGTGTTGACACAAGCACCCTGCCTCACGTGGTGATTGAGGCCTTTGGCTGTGAATTGCCCTCGGGCTTCCAAGCTGCGATGGCTGCCGCTGCGACGCCACCTGTCTGGGTCAATCTGGAATATTTCAGCGCGGAAATCGCGGCACTGCGCAACCATGGCCTGCCCTCGCCCGTCATGCAAGGCCCCGCCAAAGGCCTGACCAAATGGTTTTTCTATCCCGGAGTAAGCCCTCTCAGTGGCGGCCTGTTGGGGCCCGGTGTGGATGGGCGTGCGGGGCCAGATGTTGCACGAAGTAACTGCCCCGAGACGCCGCAGATGTGCAGTCCCAACGACTCCGCTTCGCTGAACATCAGTTTGTTTTGCTATGAACCCGCCAGCTTGGGTCTGTTGTTGCGACGGTGGTCTGACTCGCCCCAGACACTGCATTTGAAAGTGACGGCGGGCCGTGCCACACAAGCGGTGCGCCAAGTGCTGGGAACATGGGCAGCGCCACCGAACATGGTGATTGAAGAACTGCCCTATCTGAACCACCACGAATTTGACCAACTGTTGGCCGAACAAGACCTGAACCTGGTGCGCGGTGAAGATTCCTTGGCGCGAGCCATATGGGCGGGCCAAGCCTTCCTTTGGCAAATCTATCCGCAGGACGACGGCGCGCATTGGCCCAAGTTGCAGGCGTTTTTAAGTGCCACCAACGCGCCGCCCGCAGTGGTGCAAGCGCATCTGGCCTGGAACGCCGAAAAGGCCACGCCGCTGCCAAATTGGACTGCGCAAAACCTGTCGGAATGGCGCGCATGGGCCCAGTCTTTGCAACAGCGTTTGCGCGCTGAAAACGATCTATTGACCCGCTTGGAAAGCTTTGTGGCGGCGCACGGCTAAAATAGTCGCTTTTCCAAGTTCCCTACTTTTATGAAAATCGCTCAAGAAATTCGCGCCGGCAACGTCATCATGCACGGCAAAGACCCGATGGTCGTGCTCAAAACCGAATACAGCCGTGGTGGCCGCAACTCTGCAACCGTGCGCATGAAGCTAAAAAGCCTGATCGCCAACTTCAATACCGAGGTGGTGTTCAAGGCCGACGACAAGATGGATCAAATCGTGTTGGATAAGAAAGAGTGCACCTACTCTTACTTTGCAGACCCCATGTATGTCTGGATGGACACCGAGTTCAACCAGTATGAAGTGGAAAACGAAAACATGGGCGACTCCCTGAACTACCTTGAAGACGGCATGTCTGCTGAAGTGGTTTTCTATGATGGCAAGGCCATCTCTGTTGAACTGCCCACCAGTGTGGTTCGAGAAATTACTTGGACCGAACCGGCTGTCAAAGGCGACACCTCCGGCAAAGTACTCAAGCCCGCCAAAATCTCCACCGGCTTTGACATCAACGTGCCTATTTTTGTAGCGCAAGGCGACAAGGTTGAAATCGACACCCGTACGGCCGAATACCGCAAGCGCGTCTGAGTTTCACCCCATGCAGAAAACCGCCTGCCCGAGAGGGTGAGGCGGTTTTTTCATGGCGCTAGACCGAGGGCTCCAACGCTGGCTTGCTGGCGTAGCCTTGAGCCCCAAACACTGTTCTTCTTGAGCCCACAAAATCAGGTCGTGGATGCCGGCAGCGATGGCAGGTCTTTTTGATTGATATCCGTGGGCGTGTGGGCCGTATCGAGATGGGCGATGCGCCCTGCCAGTCGGCTCATGTAACGCGGATAGCTGAACATGGCACCAGCCACCAGTTCGTCCAAGCTGATCTGGCGGGCACGCGGAGCCATGCGCACCTTGTCTGTGGTGAGGCCCCAACCTGAATAAAAGGACTGGGCATAACAGCTGATTTTTTTGCCCAACATCAGGGCCTCAAAACCGGCCAGGGAGTTCATGACATGGACTTCATTGACTTTGGGCAGCAATTGCGATAACAGCACATCCCCCGCGCATTCATTGCACCATTGCAGCAGTTTGAAGTCGGCATGCCCCTGGGTTTGTATACGTGCCCAAACCTCGGGGTGGGGCTTGTAGACGATATAAGCATCTGCGTGGGCTTGACAAACCGCCTGGAGCAAGACCGCGTTGCAGTGCAGGTTGGCGCCGTCTAAGCGCAAGGTGGCGTTGTTATCAGCTTGGCCCAGGACCAAGATGACCTGATCATGGCCAACTGGCCTGCGCCAAATCGTTTCGCGACGGCCGCAGCGGGTAAGCCCTGCCAAGACCAAGTTCCGCCTGAAATGGGCCGCACGCAACAGAATGTCGGAAGGGAAAGTGGTTTGAAGTAGCAAGCCTTCCAAGTCTGAACGAAAAAGTGATGGTTCATGCAAAGGGTTTTGCAGTTCTTCGATGTTGATCGTCATGGAAGCAGCTTCAATGTAATATCATAAAATTACAAAATGAAAGCTATGCTAATTTTTTTAAATCTAAAATATTAATTTATTTAGATATATACACAGGCAAACAATTCCACTTCATGCCTCACATGTCCGGGCTCTATCGGTGTTTTTGATCTATCAAACCCGTTAGATGGCAAAAATACATCGCCGGGCACTTTGGTCAACAAAGGCATCGGAAAAACTGGCGCCCCAGCCTTGGGGACACTGATTCATCTCATGGCAGTTCAGGTCTCCGCGTCCCCGGCATCCGACTGGTCCAGCGCCTCTAAAGGCAAGCGGGCCAAGGCCTCGGCTTCAGGCAAGGCTTCGACACCCTTTAATACCCGGCGCATTTGCTTGCTGCGGGTGTCGGCGCGGTCCAGCGTGTCGGCGGCCTTTTGCACTTGCTCGCGCACCTTGGCAACCCATTCGCCATAACGATCGAACTCGGTTTTGACAGCGCCCAAAACCTTCCAGACTTCAGATGCTTGTTTCTCAAGTGCGAGGGTGCGAAAACCCATGTGCAAGCTGTTCAAAATGGCCAACAAGGTGGTTGGGCCAGCCAAAGTGACGCGGTAATCGCGTTGCAACAAGTCCATGAGACCCGGACGACGCAAGACCTCGGCGTACAAGCCTTCCACCGGCAAAAACAGAATGGCGAAGTCGGTGGTGTGCGGGGGTGCCAAGTAGCTCTCCGCAATGCTTTTGGCCTCTTGGCGAATGCGGTTTTCCATGGCTTTGGCGGCGGCCTCAGCACCGTTCAAATCAGCGCGGTCTTGCGCGTCCAGCAATCGTTCGTAGTCTTCACGCGGAAACTTGGCGTCGATCGGCAGCCACACGCTGGCCCCGTCGTCACTGCGCCCAGGCAGCTTGATGGCAAAGTCAACGCGCTGGTTGCTGCGGGGCTTGGTTTCCACTTGTTTGCTGTATTGCTCGATGGTCAACACTTGCTCCAGCAAAGCCTCCAGTTGCACCTCGCCAAAAATACCGCGGGTTTTCACATTGTTCAATACCCGCTGCAAATCGCCCACACCTTGCGCCAGATTTTTCATCTCGCCCAAACCGTTGTGCACTTGCTCTAAGCGTTCGGCCACTTGCTTAAAGCTCTCGCTCAAGCGTGCTTCCAAGGTGGATTGCAATTTTTCATCCACGGTTTGACGCATTTCCTCCAGCTTGGCCACATTGGTTTGCTGCATGTGTTGCAACTGCTGGTCCAAGGTTTCGCGCACCTCGGCCATGCGACGTGTATTGCCTTCGCCCAAGGCCATCAACTGGCTGTTCATATTGGCCTGCATCAAGGCCAATTGCTCGGTCAGGGTTTGCTGAAATTGTGTGAGGCTTTGCGACAGTTCCAAGCGGTCGTTGCGCGACGCCTCGCTGATGTCATAACGCAACTCTTTGCCCAAGCGGTCCATTTTTTCTTCCAGCAGCAAGAACTCATTCGGCGCTTGCGGCTTGGTCGAGATGCGACGCATGAGGTACATGGCCAGACTGAACAACGCCGCCATGACGCCAATGATGAGCCAATTGGTATCGATGCTCATGGCAGCACTTCCGGGTTCAAAGGCGTGAGAACGCGGCCTTCATTGAAAAACGAAATCAGGTTGTTCGCGGCCAACATGGCCATGCCCAAGCGCGTTGACTTGGTGCTGCTGGCAATGTGCGGCGTCAAGACCACGTTATGGCACTTCAACAACTCGGGGTGCACTTTGGGTTCACCTTCAAACACATCCAAGCCAGCGGCCGCAATTTGGCCGGACTGCAATGCCTGCGCCAAGGCCAGGTCGTCAACGATGCCACCGCGCGCAATATTGACCAAAGTGGCGCTGGGTTTCATCAAGGCCAATTCAGCGGCACCAATGGTGTGGTGCGCTTCTTTGGAATACGGCACCACCAACACCACGTGGTCGGCGGTTTGCAACAGCGCTTCCTTATGCACATAGGAGGCCTTGCACGCCGCTTCCAAGTCTGGAGCCAAGCGACTGCGGTTGTGATAAATCACTTTCATGCCAAAGCCGTGCGCTGCGCGGCGCGCAATGGCCTGTCCAATGCGGCCCATGCCGATGATGCCCAGCGTGCTGCCGTGCACCTCAGCGCCACAAAAAAAGTCCAGCTTCCACTTGTGCCAATCGCCTCTGCGAATGTAGTTCTCGCCTTCCGTGATGCGCCGCGCGGTCGCCATCATCAAGGCAAAGCCAAAGTCGGCCGTGGTTTCGGTGAGGACATCGGGTGCATTGGTGGCCACCACCTTGTGGCGCGTCATGGCGGGCACATCAAAATTGTTGTAGCCCACGCTCAGGTTGGCGCAAATACGCAAGTTCGGACAGGCACTCAACACCTGCTCGTTCACAGGCTCAATCCCCATGGTGAGCGCACCATGGTGTTGGCACAAGAGCGCGATCCATTCGTCCAAGGTATACGCTTGGTCTGACTGGTTGTGTGTCACATGGAAATGGGGTGCCAAGTGGTCCAAGGCTTCTTGGTAGACATGACGCGTCACGACGATACGGGGCTTGCTCATGATGTTCAGTGGCTCAAGTTGAATTGCACAATGTAGGCTAACGCACCTGCGAAATAGCCGGCCAAGGCCAGGCCGCTGATGCGTTTGACATACCAAAAGAAATCGATTTTTTCCAAACCCATGGCGGCCACACCCGCCGCCGATCCAATGATCAGCACCGAGCCGCCTGTGCCGGCACAAAAAGCAATGAACTCCCACAAGAAACTGTCGGGCGGGTGATCGGCCAAGCTGTACATGCCCATGCTGGCAGCCACCAGGGGCACGTTATCCACCAGCGCACTGACAAGGCCTATTAAAAGCACGATGACATCCATTCGCCCGACCGTGTCGTTTAACCATTGCGCCAAGTTCGCCAGCAAATGCGCGTGCTCCAGCACCGCCACGGCCAATAAAATGCCCAAGAAAAACGTGAGTGACCCCATGTCGATGCGCGACAGCGAATGCACCAAGCTCAGGTGCGATTGATCTTCTTCATGTCCACGGTGCCAGACATCACTGATCAACCAAAGCAGCCCCAAACCAAGCAACATGCCCATGAAAGGTGGCAAGCCGGTGAGGGTTTTGAAGGCGGGCACGGCCATCAAGATACCCAAACCCAACCAAAACATGAGGGAACCATCGCGAGCGTTCGACGATTCAGACTCGTCAACGTTGAGGGGGGCCAGCACGGGTCGACCTCGCAATAGCCAAGCGGTGATGGCCAAGGGAATCACAGCCGCGATCAGCGAAGGAATGATCAAGGTTTTCATGATGGCCAAGGGGGTGATTTGACCGCCAATCCACAACATGGTGGTGGTCACGTCGCCCAAGGGCGACCAGGCACCACCGGCATTGGCTGCGATGACGATGATGCCGGCGAAGAACAAGCGGTCTTCGCGATCACGCAACAGTTTTTTCATGAGTGACACCATCACAATGGCCGTCGTCAGATTGTCCAAAATCGCACTCAGAAAAAAAGTGACCGTGCCCACCAACCACATCAAGGTGGAGAGGTTTTGCGTGCGAATCCGGCGGGTAATCACATCAAACCCGTGGTGCGCATCCACCACTTCCACGATGGTCATCGCACCCATCAAGAAAAAAACAATTTGCGCGGTGGTGATGAGAGATTCATTCAAATGTTCGACCAAAAGATGGCTGTCACCGAGATGAAAGGCATACAGGGTCCACAGCAAGCCCGCCCCCACCAGCGCAGGTGCTGATTTGTTGACGCCCAACGAATGCTCTAGCGTGATCGCTAAATAGGTGACGATGAAAACCAGTACAAAAACCATGTCCACGCCAAGCTCCTCAGGGTTGTGCAATGTCGAACACCTGCCGAAGATAGGCGAGGTAGTTGGTGTCTTCGCACATGTTTTTTGACGGCGTGTCTGACAACTTGGCCACGGGTTGGCCGTTGCACTCCACCATCTTGATGACGATTTGCAAGGGTTCGTAGCCCAAGTCGTTGGTCAAGTTGGTGCCAATGCCAAACGCCAACTGACACCGCCCTTCAAAGCGTTGGTACAACTCGATGGTGCGCGGCACGGTCAGACCATCGCTAAAAATGAGCGTTTTGGTGAGTGGGTCAACGCGGTTGTTTTTGTAATGCGCAATCATGCGTTCACCCCAGTTGAAGGGGTCCCCACTGTCGTGGCGGGCCCCATCGAACAGCTTGCAAAAATACATATCAAAGTCGCGCAAGAATGGCTCAATGCCATAGACATCGCTCAAGGCAATCCCCAAATCGCCACGGTATTCGCGCGCCCATGTTTCAAAACCATACACCTGGCTGTCGCGCAAACGCGGCCCCAAGGCTTGACAGGCTTGTAAATACTCGTGCGCCATGGTGCCCAACGGTGTAACACCCAAACGCTGCGCAAACAGCACATTGCTGGTGCCTGTGAAACGACCTTGCGGCAAAGTGCCCAGGCCTTGCAACAGGCTACCGAGCACCTCTTGCTGCCAAGCCTTGGAGAAACGCCTGCGCGTGCCGTAGTCTGCGATCTTCAAATCTTTCAAACCCGCGTCATTGAGTTGGACAATCTTTTTTGCCAAGCGACGCCGACCTTCTTCAAAATGGGGTTGCGGCTGTGTATTGCGAAAGTAGACCTCGTTCACGATGGCCAGCACGGGGATTTCAAACAAAATCGTATGCAGCCACGGCCCTTTGATTTGAATGTCAATCGCGCCATCAGGCAATGCGCTCACGGTGATGTATTTCTCGTTCAGCTTGAACAAACCTAAAAAATCCACGAAGTCGCTTTTGATAAAGCGCATGGCACGCATGAAGCCCAGCTCTTCTTCACTGAAATGCACCTGGCACAAGGCCTTGATTTCAGCGCGAATTTCGTCAATGAACGGCGCGAGTTGGATGCCAGGGTTGCGGCACTTGAATTTGTAGGCCACTTGCGCACCCGGAAACTGATGCAACACCGCCTGCATCATGGTGAATTTGTAAAGATCGGTATCGAGCAAGCTGGTAATGATCATGGGGTTCAGCCCAGCCAGTGGGTGAACGACGACACCGTTTCTCGCGGTGTCCGAAACGTGTTGACGATGTCCTTGTCATCCGCGAACCCCAGGGCCATGCCGCACACCAGCATTTCATCCGCGCCAGCACCGATGTGCGGCAAGATGATGTTGGCAAAGCCATTCCATGCCGCTTGCGGACACGTGTGCAAACCATGCGCACGGGCGGCCAACATGATGCTTTGCAAAAACATGCCGTAGTCCACCAAGGAACCGCGCCCCATCACCTTGTCCAAGGTGAACATCAGGCCCACGGGCGCATCGAAAAATTTGTAATTGCGCTGGTGCTGCGCATGCATCTTGTCTTTGTCGGCCTTACCAATGCCGAGCAAGCCATAGAGGCTCCACCCGTTCTCGCGGCGGCGGTCAATATAAGGGCTGACCCATTTTTCAGGGTAGTAATCGTAGGCCTCGCGGTAGTCAGCAGCCTTCTCGGGATGGGCGCGAATCTCGTCATGCGCGGCACACACCTTGTCAACCAAGCTGTCGCGGCTGGCACCTTGCAACACATACACCTTCCACGGTTGCGTATTGGTGCCTGAGGGTGCCCGCGCGGCCATCTGCAAGATGTCGGCAATGATGTCTTTGCTCACCGTTTGTTGGCTGAATGCACGCGCCGACATGCGGCTGTCCAAAGCTTGTTGAATTGAGACCATCGTGCTCATGTCAATCTTTCTAAAACAGTTTGTAAATGTTCAGGCAAGGCGCTCACAGGTCGGCGGTTATCACGGTTGACGTAGACATGCACCAAGTGACCATGGGCTGCGCTCATGGCTTCGCCCTCGGCAAACAAGCCCACTTCATAACGCACGCTGCTCGCGCCTTGGTGCGCCACCCGAAGGCCCGCTTCCACATTCTGCGGAAACGCCAGCGAGGCGAAATAGTTGCAATGGGTTTGCACCACCAACCCAATCGTTTCGCCTTGGTGGATGTCAAGCGCACCCTGTTCAATCAGATGGGCATTCACCGCCGTGTCAAACCATTGGTAATACACCACGTTATTCACATGGCCGTAAGCATCGTTATCCGCCCAACGGGTGGTGATGGGTCGAAAGACGCGGAAGTAAGCGCGGGCGAGTGGTTGAGCGCGAGGAGGAGCAGAGGTCATGGCGGTTCATTTTGCCAGTCTTGCCAAACGGCTTGTGCCAAGCTGAACGTGTTGATTTGCACCTGCACCGTATCGGCCATCTCGCGGCCATAACCACCGGCCATGGCCATGGCCAGAGGGATGCGCCTGTCCCGCGCCCAGCGCAGCACCAATTGGTCACGGGCTTGAAGGCCGGCAAAGCTCAATTTCAAGCGACCCAGTCGATCGCCTTCGTGCGGGTCCGCACCGGCGAGGTAAAAGACCAAGTCCGGGGCACAGCGACTCTCCAGCTTGTCCATGGCTTGTTCCAAGGCCTGCATGTAAAGCGCATCGTTACAGCCGTCGGGCAGTTCCACGTCAAGGTCGCTGGTGGCCTTGCGAAACGGAAAGTTCTTCGCGCCGTGCATCGAAAAAGTGAAGACGCTGTCGTCGTTGGCAAAAATAGCGGCTGTGCCGTTGCCTTGGTGCACATCGAGATCGATCACGGCCACTTGCATCGGACGCGGATGACGCCGCGCCCATTCGGCTTGCATCAAGCGCGCGGCCACCGCAACGTCGTTGAACACGCAAAAACCACCACCTTTGTCGGCGTAGGCGTGGTGCGTGCCGCCCGCCAAATTCGCGGCCATTCCCTGCGCCAGCGCGGTTCGGGCCGCGCTGATGGTGGCGCCGACCGAGCGCCGTGCCCGCTCGACCATGCCCTGGGACCATGGAAAACCGATTTCGCGTTGCAGCGCGGGGCTTAAGCTGCCTTGGCAAACGGCTTCTATATAGAGGGGGGTGTGGGCGAGGGCCAGTTCGCCGTCGGTGGCAGGTTCTGCCAAATGGAGTTTCAAATTTGATAATTCATTCGCCAGACGTTCGCGCAGCAGTTCGTATTTGCCCATCGGGAAGCGATGGCCGTCAGGCAGTTTTTGGATGTGGGTGGCGGCGTAATAAAGATGCACTGGCGGATTGTCGCGGCTTGCCGTGAATTCACTCTTGAGTGGCCCGATCGCGTCTTAGGCATGAATAGGCGTCGGGCCGAAGCCTCCCCGGCGTGGGGACGAACCTCGAAAAAGCAAGCCTTATTTGGAGGTCTGCGCCTGGCGAATTGCTGAACTGGCAGCGTCACCAGCATTGCTACCACCCGCAGGGTTTTGGATCACCAAACCCAGCAAACGCGCACCGTGCTCTACCGCAATGGACCCATAAGAAATATCGCCATGCACCACCGAGTCTTTGTGGAATTCCACCCGCTCGGTAGCGTAAATATTGCCCTCGACCTTGCCCGCGACCATCACGCGGTGCGCTGTCACGTCGCCAGACACTTCGCCGCTTGCGCCAATGGCGACGGTTACTTTGCTTTCTTTGGCGGTTTCGATGTTGCCAACCACCTTGCCATCAATCCGCACGCTGTCGACCAAAACCAAACGCCCATAAATTTGCGTGGTGCGACCAATCAGGGTTTCAAAGCGCTCTTGGGAACTGGCCAAGGGCTTGTCACGCAGTTTTTCAAACATAGGAGCTCCGGTGCGGGGATCAGCTGGATCCGAGGGGAAAAACAAGCGCCGGGTTGATAACCCGGTCTTTGTTGAAGACTTCGTAGTGCAAATGCGGACCCGTGGAACGACCGGTGCTGCCAACCTCACCCAAAACACCGCCGCGCTCGACAGTGTCACCCACCTGCACCAAACGCTTGCTTAAATGCGCATAACGAGTGGCAAAACCTTCGGCATGCTGGACTTCAACCACGTTGCCATAGCCGAAATCCCAACCTGAACGGGTGACCGTGCCCTTGGCGGTGGCCAACACCGTGGTTCCCGTGCTGGCGGTGAAATCAAGGCCCTCGTGCATGGCCAAGCCACCAGTGAAGGGGTCGTTGCGAATGCCAAAGCCGCTGCTCACCCGATACGCACCCTGAATCGGGACACCAGTGGGCAAGGTTTGCAACCATTCGAACTGCTTCTCCCAGCGGTGGTGCAATTCTGCGACCGCATGCTGCGTTTGCACAAAGTCTTGCAGGGTTTGGTCAAATTCGATCCCCAGCGGCTGTCGAAATAAGTTAGAAAAAGGTCTGGGCGCCACCAAAGGGCCCCCTTTGTTGTCGTCTTTGCGGTTGATTTTGTCGCGAACGACAGAAGGTGTGGCCATTTCCATGAACCGGTTTTTCATGGTTTCAAGCTGACGAATTTCATTGACCGTGGTTTGCATGGACTCGCGCAGTTGCGACAAATGGTCCCGGTAGACCGACTCCATGCGCCGTTGCTCGGCCTCCGTGGTGACCCCGCCAATGCTGCGGGCCAAGTCAGGGTTGTATTCCACAGCAATCTTGAAACCCACGAAGTGCAGCAAAAAACCAGCCGTGAGCAGGAACAAGCCCACCACCACGGACGCCGTAAGCACGGTGCGTGTGGTGATGGAAATGGTTCTGACGTTACCGGTTGGCCCTGAGAGCCACATCAACTGCATTGAGAAATCCTGTGTTTCTGTGAGCCTTCAGAGGCTCTACCTTGAATAGGGATCGACATTCTATGCACAGCGCTGAAGGTTTCCAAGTAAAAAAACCTGTGCAAAACCCTAAATAAAAAACTAAAGTAGTGTTTTATACAAATAAATAGCCTTAGTAATTACTTATAAAGTTGCTTAAAAAGAAAATGGTGGTCAAGTTGGCCGCCCAAGCCCAGAAAAAGCGGTTAAGGCCAAAGAACCAAAACACCATGAAGTGGAAAACCAACGCCACACTGCCAAACAGCCACACCAAGCCAGGGTTGAACAAGACGAGCGGGAACACGCCCTCCCACAAGATGAAGGCCCAACTACAGACCTTCGCCACCCCAGGTTTGTTGAAGACGCTGTCGGACGGTAAGGGCCCGTAGAGGCCGCTGTTGAGGAAAACTGTCAGGGCTTGACCACTTCGCCACTCTGGGCGCTTCAACTTGACCCAGCCCGAAACAAAGTATGAGCTCAGTGTGTGGATGGCGATATAGCCCAACCCTGCCCCCCAGGCCAAGCTGAGCGGCAGGAACAGCATTAACACCTGCGCCAACAAGAGTCCTGTCAAGGTGACCAAGGTCATGAAGTCACTGCCACCATTGAACGCGCCGCGCCAACGCACCAGCAACAAGAGCTGACAGACAAACAACAGCAGCACCACCCCCAAGTTGGCCCCTAACCCCGCCAGCAGCAAGGCCCCCAAGCCGCGCAGCAGCAACATGACCCGGTAGGGAGCCGGCAAAAACGCCAAATCCAAGAAACGCTTGAAGACCAGGGCCGAATCGGGAATGTCGGCGCGTTGAACCGGCCAAGACCACACGCCAATGGGGTCGGTGCTGTCAGCGATGCGCCAATACTCCCAGGTTTGCAGCAGCAGGCTCCAGGCGCACAACAGTTCCAAGCCACGAATCACGACTTCGCCGCTCATGAAACAACCGCAGAAGTTGGTTTGGGCAGAGTCATCTCTGGGCTGCGCAGCACGGTGTCACTGCTGGCCATGCCGATGGCGCTTGGTCGTTCCAAGCGTATTTCCAATTGATACAGCCCGTGGTTCAAGCCCGGGCTTTGCCGGCGCAAAGCTTCAGCGGCCAACCGGCAGACCAATTGGTAACTGACCAAGCCGCTGGCATCTTGACCCGCACCCAAGTCTTTGATGTCGCTGGACAAATGGTCCACCAGGTTTTGCTCTGCCAAAGCGCGGTTGCCCCACGGGTTGTGAAACAAATCCCATGAGTGTCGCGGGCGGCGCGGATACACCCAGCGCCAATCGCTCCAAGCTTGTCCAACCGACTGATGACGGACATACAAATGCGGCACAGGGCCGACCTGGTGATAGAACTGCCAATTCGGAAAAAAGGCGCGAAACAAGAAAAACCAGGGTCCGCGCACGGTGCGACTGCGCCACACCAAGCCCAGTGTCAATATGCCGAAATAAATCAAAAACAACCATGTGATGGTTTGCATCTGCAACTCCAACCTGTTGTGCTGATTGTCACGAATTTGCCAAGTCAATTGGGCATGGGCCCCGAGCGTGTAAAGTCTCTGGCTGATGTTTCAGGCGCACCGCCCGAACGACCCGGATCCTTTATGAGCTCTCGTTCCTCACCCCTGTCTTTCGAAATCAAAAGCGCCACCCTGCCCTTGGTGTCGGTGTTGATCAAGTCCCTCGACTTGGCCGTGCTGTCGGCCGACATGCAACACCGCTTCGGCGACAACCCCGACTTCTTTGACAACGACGCCGTGCTGTTGGATTTACACAGCGCTGAAGGTCCCTTGGACATGAACGGACTGTTAATGCTGTTGCGCAAATACCGCCTCAACCCGGTGGCCTTGCGTACGGGCAACCCGACCCATGAAGCTGCTGCCTCCTTGGCCGGTTTGTTTGTCAGCAGTGAAGCTCGGGTGTTAGGGGCATCCAATGAACCTGCCGCCGAAATCGTGCGCGAAGTCATTCGCGAAGTGGAAGTGGTGCGTGAGGTGGCCAGTAGTGGGCAAACTGCTTTGGTGGTTGACAAGCCCTTGCGATCGGGTCAGCAGGTTTATGCGCGTGGCCGCGATCTGGTGGTGTTGGCCATGGTCAACCCCGGTGCCGAAGTGATGGCCGATGGTCATATCCATGTTTATGCGCCACTGCGCGGCAAGGCCATTGCCGGCGCCAAAGGCGACACCTCGGCGCGCATTTTTGCCGCCAGCTTGGAAGCCGAATTGGTGTCCATCGCCGGTGTTTACCGCACCAGCGACACACCGTTACCCAAAGACGTCGCGGGCAAGGCAGCGCAGGTTTGGTTGGCAGATGACAAGTTGGTGATGCGAGCCTTGTAAACTCGCTGTTTATCGATACAAGCCTCATCGCTTGCATGCTGTTTTCAAATTCAACAAGGATTTTTTTCGATGACCAAAATAGTCGTGGTGACTTCGGGCAAAGGCGGCGTGGGTAAAACCACCACCAGCGCCAGTTTTGCATCTGGCCTGGCCTTGCGCGGCCATAAAACCGTGGTGATCGACTTTGATGTCGGCTTGCGCAACCTCGACCTGATCATGGGCTGTGAACGGCGTGTGGTCTATGACTTCGTCAACGTCATCAATGGTGAAGCCACACTCAACCAAGCGCTTATCAAAGACAAGCATTCCGACAACCTTTATGTGTTGGCAGCCTCACAAACCCGTGACAAAGAAGCCCTGACGCAAGACGGCGTTGAACGCGTTTTGCGCGACTTGGCCGCCATGAATTTCGAATTCATTGTGTGCGACTCACCGGCAGGTATTGAAACTGGTGCATTGATGGCCATGCACTTTGCCGATGAAGCGTTGATCGTCACCAACCCCGAGGTATCTTCGGTACGCGACTCTGACCGCATCTTAGGAATGTTGGGCAGCAAGACGCTGCGGGCCATCCAAGGCCACGAACCCATCAAAGAGCATTTGCTGATCACCAGATACAACCCGACACGGGTGCAAGACGGCCACATGCTGTCACTTGAAGACATCCAAGACATCTTGCGCATCCCGCTCATTGGCGTGATTCCTGAATCCGAAGATGTGTTGCAAGCTTCCAACCAAGGTGTGCCTGCGGTACTGCTGGAAAAAAGTGATGTCGCCGAGGCCTACAAAGACGTGGTCGATCGTTTCTTGGGCAAAGACGTCCCACTGCGATTCACCGAAGCCGCCAAACAAGGCTTGTTACAACGCGTGTTCGGTCGGAGATAAGCAGCATGTCCTTTCTGTCTTTCCTGATTGGCGAAAAGAAAAAAACCGCCAGCGTGGCCAAAGAACGGCTGCAAATCATATTGGCGCATGAACGTTCAGGTCAAAACGCCCATCAACCGGATTACCTGCCTGATTTGCAACGCGATCTGATTGCGGTGCTGTCCAAGTACGTCAACATCAACCCGAATGACATCAAAGTCAACCTAGAGCGCCAAGACAACCTGGAAGTGCTGGAAGTCAAAATCGAATTGCCCGACGTGCGTTGAATCACTTCTGTGTTCAATGAAAGAGGCCATGCCCCATGAAGAACAATGAAGAACGACGACCTCAATTTGGCAAGTTGCTGCTGGCCTGCGCTTTTGCTGTGGTGGTCTGCGGCCTGATGGTTTGGCTCAGCAGCACCTATTTTGCGGATTGCTGCGGCCCCTGAAAGAACGATACAAGCCGTACAAACACGCTGTTGATTCTCTTGTATGGTGCCCAGGTCAACCAAAGGCAAAGCCGGATAACGTGGTTTCGAGAACCCGGTCTGAAAACACCTTGCGCCCTCTGTCTTGCCCAGCGGCTCCGGCCACAACCATCAAAGGAATCAGGTGCTCTTCGGCCTGGGGCGGGTGGCAATCACGGGCATGCGGCGCTTGCGCCCAATCGGTCAATAGCTGTTGGCGCTCGTCGGGTGCTGCACCTGCGGCATTCGTCAACCATGCATCAAACACATCCGAAATGGGGCTGTACTGCGGATTGCCATAAGCACGCATATTGTGAAAGCTCATACCGCTGCCAATGATGAGCACATCTTGCGAACGCAAATGTTGCAAGGCCTGTCCCACAGCCAGATGCAACTGCGGGTCCAAGCTGTTGTGCAATGACAGTTGAACCACCGGAATATCGGCCTTGGGGAACATCAACAGCATGGGAATGAACATGCCGTGGTCAAATCCACGCTGCACATCGGTGGCACTGGCGATGCCTGCAGCGTTCAGGCTGGCCATCATCTGATCGGCCAAAACCGGATTACCCTTGGCAGGGTATTTCAGTGCATAGGTGTGCGGCGGAAAACCAAAATAGTCGTAAATCAATTCAGGCTGGGTGCCGCTGGTGAGGGCGATATGTGGTGCCTGCCAGTGCGCTGACACCATGACGATGGCACCGGGTTGGCGTGGCAAAGTGATGGCGAGGTTTCTCAAAAAATCAGCCATCTTGTGCCAAGCATCGGGCGGGTTCCAGTCCATAAAGAAACAAGGGCCGCCGCCATGTGGAATGAACCAGGTGGGCATGGGACGGGTGGACGGCACGGTAGACATGGCAAACCTTGGCATGAAGTTGTCCGATGATCATAGTCCTGCCCTTGGTCAGCAGACCTTCATAATCAAGACATGACAAAACTTCACCGATTGAACTTGTTGGCCATAGCCGGTTGTGGCATCTTGATGAATACCTGGGCCACCGCCGAGCCCTTGCCGTCACGCAGTTGCGAGGCTTGGAACACGGCCCGCAAAGCCAACCTCAGCACCGCTGTTCAGCGCGAATGGTTGTTTGGTTATGTGAATGGTTGGCGCGACGCCCAATTGGCGCAAACAGGCCAAGATGTGTTTCAAACCATGCCGTCTGTTGAAACGCTGATTGAAAAAACCAATGCCTATTGTCAAGC
>Ga0164294_10002289_pt1 | contig 17354 bp, 14 predicted proteins | sample GEODES005metaG_FD_111479 | JGI IMG/M metagenome (GOLD analysis project Ga0164294, IMG submission 111479) | Oligotrophic lake water microbial communities from Sparkling Lake, Wisconsin, USA - GEODES005 metaG | ecosystem: Environmental > Aquatic > Freshwater > Lake | place: USA: Sparkling Lake...
AAAGCAGGAATAAGTAGAAAAGCAAAATTTCCAACTGTAATGCCAATTGGCGAAACGTCAAATAAATATTTTTTCACCATATTAATATTAGCGGCATAACACCAAGTAGCTATAATAACCAATAAAGCAAACCAATAATTTTTTGAAGGATTTCCTGAAGCTCCCGCATAAACTAACATTAAACAACCAATAATTCCTAATAGTAACCCATAAATTTGTTTCTTTTTAAATGTGAGTCCGAAAAACACACTTCCAATTATCAAAGTATTTAATGGGGTAAACGAGTTTAATGTCGAACTAATAGAACTACTTATCTGCGTTTGTGCTATTGCAAAAAGAAAAATAGGGAAGAAATTACCTAATAGTCCGGCAATAATAATGTACTTCATTTTCTTTTTTTCTATTTTAAATAGTTCTTTTCCTGCAATTAATAGCAAAAAAACGGAAGTAAAAAGTATTCGATAAGCGCCTAATTGATACGGATTCATACCGCCATCTAAGCCTTTTTTCATTAATATAAACGAACTTCCCCAGACTATTGCTAATACTAGTAAGATAAACCATTTTGAATTTTTTTCTCTCATAAATAGGTGTAAAAAAAATAAGGCTGCCAAATTTGACAGCCTTAAAGGTATAATTATTTTTAAGATATATTATTATCCTAAAGCGGCTCTTTTGAAACCAGTTACTTTTAAATCTGAATTTACAGATTTAATATAAGCAGCCACACTCATTGAACTATCTTTGATATAATCTTGATTTACTAAAGTGTTATCTTTGAAGAAACGTCCTAATTTTCCTTTAGCGATGTTTTCAATCATAGCTTCTGGTTTACCTTCTTGACGTAACATATCTTTAGCAATTTCTATTTCTTTGGCAATTGTATCAGCATCAACACCCGCTTCGTCTAAAGCGATTGGTGCCATTGCAGCAGCTTGCATAGCCACGTTTCTTGCAGCTTCAGCACCACCATCAACATTTGCAGATAAAGCTACTAAAGTAGCAATTCCGTTTCCAGCGTGAATGTATGAATTGATAAACGCGCCTTCTAATCTTTCGAAAGCACCAATTTCAATTTTTTCACCAATAACACCAGTTTGCTCAATTAATTTTTCAGCAACAGTAATTCCACCAAAATCAGAAGCTAAGAAAGCTTCTTTATCTGTAAAATTTAAAGCTAAGTTTGCAAAATCATTTGCTAATTTTACGAAACCTTCATTTTTTCCTACGAAGTCTGTTTCACAATTTAAAGAAATTACAACACCAGCGGTATTATCGCTATTTACAACAGCAATAACAGCACCTTCGGTAGATTCTCTATCCGAACGGTTTGCGGCAACTTTTTGACCTTTTTTTCTTAAAATTTCAATGGCTAATTCAAAATCACCTTCAGCTTCAACTAAAGCTTTTTTGCAATCCATCATACCAGCACCGGTTGTAGTTCTTAATTTGTTAACTTCAGCAGCAGTTATATTTGACATTTTATTTTATTTTAGATTATTAATGTAAAAAAAGAAATTCCAATTGTAAAATTCCAAATTCTAGTTTTATATAATTCATAACAAATGGTTAATAAATTAGTTTGGAATTTGGAATTTAACTTTCGGAATTTTTATTATTTATGCTTCAGTTGAAGTTTCTTCAGCTTGAATTTCAGCTACTGGAGCTGTTTCAGTTGAAGATTCTTCAGCTTTAACTTCTTTAGCTTTAACTTCTTCAGTTGAAGTTTCTTCAGTTGAAGTTTCATCTTTGTCTGATTTTCTTTCAGATAAACCCTCTGTAATTGAAGCAGTTACTAAAGATAAAATCTTATCGATTGATTTAGAAGCGTCATCGTTAGCAGGAATAACGTACTCAACCAAACGAGGGTCAGAGTTTGTATCAACCATTGCGAAAACTGGAATGTTTAACTTTTTTGCTTCTTTTACCGCGATATGTTCCGCTTTAATATCTACTACAAATAATGCAGCAGGAATTCTTGACATGTCAGCAATTGAACCTAAGTTCTTGTCTAATTTTGCTCTTAAACGATCTACTTGTAAACGCTCCTTTTTTGAAAGTGTCATGAAAGTACCGTCTTTTTTCATTCTATCAATAGAAGCCATTTTTTTAATCGCTTTTCTGATAGTGATAAAGTTAGTTAACATTCCACCAGGCCATCTTTCAGTGATGTAAGGCATGTTACAAGCAGCTGCTTTTTCAGCAACAATATCTTTTGCTTGTTTTTTGGTAGCTACGAAAAGTATTTTTCTACCAGATGCTGCAATGCTTTTTAAAGCATTATTTGCTTCTTCAATTTTTGCAGCAGTTTTATATAGGTTAATGATATGAATACCATTACGTTCCATATAAATGTAAGGAGCCATGTTTGGATCCCATTTACGAGTCATGTGTCCGAAATGTACACCAGCCTCTAGTAACTCTTTAACGTCAATTTTGTTTGCCATTTTGTAATAGTTTACGTTCCGTGTTCTAGCAATGTTCCTTTTGGCTTTCGCTTAAGGCTTCATTTAGATGCTAAACTAATTTCTTTTTCAATAAAAAGAAATATCGACAACTTGTTAATAATTTCTAATTTAATTGTAAAAAATGTTCTGAAAATATATTCTGATAAATATCGAATATTAACGTTTCGAGAATTGGAATCTCTTACGTGCTTTCTTCTGACCGAATTTTTTACGTTCTACCATTCTTGGATCTCTTGTTAGTAATCCTTCTGGTTTTAATACCAATCTGTTTTCTGCTTCTACTTCGCACATTGCTCTTGCAATTGCCATTCTTACAGCTTCAGCTTGACCAGTTGCTCCACCACCATATACATTAATTTTAACATCAAAATTGTTTTCGTTGTTAGTTAATGTTAAGGCTTGTTTTACTTTGTACTGCAAAGTAGCAGTTGGAAAGTATACAGCAAATTCTCTTTTGTTAACTGTAATGTTACCAGTTCCTTCTGAAACATAAACACGTGCTACTGCACATTTTCTTCTTCCGATTTTGTGAATTACTCCCATTACTTAAGATCGTTTAGGTTAACAGCTTTAGGAGTTTGTGCAGCATGTTTATGCGCATCTCCTACGTTAACATTTAAATTACGGAATAATTGTGCTCCTAATTTGTTTTTAGGCAACATTCCTTTAACTGCTTTTTCTACTAATAATGCAGGATTTTTTTGTTGCATTACTTTTGCAGTTAGACTTCTTTGTCCTCCTGGATAACCTGTGTGACGGATGTACGTTTTTTCATCCAATTTGTTTCCAGTAAGATTGATTTTTTCTGCGTTAATAACAATTACGTTATCTCCACAGTCAACATGCGGCGTATAACTTGGCTTGTACTTACCTCTCAATAGCATAGCTACTTTTGAAGCAAAACGACCTAAGTTATGACCTTCAGCATCTACAACAATCCACTGCTTGTCTGCAGTAGCTTTGTTTGCCGAAATTGTCTTGTAGCTTAATGTGTTCACAATACTAATTTTTAATTAAACATTCCATTCCTATTCCCGAACTTAGGGATTAGGGGTGCAAAAGTACAATTATTTATTAAAATTACAAACTCTAAACTAAAATTCTTTTAGATTGATTTTGAACTCTTTACTAGTGACCTAAAAATATATTCAATTTATAAGGTTCCTTTCGCTGATTTTTTATATTTTTGAATTTGAAAATAGTATAAAAAATGAAATCTAAAGCCACATTAAAAGAATTAGCCAAAGAATTAGGCGTTTCTACCTCTACGGTATCTAAGGCATTAAGTAATAGTCCCGAAATTAGCGAACTAACTAAAATTAAGATTAAAGAGTTTGCGCAACTTAAAAATTATAAGCCAAATAGTATTGCTAAAAACCTAAAAAATCAACGTTCTTATACTATAGGTGTGATATTACCAAATATTTTAAATCCTTTTTTTGCAAAAGTATTTTCTGGAATTGAAATATATGCTAACGAAAAAGGGTATAATTTAATTACTTGTACCTCTAATGAATCGCTAGAAAAAGAGAAACAGATGCTTGAAATGTTGGATAATGGAGCCATTGATGGTTTTATTTTGGCTTTAGCAGAAGAAACACAAAAAGAAAATAATTTTACCCATATATATAATGTATTACGTGATGGAACACCAATAGTTCTTTTTGACAGAATTCACCCAGAACTAAAATGTGATAAAGTTATTGTTGATGATTTTGACTCGGCAGTAGAAGCAACCCAATATTTAATAGATTCAAGTTGTAAAAAAATTGCATTATTGTCTACAATTAATAATTTGAGTGTTGGTAAGTTAAGAGAAAATGGATACAAAGAAGCGTTGCAAAAAAATAATATGAAATTTGATGCAACTTTAGCTTTGTTGACAGATTCAGATGAAGGTTTTGATGAAAAAATGGGTGCGCTTATTTTAGATAAAAAGCCAGATGCAATTTTTGCTGTTGATGAGTATGCCGCAGTAACAGCAATGAAATTTTGTTTAAAAAATGGGTTTCATGTGCCAAATGAGATTTCAATTATAGGATTTGCTGATGGTTTATGGTCAAGAAGAATGACACCTAGTTTGTCTACGGTAAGTCAACACGCACCAGAAATCGGCCAAAAAACAGCCGAATTAATCATCAAACGAATTGAAGAAATTCCAGATTCTGAATCTGAAAGAATTTTCGAAACAGTTGTTATTAAAACAGAATTAAGAAAAAGAGATTCGGTCAGAAAAGAAGTTTAAACAAATAATATTTTGAGTTTAAAAATTCCAACTATTTAATTGCTGTATGGCATGATAGGCTGTTAAATCAAAATGAACGGGCACTATAGAAATGTAATCATTAGCTAACGCCCATTCGTCTGTGTCTTCGCCATTGTCGTGGTTTACAAATTTTCCGGTTAACCAATAATATTCTTTTCCCATTGGGTTGGTACGTTTGTCAAATTCTTCCTCCCAAGTGGCTTTTGCTTGACGACAAATTTTAATTCCTTTAATTTGGTTTGTTTTTGGAAAGTTTACATTTAAAACTACGCCTTCAGGCAATCCGTTTTCTAGAACTTGTAAAACTATTTTTTTAATAAATGGCTTGATGTATTCAAAATTTGCATCCCAACTGTAATCGCACAATGAAAATCCGATAGACGGAATGCCTTCAATACCACCTTCCACAGCAGCACTCATTGTGCCAGAATAAATAACATTTATAGAGGAGTTTGACCCATGATTTACACCAGAAACGCATAAATCAGGTTTGCTTTTTAACACTTCATGTACGCCCATTTTAACACAATCTACTGGTGTTCCAGAACAGCTGTATGCGTTATTTGAACCTAAAAAATTAGGGATATGTTTCAATTCTAATGTGCTATTTATAGTTATGGCATGTCCCATTCCACTCTGAGCACTATCTGGAGCAATAATATAAATTTCTCCTAATTCATGCATGACTTCTGTTAATGCTTTTATGCCTGGAGCAGCAATACCATCGTCATTTGTAACTAGAATTTTTTTCATTTTAAAATTGTGTTAAATTATTTGCTAAATTATTATAATTTATGATTTATTTGCAGATTAAAATATTAAATTTGTTATCTTGTTTTTTATACAAGTAATCCAAAAACTATTTGGCACGATTTTAGAAGTTAAAAATGAAAAAAAGTATAGAATTTATGAAAAGAAATTATAAGGTTTTATTGGTTGTAGGGATTGTAGTTGCCGGATTATGGAGCTTTATTCCTTCAAAAAAAATAACCGGCGACGATAAAGATAAAATGTTAATTGATTTGTTGTCTTTTGTGTTAAATAAAGGTCATTTTTCACCTATTGAAATTAATGACGATTTTTCAAAAAAAACATATGCCGCTTACATTGAATCACTAGATCCAACTAAACGTTATTTTATTCAATCTGATATTGCTGAATTTCAAAAATATGAATTGGCCATTGACGATATGATTAAAAGCAAAGATTTGGTGTTTTTTGATCTTACATACAAAAGACTAATGCAAAGAATGAAAGAATCAAAAGTAATTTATACCAACATTCTTTCTAATCCTTTGGATTTAAACGACAACGAAACCATCAATGTAGATTATGAAAAACTGCCTTATGCAGCTACGATGAAAGACTTAGAGCAGCGTTGGAGAAAGCAATTAGAACTTGCTGTTTTAAGTGATATTACAGATAAAGAAGCTATACAAAACGCCATGAATTCTGGAACTTCAAAAGAAACAAGTGAAAATAAAGAAGAGAAACAGGCAGAAAAAACCGAACCAAAATCTTTTGAAGAATTAGAAAAAACAGCCAGAAAAACAACTGAAAGTAATTTAAATAATAATTTTAGTTTCATTGCTGAATTAACACGTGAGGATTGGTTTTCTGTATATATCAATGCGATTGTAACGCAATACGATCCGCATACCTATTATTTTTCTCCAGAAGACAAAGAGAAGTTTGATGTAAGTATGAGCGGAAAATTTGAAGGTATTGGTGCACGTTTACAAAAGAAAAATGAAGGCATTGAAGTCTCGGAATTAATTAGTGGAGGTCCTGCATGGCGTGGTAAATTATTAGAGCAAGGTGATGTTATTATTAAAGTAGCCCAAGCTAATGAGGAACCAATTGATATTGCAGGTATGCGATTAGATGATGTGATTAAAAAAATTAAAGGGCCTAAAGGAACTTTGGTAAAACTTACGGTAAAAAAAGTAGATGGTTCAGTAAAAGTCGTGCCAATAGTAAGGGACGAAGTAGAAACAGAAGAAACATTTGCCAAATCTACCGTGGTGGAAAAAGACGGGAAGTTATTTGGAGTGATTTATTTACCTAAATTTTACCAAACATTTGAAAACAAATCAAATCGAGACGCCTTTAAAGATGTAGCTATTGAAGTGGAAAGATTAAAAGCTATGCATGTACAAGGAATTGTGATGGATTTACGCGATAATGGAGGAGGTTCATTAGAAACGGTAGTTAAAATGACAGGTTTGTTTATAGATAAAGGTCCAGTGGTTCAAGTAAAACCAGCTGGAGGAAAAGCACAAGTTTTACCAGATTCGGATCCTAAAGTACAATGGGATGGTCCTTTAGTAGTAATGATTAATAATTATTCAGCTTCCGCTTCTGAGATTTTTGCTGCTGCTATTCAAGATTATAATAGAGGAATTATAATTGGAAGCAAGCAATCTTACGGAAAAGGAACGGTTCAGAATGTATTTGAATTAAACGAGTTTGTACGTGGAAATCAATATGGCGATTTGGGTGCTTTAAAAACTACCACTCAAAAATTTTATAGAGTAAATGGTGGTTCTACGCAATTAGAAGGTGTAAAAAGTGACATTGTAATGCCAGATCGTTTTAGTTTTATGCAAACAGGTGAAAAAGATGAAAAAAGTGCTTTACCTTGGGATAAAATTGAGCCAGCAATTTATACCCCTTTAGATCTAAACTTTGAAAAAGTAATTGCAAATAGTAAGAAAAGAATTGCCATAAATGATAATTTTAATCTAATTTCTGAAAATGCAAAGTGGATTAACGGAAGAAAAGAGGACAATACAATAAGTTTAAATTACGATGCTTACAAAAAAGAGTTGTCTGAAATTGAAGAGCAAACAAAAAAGTTTAAGAGTCTTGAAAAGTTTAAAAGTAATTTATTATTTTCTTCTTTGCCATACGAATTAGAATTAATGGCAAAAGATGAATTATTAAAAGAAAAACGTGAAAGATGGCATGCCGAATTAGTGAAAGATGTTTACATGACTGAAACATTAAATGTATTAACAGATTTAACTTCAGATGATATAAATGCCACTTCAATTAAAAGTAAGAAAAAAAAGAAGGTAAAAGAAAAATTAGCATCAAAATAGTTTAAATATTTATAATAAGAAAGCCATTCAAATTTTGAATGGCTTTCTTGTTATGTTTTAAATATTTCTTACCATTCATTAACTTTATTCGCATCTAATTTAATAAAAATAAAAAGCATAATAGTAAATGCCCATAAACTAGAACCACCATAAGAGAAAAAAGGTAATGGCACTCCAATTGTTGGAAACAGTCGAATTAACATAGCAATGTTTACAAAAAAGTGCGTAAATAAATAGGTGGCTACACAATAACCATATACTCTGCTAAATCGGGTTTTTTGTCGTTCTGCTAGGAATAATATTCGTAAAAATAAACTTACAAATAATCCAATAACTATTACATTTCCAACAAATCCCCATTCTTCTCCAACTGTTGTAAAAATATAATCGGTATGTTGCTCAGGTACGAAACCACCTTTTGTTTGTGTGCCTTCTAAATATCCTTTACCGAAAAATCCGCCAGAACCAATGGCTATCATTGATTGATTTAAATTGTATCCTTCCGCTTTCATATTTACATCTTTTCCCAAAAGTACATTAATACGATCTTTTTGATGTGGTTCTAATACTTTATCATACATATAACTAACAGAAAAGGAAAAAACTGAAATTAGAATAAAAATCATACCATACACAATAGGATTTCTAGAAATTAGGCGATTAAAAATAAAATGAATTACCATAAAAATTCCAATAAATGAAATTAAATAAATGGGTTTTATTACTAGCGCTAAAAGAAAAGTAGCAATTGCGATGGCTCCAGTCCATAAATACCAGCCAGGTAATCCTTCTCTAAATAAGACAAATATCAAGGATAAAAAAATCATGGCACTACCTGTATCCGGTTGTAATAAAATTAGTAAAACAGGAAATCCAATAATTATAAACGCAATATATTGAAATTTCTTTTCCGCTAAATTTACCTGAGCATCACTCAAATATTTTGATAAAAGCAAAGCAACAGCAGTTTTTACAAATTCTGAAGGTTGAAATCCAAATCCGCCTAATTGGTACCAGTTAGTTTGTCCTTTTTTGCTTACTCCAAACACAAACAACCCTAAAAGTAAGGCAATTCCAATGCCATAAAATACAGAAGAAAATCGTTCAAAAATTTTTGAATCTATAAATAGTATAGAAAATATTATGGGTATAGAAATTAGCATAAAAATCATTTGCCTTCCATAATTCAAACTAAAATCAAATGAATATTCTTGATTTGCAGGAACCGTAACAGAATATATAGTCATCCATCCAAAAACAACGAGTATGAAGTACAACAAAATGCTTATCCAATCGATGGAATTACTTATATCTTGGTTTTTCATTTGACTAAATTTTCCTCTTTATTTGGAATGATTAGGATGTTAAAAATAAAAAATTATATTTTCTTTTCAGCTTCTTTTTTCTTTTTTTCTGCGTCTGTTTCTTTTTTCGATTTTAATTTCAATCGAAGCGAATCTGTTTTGTCTAACTTAGGTTTGTGAATGGAATCTTTACTTGGATATAATTTTCGATATTGATAATTTAAATTTCCTTCTAACATTCGCTTTTCTAAATCGGTTCGAGTAATTTTCTTATTTAAATATTTTTCAATCATAAGTGTGGCAATCGGTCCAGCCCATGTGTTTCCAAAATGCCCATTTTCTACAATTACTGCAATGGCAATTTTGGGACGAATTCTTGGTGCAAACGCTACAAATTCAGAATGATCTTCTAATTGCACTCGTTTTCCGTTTATTTTAGCAAAATTTTCGGCAGTACCAGTTTTTCCACAAATTTCTAAACCTTCAACACCTAAACCAAAAGCAGTTCCTTTGTTGTATACATCAAATAAACCATTTACAACAGGATCGAAGTGTCTTCTGTCAATAGTAGTGACATGCTTTGTAGTATATTTTGCATCTATTTTTTTACCTTTTATTGTTTTTATGATGTGAGGGGTGTAGTAATAACCTCTATTTGCAATAGTAGCCATCATATTTGCTAATTGTATAGGCGTCATGGAAACCTCACCTTGACCAATTGAATTTGAAATTATGGTAGTAGAACGCCATCCGCCATTGGGATAAAAATGTTCATAGAATTTTGATGTAGGAATGTGTCCTTTTCGCCCTGGAGGCAAATCGTATCCCATAAATTTTCCTAAACCAAAACTTCTTAAATGATTAGCCCAGGCATCAACTCCATCTTTAGGTCTTTTGTATTTTTCTATGGTTCGTTTATATACATTTGCAAAATAAGTATTACAAGATTTATAAATACCAAAATTTAATTGCACGACTCCTCCAGGACAGTGACATCGCATAAATGCGCCTCGCCCATAAGAAAATCCATGGCTACAAGTAAATGATGTTTGCGTAGTAATTACACCTTCTTGCAATCCAACTAAACCTGTAAGAATTTTAAATGGAGAACCAGGAGGAAATTCACCCAATAATCCTCTGTCAAATAAAGGTTTTGCAATAGAATCATTATATAATTTTGTGTAATTTTTCGAACGTTGTCTACCCACCAATAAAGCTGGATCATAAGATGGTGCAGTTACTAAAGCTAGAATTTCTCCTGTACTCGGTTCTATAGCTACAATTCCGCCACGCTTGTTTATCATTAATTCTTCTCCGTATTTTTGTAGTTCGCCATCTATAGATAAAGTTACATCACTACCTTGTTTTGCAATGGTATCAAATTTACCCTCTTTGTAAGAACCAATTTCTTTATTGTGTTTATCTTTTAAAATGTATTTTACTCCTTTTACACCTCGTAATATTTCTTCATAAGCTTCTTCGACACCTTGTCTGCCAATTAAATCGCCACTTTTATAATAAGTATTATCTTTAATAATAGCATCATTTACTTGCGTAATAAATCCAAAAATATTGGCACCATGTTTTGTTTGATATTCTCTTAAAGATCGTTTTTGAATATAAAAACCACTGTATTTCCTTATTTTTTCTTGAAATCCAGCAAATTCCATTTTATTTAATTGCGGCAGAAAAAGCGAAGGCAATCTTGGGCTATAAATTTTTGCCTTTTCTATTTTTTCTATAAATTCTTCTTTCGTAATTTGAAGAATGTTACAAAATTCAAGCGTGTCAATTTCTTTTGCTTCATTAGGGACAACCATGATATCATATGAGGGTTGATTGGCAACTAAAAGCTTTCCGTTTCTATCATAAATATAACCTCTTTCGGGGAAATCGAATTTTATTTTAATGGCGTTATTTTCCGATTTTATTTTTAAAGTATCATCAATAATTTGTAAATAAAAAAGACGAACCAATAACAGGATAGATGATATAATGATAAGGGTTGGTAATAATGTCTTTCTCATCGTTTATTTGGTTTAATCAAGTAAATACTAATTACACATAATGCAAATGTGAAAATGGTGCTTAAAAACGTACGCGAGATAATTTCAAAAAACAAATCGAAACGATATAATTCTAGACAAAAGAGTATTAAGTGATGAAATACTATTGCTGACATGATTAAAGTAAACCGGTCTACAGATAATTTATCAGCTATTCTGATGGTTTGGTATTCATAACTTAATCCAAATGCAAATTTTAAGAAAAAAGGTCTAAAATAGGCTAAAAGTAATGAGGCAGTTGCATGAACACCGCCGCTATCACAAAATAAATCCATGATTAAACCCAAACAAAAACTTGCAGCAATAAAACCAGATTTGTTGGAGTTAATTGGATATAAAATAATAAAAAGTATATACAAATAAGGATTAATCCAACCTCCAAATTTTACCTGTTCAAGCACTACAATTTGTATTGCTAGTAAAACAATAAATCGAATAAAATTTAAAATGAAGTTACTATTCATTATTCTTTTGTTGGATCTTTTTCTGTTTCTGCTTCTAGAGTTTCTCTCTCTTTTTTCTTTTTATTTTCAATTATATACACATAACCAAGTGCTGTCATGTCATTAAAAAGTCTCACATTTATTACAAATTTATTACTTGTTTTTTCTGCAAAAATTTGTTCAATTTTTCCAATTGGAATGTTCTCAGGAAATATTGCAGATTGTGCACCAGTTACAATAGTATCGCCTTTTTTTAATGTTGCTAATTTGGGTACATCAATTAGTTGTACATAACCAGCATTTTTACCATCCCAAGTTATTGAACCGAAATGATCTGAATTTTTAATCTTTCCGTTTAATGGGTTTTTCGTGTGAAGAATACTAATAACTGTGGCGTAATTTTTAGATGTTTTCTCTATAATTCCAACCACGCCTTTATCACTAATCACAGCCATATCGGTTTTTAGTCCTTCAAACGAACCTTTATTTAATGTTAAAAAGTTTTCTTGTTTTGTATAAGAATTTTTAGTCACTTTAGCTTGTCTTACTACAAAATCTGATAAAATATTTGGAACTATAATTTTACTTTCTAAAATAGTATCTTTTTTATTGAATAAAATTTCTTTTAATCTTGCATTTTCTCTCGCTAAATCTTCATTTTTTTGTTGAAGGCCAAAGTACTCTTTTACATTATTTATTTTACTATAGGTATAACCTGAAAAAGCGTTTGATGAATTAATATACTGGCTCCTATGGTAGGAATGGGATTTAATTGTAAGTGTTAATGAAATACCCAAAAGCAGCAAAAACAGCAATTTATAGCTGTTTTTAATTAGGAAAATTATTATTTGCTGCATGTATTACGTGCTTATTTAATTAAAATATTTTTATACTTTGCTAAGTCTTTAAGCGTCATTCCAGTTCCTCTCACAACAGCTCTTAATGGATCTTCAGCGATGTATACCGGTAAATCTGTTTTTAATGAAATACGTCTATCTAAGCCTCTAAGCATTGATCCTCCTCCGGCTAAATAAATACCAGTGTTGTAGATATCTGCAGCTAATTCTGGTGGCGTTTGAGACAACGTTTCCATAATAGCGTCTTCAATTCTTTGTATTGATTTGTCTAAAGCTTTAGCTATTTCTCTGTAAGAAACATCCACTTGTTTTGGTTTTCCAGTTAATAAATCACGTCCTTGAACTGACATATCTTCCGGTGGACTTTCTAAGTCTTCTATTGCGGCGCCAATTTGTATTTTAATTTTTTCAGCCGTAGTTTCCCCCACAAATAAGTTGTGTTGTGTTCTCATGTAGTAAATGATATCGTTGGTAAATACGTCTCCAGCAATTTTTACAGATTTATCGCATACGATACCTGCTAATGCAATTACGGCAATTTCTGTAGTTCCACCACCTATATCTACAATCATATTTCCTTTGGGTTGCATAATATCGATTCCAATTCCAATTGCAGCAGCCATTGGTTCATGAATTAAATATACTTCTTTTCCGTTAACACGTTCTGCAGATTCTTTAACGGCTCGCATTTCTACTTCAGTAATTCCAGAAGGAATACAAATTACTAAACGAAGTGCGGGAGTAAAAAGTTTTTTCTTTAATGCAGGAATACTTTTAATTAGCATTTGAAGCATTTTTTCAGAGGCATCAAAATCAGCAATTACGCCATCTTTTAGCGGACGAATTGTTTTTATATTTTCGTGGGTTTTTCCTTGCATCAAATTGGCTTCTTTGCCAACTGCAATTATTTTTCCAGTTATTCGGTCCCTAGCAACAATTGAAGGGCAGTCTACAACAACTTTATCGTTGTGAATTATTAAAGTATTTGCGGTTCCAAGGTCAATTGCAATGTCCTCAGTCATAAAGTCAAAAAATCCCATATTTATTTGAAGGGTTTAGTATTTTGTGTAAATCTATTCAACTAACAAAAGTATAAAAATAAATTGGAATTATTTATAATAAAAACGCATTAAAAAAATATTCTTTAATGCGTTATAAAATAGCAATATTTTTATGTTATTTCTAGTGTTTAAAATGACGCACTCCAGTCATTACCATAGCCATATTATTAACATTGCAATAGTTAATGCTTAATTCGTCTTTAATAGAACCACCGGGCTGAATTACAGCAGTGATTCCAGCTTTATTTGCAATTTCTACACAATCCGGAAATGGAAAAAAGGCATCACTTGCCATAACAGCTCCGGTCAAATCAAAATCAAAAGTCTTTGCTTTTTCAATGGCTTGGTTTAAGGCGTCTACTCTAGAGGTTTGTCCTGTTCCAGATGCACATAATTGGCGGTTTTTGGCAAAAACTATTGTGTTCGATTTGGTATGTTTACAAATTTTTGAAGCAAATAATAAGTCTTCAATTTCTTCTGCTGTTGGTGCTGTTTTTGTAACTATTTTTAATAATTCAGCTGAATCTGTAATATTGTCTTTTTCTTGTACTAATATTCCATTCAAACAAGTACGAATGTTTTTGTTTGGTAAAGCAACATCGTTTATTATCAATATGATTCGATTCTTTTTTTCTTCTAAAATTTCAATAGCTTCTGGGTCATAAGAAGGAGCAATTACCACTTCACAAAATAGCTTATTTATTTCTTCAGCTGTAGCAACATCAATGTTTCCATTTGCAATCAAAACACCACCGAAAGCAGAAGTTGGATCGCCTGCTAAAGCATCTAGATAGGCTTCTTTCATAGTAGCTCTAGTAGCTAAACCACAAGCGTTATTGTGTTTTAAAATTGCAAAAGTAGGGTCATTATTTTTAAATTCATTTATTAAATTAACCGACGCGTCAACATCTAATAGATTATTGTAGGATAATTCTTTTCCGTGTAATTTTGTAAACATTTTATCAAAATCTCCAAAGAAAAATCCTTTTTGATGAGGGTTTTCACCATATCGTAATACTTGTCCTTTTTCTTCGCTAATTTTTAAATACGTTTCTTCGGTATTAAAATAATTAAAAATAGCAGTATCGTAATTTGATGAAGAATGAAAGGCTTTTGTTGCTAAATGTTTTCTTTGTTCAATAGTAGTAGCCCCTTGATTTTCCGTATAAAAATTTAAGAAAGTAGCATATTCATCTACAGAAGCAACAATAACGGTATCTTTAAAATTTTTGGCTGCAGCGCGGATTAATGAAATTCCACCAATATCAATTTTTTCAATACTTTCTGATTCACTAGCTCCTGAAGCAACTGTTTTTTCAAACGGATACAAATCAACAATTACTAAATCAATTTGCGGAATATCAAATTCTGTCATTTGTGCCACATCGCCTTCATGATCCTGACGGTTTAAAATTCCACCGAATATCTTTGGGTGTAATGTTTTTACCCTTCCGCCTAAAATAGAAGGATAAGAAGTTACATCTTCCACAGCTACAACAGGAACTTGTAAACTTTTAATAAAATCTTCGGTTCCACCTGTAGAAAAAATAGTTACATTATTTTGATGAAGTGCTTTAATAATAGGTTCTAAACCGGTTTTGTCAAATACAGAAATTAATGCCGATTTGATTTGTTTTGTGTGAGTCATTATGTTGATGTTTGTTTTGAACTGCAAAAGTAACAATTTGATTAAGAAAATCCAAAAGTCACTACTTTAATCGAAAGCCTTTTTATTATTAATTATCTATAAAAATTGTAACAAAATTAGGTTTAATGCTACAAATATTTTATATATTAATTTTATGATACTATACGTACGTTTACTAAAAGAAAGCTTTGCTTTTGCCTTTAATGCCTTGAGAAGTAATAAATTAAGAACATTACTTTCTTTGCTTGGGGTAACGGTGGGTATTTTTTCTATTATTGCCGTTTTAGCAGCTGTAGATTCTTTGAAAAAAAATATAGTAGATAGTTTAGACGGCATGGATAAAAATACCATCTATTTGTTTAAATACTCATTTGGTCCAACGGATGTGGAAGAATGGAAACGAGATCAATTCCCGCATGTAAAATATGATGAATATCAGTATTTGCAAAAAAGCATGGCTGATATTGATAAAATTTCATTTAATTTTTTCACTAATAATCAAAGTATAAAATATGACGACAATACCGTAAATTCTATCAGAGTGAAACCTTCTACTAATGAATTTTTTGAAATTGAACCGTTTAAAGTCGATAAAGGCAGGATGTTTAATGAAGCCGAATCCAATTCTGGAACAGCAGTAATTGTTATTGGTAGTGAAGTTGCAGATGGCTTATTTAAAGGCAATGAGCCTATTGGAAAACAAATTAGGTTATACGGGCAACGATATACTGTTATTGGCGTATTAAAAAAAATGGGTCAAAACGCCTTTGGCGATTCTAATGATGTAGCGGTTTTTTTACCAGTAAATAATTTAAGAAAATTATATGGCGATAACAGCACTATTTTTACACCAGCCATATTAATAAAACCAAAAGAAGGAGTTGATATTGAAGAGTTTAAAGCAGAATTAACCAATAAAATGAGAAGTTTTAGAGGTTTACGAGCGGGAGAAATTAATAGTTTTTTTGTAAATATTTTGTCTGGTTTTACCAATTTTATTGATGATATCATTGGTAAAATGAATCTTGCAGGTTGGGGAATTAGTATTTTTTCACTTTTAGTAGGTGGATTTGGAATTGCAAATATTATGTTTGTTTCGGTAAAAGAACGTACCAATTTAATTGGAATTCAGAAAGCATTGGGAGCGAAAAATCGATTTATCTTGTTTCAGTTTTTGTTTGAAGCGGTTATTTTAGCTATGTTTGGCGGATTAATTGGGATTGTTTTGGTTTGGTTAATTGCTTTAATTTTAACAAACGTATTAGATTTTGAGTTTGTTTTGAGTTCGTTTAATATTTTATTGGGTTCAAGTTTATCAATACTTATAGGATTAATTTCTGGAATTTTGCCTGCTATTTCTGCTTCCAAATTAGATCCAGTAGAAGCCATTCGTACAGGAATGTAATAATAAATTTAAATAAAAAAGCCGATTTGAATTTCAAATCGGCTTTTTTGTGCTTAAATATTTAAATGAAATTATAATACATATTTCAAGCTAAAAACTACAAAACGAGGTTGTACATAAAAACTCGTAAAACTTGTAGAACCACCTAATGCATTAAAGCTGTTATCGTTTAATGCAGTTGTGTTTAATAAGTTGGTAGCGCTAACTTTATACTCAAATTTACTATCTCTTTTTTGATATGATAATGATGCGGTTAAGAAATCATACTCCGTATCAAAAGTTTTCGCTTTGTCTCTGTTGTGAAAGAAACTGTATTCAGATGTAAATGAAAAGGCATCTAAAAAGAAATATTCTAATGATACTGAAGGACTATCTACGTAATTTATCTGATTTTGAAAATCATTAACCGTATAATCATATGCCAATTCTATATTTGGTAATTTTTTTAAATTAGTTGAAAATCCAATTTTATAATTTTGTGTAAATGATTCAGTGTTCTGAATAAACTCAGAATTATCTGGATTTACACGAATATTGTTATTTGTACTCCAGCTAATGTTAGTACTTCCATTCGCCTTGAAATAACGAGCAAATGATTTTTCATACCTAAAAAATCCTGTGAGTGATTCATTTGGAAAATTTGAATTAATATTTACCGAACTTGAAACTTGATTAATACCTGTTAATAAAGCACGGTTGGTAATAATTTCAGTTTGTTTTGTATAGGTAATA
>Ga0164294_10002290_pt1 | contig 17354 bp, 12 predicted proteins | sample GEODES005metaG_FD_111479 | JGI IMG/M metagenome (GOLD analysis project Ga0164294, IMG submission 111479) | Oligotrophic lake water microbial communities from Sparkling Lake, Wisconsin, USA - GEODES005 metaG | ecosystem: Environmental > Aquatic > Freshwater > Lake | place: USA: Sparkling Lake...
GTTAAAGATTCCTACCGAGTTGTCGTGCCTACGGCACTCTAGAACAGATTGCATAGAAACAATATATTCAGAATATGTTGATGGCTTAAACCCCCATTACGCAATTGAAAAAATATAAAAGGGATCTAAAATTGCCAATAGGATTAGCTAGTTGTTTTATCAAATTGCACTTAATCCAGAATTCAAATCCATTCCTACCATATTTTACTTGCTTATACTACATACAAAGCAAATCATCATACCCCTCATACATTTTTAGGCAATTCAAACGTTTCCATTTGATGATTGGAATTATCAAACGATGTTTCCTCTAATTACGTAAGAAGGTTGGTTTCAGAGAATAGCGAATATCCTAATAGCATCCTCTGGAAAATCGTTTTTGATATTGCTTACATCAACCATAATTTTATACTCGATTTTCGATACAAATTTTTATATTTAAGTATTCATCTTCTCTTTTCAACCCAACTGTATGCTTAACCGAAACGCTATTGCCTGCCTCTCCATAATAATTGGTTGCTTTTCCGCTCCCAAGGTTTTTTCACAACCTTCTTTACAAAAATATCAACCGATAAATTTTTCGGCGGTAACCGTAAATGATGATTTTTGGAAACCCAAAATTGATAAAATTTCAAAGGTTACCATCCCCGTTTGCATTGATCAAACTGAAATAAAAACACCGCGCATACAGAATTTCGCCATCGCCGCCGGTAAAATGAAAGGGAAATTTCAAGGCATTTTTTATGATGATTCTGACGTCTATAAAGCACTTGAAGCCATTGGCTACTCCCTCCGCAACAACCCCGACTCCAGCATAGAAAAGATTGCAGACAACTGGATAGACCTCATCGCTGCCGCACAATTGCCCGACGGATATATCAATACCTATTACAGCTTGCAATTTATAGAAAAGCGCTGGACAGACATGAGCATGCACGAAGATTATATCGGCGGCCACCTCATTGAAGCAGCTATTGCGTATTATGAAGCCACCGGCAAAAGAAAACTCCTTGATGTAGCCATAAAATTTGCCAACCACTTCAACAATACATTCGGACCTAATAAAAAAGATTGGGTAACCGGCCACCAAGAATTGGAATTGGCACTGGTAAAACTCTACAAAATAACCAATAATCGTCAATACCTCAACCTTGCTGATTGGCTATTGAGTGAGCGCGGACACCAAAAAGCAGTGGGATATACCTGGACAGATTGGAAAGACACGGCTTATGCACAAGATAAAATTCCGGTCAGGGCACAAAAAGAAATTACCGGTCATGCCGTTCGGGCGATGTATATGTATACCGGAGCGGCTGATGTAGCAGCAATTACCGGTGATGAAGGATATATCAACGCCATGAAAACGGTTTGGGAAGATGTAGTGTATAGAAATATGTATATCACTGGTGGCGTGGGATCTTCGGGTAGCAACGAAGGATTTTCTAAAGATTATGAACTGCCCAATGAACAGGCCTATTGTGAAACATGCGCATCCGTTGGCATGGTTTTTTGGAACCAACGAATGGGCTTGTTAACCGGCGAAAGCAAATATATTGATGTACTAGAAAAAAGTTTGTATAACGGAGCGTTGGACGGAATTTCGTTAAAAGGAGATCAATTCTTTTATAGCAATCCATTGGCATCTGTTGGAAACAACGCAAGGAAAGACTGGTTTGGAACGGCTTGTTGTCCCTCCAATATTGCTCGTTTAATTGCGTCAATTGGTAATTATATTTATGGATATAATGATAAAGAGCTTTGGGTAAATCTTTATGTAGGCAGTAAAACCAACTTGAACATTGGAAAAACGGTTGTACCTGTTGAAATGAAAACCAACTATCCTTGGGATGGAAAAGTATCCATTTCATTTCAACCGAAAACAACAACAACATTCGGATTGAAGTTACGGATACCAGGTTGGTTATTGGGCGAAGCTAGTCCCGGCGGATTGTACAACTTTACAAAGGCTGATACCTCCAACTATACCATATTGCTGAATGGCAAACCCGTTGAAAGCACTATAGAAAAAGGATATATATCCATTCAACGTCAATGGAAAGCCGGCGATATCATTCAAATCAATTTACCAATGGCGGTGCAACGTATTGAAAGCAGAAAAGAAGTAAAAGCGAATATACAAAGGGTGGCATTGCAAAGAGGACCGTTGTTGTATTGTGTAGAAGCGGCAGACAATGCAGGCAATGCATCAACAGTTGTATTACCCCGAAATAGCATCATCAACACCATTCCTGGAAATGTACTTACAGAAAAAATTATTGCCCTAGAAACCATGGGTACTGCACTAGATATTTCAGCAGACGGACAAACCGTGCAAACATTACCGGTTAAAATAACATCCATTCCCTATTACACCTGGAGTAATAGAGGCAAAGGACAAATGCAAGTTTGGCTGCCTGAAAAGATTGTAAGCGTGAAGGTGAATTGAGTCGGGAGTTATGAATTTTGAATTATGAGTTAAAAATTATTACTAATTACACACAATTCCTAATTCCTAATTCCTAACTCTAAATTCATCTTATACACCTCAAACCACAACACCGAAACCATCGAAACCGCTGCGGCAATGATAAATTGTGTACTAGTTATGGAAGCCATTTTAAAAATATCCTGTACCGCAGGAACCATATTTAATACTATCAGAAATATGATGGATACTACTAATATGATGGGTACATAACTGTTTTTATACCGAATCGTTTTTGCCAAGGTTTGTGTAAAGCTACGATCAACAAAAGTGAGTATTACATTGCTGATTACCAAGGAGTTGAAAACAATGGCTCTTACTTCTTCTAATGGCACGGCAGCTTGCATAAAATAATAGTATAATCCCAATACGCCCGCAGAAATAACCAAACCTTGTACAATACAAATCAACACCTCCTGACCGGAAAAGATACTGCGGCTCCGCTCCTTGGGCGATTGTTGCATGGTATTGCCTTCTACCGGCTCGTTTTCGAAAAAAATAGAACATGTGGGGCCCATAATCATTTCTAAAAAAATCACATGAATCGGCGTAAAAATATTGGGATATATCCACCCAAACAACACCGGCACCGATGCCGTAATGATGATAGGAATATGAATGGAAATAATATACCGAATGGCTTTTTTGAGGTTGTTGAAAATTTTTCTTCCTTCTGCAATTGCCAACACCATTTTATCGAGGTTATCATCGGTAATGATCAAATCTGCGGCTTGTCGGGCAATGGCCGTACCCCTTTCGCCCATGGCTACACCAATATTGGAGGCCTTGAGTGCTGGCGCATCATTTACCCCATCACCCGTCATCGCTACAATATCCCCGTTGGCTTTTATGGCATTGATGATTTTCAATTTCGCCTCCGGAAACATTCGGGCAAAAATAGTATGTTGCTGTACCAAATCTTGCAACGCTTCTGGAGATAATTGAACAATTTGATCTCCGGTTACACAAGATATTTCTTGCATACCCACTTGTTTGGCAATGCTTATTGCCGTTTCGGGATAATCGCCCGTAACCATTTTTATTTTAATGCCGGCATTGTAAAAATGGTTAAATACGGTTTTAATATTTTGTTTTGGCGGATCGTATAATGACAACAAACCCAAAAACTGCCATGGGAATGTATCAGAATCTGCCGGAAACTCTTGGCTTTCCGGAAACGCATTGGCTACACCTAACACCCTATAGCCCTGTAAAGCCATTTCATCTACTTGAATTTTTACCCGCGCACAATCTTCAACCGATAAACCACAAATGTTGATAATTCTTTCCGCAGCCCCTTTTCCTGCTACAATTACCTGATTATCAGAGGTATATACATGGGTCATCATGGGTGGCTTCCCCTGCAAAGGATATTCATGCACCATGGTGTATTGCAACCGTTCTTCGGATTTTATATATTGATTACTGGCTTCTTCAATAGCTATTTCCATGGCATCAAAAGGCTTTTCCTCACTGGCAAGCATCGCATACAACAACACATTATGGTCTTTTATATCAACGCCTTGGTCTAATTGTATTAATGTTTTGCTGCTCCAATGATATAAAGACTTCACTTGCATCTTGTTCTCCGTAATGGTGCCGGTTTTATCTAAACAAATTACACTTACAGATCCTAAGTTTTCGATGGTTTGCGGCTGCCTTGAAATGATGCCTAACCTGCCCATTTTATACGCCCCTAATGCCATAAAGGAAGAAAATGCCACGGGAATTTCTTCCGGAACGGCAGACATCGCGAGGGTTAAAGCAAACAATAAGCTCGTGATGACCGTATTATGATGCAGTAAATTGACAATAAAAATGGCTAAAAAACCCGCTAAACCAAAAAATGCCAATCGCTGCACAAAACGATTGATTTGTATTTGCAAATGCGTTTTGGGCGCACTATAGGCTTCAATGGTTTTACCCAATTTCCCTAAAACGGTTTGATTGCCAATAGCGGTTATACGTACAACACATTTACCGGTGTTTACCGTAGTTCCTTGAAATAATATGTTTTTACCCTCTGTCTGATGCTTTTCTACCGGAAAAGATTCCCCGGTAATGACTGATTCGCTTACGGTTAAATCATTTTCTTGGAGTACAATTGCATCCGCAGGAATTTTCATTCCTTCAGCCAACAATACAATATCGCCAGGCACCAAATCTTCTGTCGGAATTTGAACTTCAACGCTATCCCGAATTACATTCACCCTCGGCGCCGTGAGCTGTTGCAACGCTTCCAAGGCATTGCTGCTTTTTACCTCTTGATACAAGGAAATGGCTGTTACCAAACTCATCGCAAAAACCATCAAAATTCCTTCGCTAGCATCACCGAGTAAAAAATACAGGGTACTGGCTAAAACCAACAACAAAAACATGGGCTCCTTTACAATGTCGATAATAATATGCAACAACCTACGCTGCGGCTCCGACTCAAACTTATTTTTTCCAAATTGCTTTTGTAGCGTTTCTACTTCCGAGGAGGATAAACCCGTTTGGGTTAAATGGTTTTGTTCATTATTCATGCATGAGTGAGGTTTGCGGCTTCAATTGGAGCTGATGTATCCTCTAAATTAATGATTTTTGTTAACGTACACGGCGATCGTCTGCCCTCTTCCCAACACTGAATAGATTCAAATGTTGTTTCCGCAATATTTGTCAAAGCTTCGCGCGTGGCAAATGCCTGATGTGGTGTAATCAACACATTTTCAAATGTCAACAACTTTTTTAATACGTCGTCTTTTAATTCTTTACCGGTGAAATCATTAAAAAATATACCCTTTTCCTGTTCATATACATCAGCACCAAAATATCCTATTTGTCCGGTTTCTAATCCCTGCAACAAATCTGTTGTTTTGATACAGCCACCCCTACTGGTATTAATGAGCATCACCCCTTTTTTCATCTTTTTGATTAAAGACGCATTCACCATATACTTGGTTTCTGGGGTTAAACAAGTATGTACACTGATGATATCGGATTGATTACAGAGTTCTTCGAGAGAAACGTATTCTAATCCATACAATTCTGTAAGTACTTTATGGTGTTGGATATCGTACCCCAGCAATTTGCACCCAAATCCATGCATAATTTTTGCCAGTGTGCTGCCAATTTTTCCCGTACCAATGATGCCAATCGTTTTATTTTTTAAATCAAAGCCAATGAGTTTATCGGTGGTAAAGTTTTGCTGGTGTACTTGTTTGTCGGCAACAACCAAATTTCTATTGAGTGCCATCATTAACGCTATGGCGTGTTCTGCAATGGCAAAAGGAGAATAATCTGGAACATTGACTACTGAAATACCCAATTCACCAGCCTTTTTGATATCAACATGTTCATAACCAACGGCTCTAATGGCTATAAATCGAACGCCAATGGCAAAAAGTGCTTCCAATACTGGTGCAGAGCCATCATCAGAAATAAAAATACTAATGGTTTCAAAACCAATGGCTTTACTTGCCGTTTCTAGAGATAAAGGTTCTCTAACGTATTTCAATTGTCGGTTTGTTTTGTTTGCCGCTTGCAAATAAGGGATTTCATAATCTTTGGCACTAAAAAACAGTATATTCATCGGTAGTATTTTTGTGGTAGAGGAGAAGTTTTTTATTTCAATTTTTCTATTCCATTGTGGTGGGGCTCTTTATTTACTTTTGCAAAAGGTTCGGCTTTTGAAGATATTGCTTTACGATTTATATTTTCTGCTATTACAATATTTTCAATTCCTTTCAGCAACGCATCCGCATTAAAAGAAATACTGTCTATGCCTTGTTTAACCAAAAACTGGGCAAATGCAGGATAATCGCTAGGTGCTTGACCACAAAGGCCGATTTTAACTCCGGCTGCTTTCGCTTTTTTGATCATGCTTGAAATTAAAGATTCTACGGCTTCATCTTGTTCATTAAAAAGCGGACTAATGATGTCAGAATCTCTATCGATACCCAATGTAAGTTGGGTCAAATCATTAGATCCGATAGAAAATCCATCAAAAATAGCGGCAAATTTTTCTGCTAAAATAACGTTGGACGGTATTTCGGCCATCACAAATATTTCCAGTTCGTTAACCCCTTGTTCCAAACCGAAGCATTTCATTGAAGCAATCACTTCATTTGCCTCTTTGATGGTTCTACAAAATGGGATCATCACTTTTACATTGGTGAAACCCATGTCGTCCCGTATCTTTTTGATGGCTGCACATTCCAATTTAAATCCATCTCTATACAACGGATGTGTATATCTCGATGCACCCCTAAAACCAAGCATTGGATTTTCTTCGTGGGGTTCAAAAGCTTTTCCGCCAATTAAGTTGGCATATTCATTGGTCTTGAAATCACTCATCCGTACAATCACATCTTTAGGGTAAAAAGCCGCCGCAATGGTAGCCATCCCTTCCGCCAATTTATCTACGAAATATAACGATTTATTCTTGTATTGATGGGTTAATGTTTCTATTTTCTTCTTTACATCCTCATCTTCTAAAGTAGAAAAATTGACCAATGCCATAGGATGAATCTGAATAAAATGGGTGATGATAAATTCGATGCGCATCAACCCTACACCATCATTTGGATAAAAAGACAAGGAAAAAGCCCTATCAGGATCACCTACTATCAGCATAACTTCTGTAGATTGTGGTTTCTGAATCAACGAAAAATTGTGTTCAATTTCTGTATATTTCAATTTGCCGTCATAAATAATACCGGTTTTTCCTTCTGCACAACAAATGGTAATCAGCTGTCCATCTTTAATATTTTCGGTAGCATTGCCACAACCTACCACGGCGGGAACGTTTAATTCCCTAGCAACAATGGAAGCATGACTGGTTCTACCACCCTTATTGGTGATAATAGCGCCTGCTTTTTTGAGGATAGGATCCCAATCAGGACTAGTTAAGTCGGTAACGATGATTTCACCAGGTGCAAGTTTACTCGAATCAGCCGAAGATTGAAGAACCCTAGCAATACCGGATGTGATTTTTGAACCAATAGCCTCTCCCTGTGCAAGCACGGGACCTTTGGTGAGCAATGAAAATTCTTTTACCAGCAAGGGATTTCTGCGGGTATGCACCGTTTCTGGTCTGGCTTGAAGAATAAACAACTCGTTGGTAATACCATCTTTGGCCCATTCAATATCCATGGGTTTTTGATAATGGGTTTCAATATCCATGGCCCATTTTGCCAATTGTGTAATTTCTTCATCAGTCAATACAAATTGTTGTTGTTTTTCGATAGGTGTTGGTTCATTAACTATGGGTTGGGACGGATCTTTTCCATACACCATAGTGAGGTTTTTTTCGCCCAGTTTTTTTTGGATGATGCCATTTTTGCCCAATCGAGAAGTAGGTTTGAATACTAAAAATTCATCGGGAGTAACTGTTCCTTGAACAATATTTTCGCCCAACCCCCAAACGCCACTTAGATGCACCAAATCTGGAAACCCAGATTCTGGCTCAAGCGTAAATCCTACACCAGAACAACCCTTATCGCTGCGTACCATTTTTTGTACACCCACCGATAAGGCTATTTTTTCATGCTCAAACCTATTGTCTTCCCGATATTTAATGGCACGATCGGTATACAAGGAGGCATAACACCTTTTAACGGCATCCAAAAGAGCGGATTCACCCATTATATTTAGGTACGATTCGTGCTGGCCGGCAAAACTGGCTTCGGGTAAATCTTCTGCAGTGGCACTACTTCTTACCGCAACAGCAATAGGCGTTTTCCCACTCAATGCTGCATACGCTTGTTTGATTTCCGTTACCAACTTCTCTGGCAAATTGCCCGCTAAAATCAGTTTTCTGGCCATCGCACCAATCTCCTTTAAATTACTGTAGTCGGTTTTGTTGAGTTGAATCATCAAATCAAACAAAGGCAAATGCAACGCATTGAAGGTTAGAAATCCTTCAAAAGCCAATGCTGTTGTGGCAAAACCATCTGGTACCACAATGCCTTTTTTAGATAGTTGCGTAATCATTTCACCCAATGACGCATTTTTTCCACCCACAGAAGCCACATCTGTTATGCCCGATTCACTAAATTTCTTTACATAGATAAACTTTTCCATAAGCATTTGTAGTTATTCATGAATAGACATTACCGGAACATGCATGTGCAAAACCATTCGTTTAGATTGGCTTTGCCTAAATATTTTATTTATCAAGAGATGCTTTTTGGGAATTATGATGAGCATATCCAACTGGTTTTTATCAGCAAAATCATTAATACCTTCTTCTACATCATTATCACTTACAAAATGATACGTAGGATTTAAGTCTTGCAACATGGTTTGTAATAATCCTGATTCTGCCACATTAGATGCATTGAACATATCGCCAGCTTTTTCCGGATATACATTCACCACATGTAATTCGGCATTAAAATCGTGTACCATCATTTTAATTTCTGCTGCCGGAATGGAATCTACCACGTTTTTGAAATCGCAGGCTAACCCAATTTTTTTGAAGCCCTTGAATTGTACATCTTCCGGAACAACCATTACCGGCCAATGGAGTTGGTGCACTGCGGTAATTGTTTTCCCTCCAAAAAGGAGTTGTTCAAATGCGGTGGCAGTTTCAGCACCCATCATAACGGCATAAGGTTGTACTTCCTCACAATACCGATTCACTTCAGCAAGAATATCCCCTTGTTTTACTACCGTTTCAATATTGATTTGATTGGGAAGTCGATATAAAATATTTTGTTTCAAATCAGCCAACTGTCGCTCGGCGTCTTTAACCATTCTTTCAATATCATAAACGGGCAACGGAACTTCTGTAAAAGCTATGGGTAACTCGCAAACATTAATGATTTGTAAGTCGGCATGTACAAATGCCGCAACATCAGCGGCATAGTTTACGGCGTTTACGGATAACGGAGTAAAATTGGTTAAGGCTACGATAGTTTTCATAAATGAGCATTTTAAAATGAGGTTAATAATTCAATACCAAAGCAATGCGGTGATAGTTTTTCAATACATCATTTTCTACAAATTCCACATCTCCGCCACTCAGCAAAACTTTTTCGATGGCATCATCAACCGCATCTTTCATATACGAAAGTTGGTTAACAGGTTCAGAAGGTTTATAAATAAGGTTATGGTTTGGAGATGTTTGAGCGGCGTACATAAAATCTTTTTCCACCACCAAAAGGTGGCCTTTTGCCATCATTGCTTCGCGCCAAACATTTCGTATGCCGAATGCCAATTTTTTATTGCTTGCTGCCTCATCTAACTGTTTGAGCACATCCAATTGGTGCTTTTTTTTCCAAACTTCAATATGGGGTTCCATAATTTTTTTCAATTCTTGTAATGTGGATTTATCATAATTACCATGAATGTATTCGATAACGGCATCATTATTTTTAGAGACCTTTTTGAAATGACCCAATACGCGGGGAGGTGCCAGTACAAAAAGAGGAAGATGATAGGCGTTGAGGATATTTTCAAGGGATTTATCTACATGCATCAGAAATTTTTCCATCACTATGCGTCTACGCTCGTTGGTATCGGAAAAATTGGCCACCTTTTCGGGTAATTCATTTACGTAAGCAAATACGTTTTCGGGGGTATGGGTAGCTATTTTGATGTATTTGTCTGTACTTCCTAAAAAAATGCGGGTTTCTTTCCCACTGATCAACAGCAATAAATATTTCAGCATCTGCTTTTTACTGTATACCAAATCTCTAATCTCAAAAGATTCATCTACAATAATCTTTTCCTCGGCCTTAAAATCGAGGTACAGCACTTTTTCAAAAACTGGTGATACAAAAATGGCTATACTTTTCTTTTTGGTATCAAAATTAAGATGGCTTGTTAGGGTTCTTAGCTTTTTGATAACCTTTTTGCAGAGGTCTTCTGGATAATTTTCGACCAATTCCCTTTCTAGTTTTTCAGAAATAACTTGTAACGCATGCGTCATATCATGCTTCAAATTCACCTTAGATTCAAAGGGCAAAACAATGGAAATAGCAGGTCTGTAATGAACGGCTTCTATAATCTCTCTAATTTCTGTTGTTACAATGGGTTGCATAATTTTGTTTTACAACTTGAAACTAATTCCTATATTCTTGGCAAACAATGATAACAATCAGCAGTCTAAAAAAATTTTGAATAACACCCAACTCAAAATTTATATATAATTATTATTTATATATTTATATATTTTAACATCTAATACGTTATTTTACATTTTATTGAATATTATACTATATATATTTTAACTATATCGTGATATTTGATATATACAAATACTTTCGGTTATTTGCTTTTAATCAAGGTAAATAACCAAAATAATAATTACTCAATAAAGCATCTTTACAAATCATTAAAAAAAGTGTTTGAACGAGTTGTTGTGCAACACTTAATTACCTCAAAAAAATACACCCTAGGAAACATACATTTCCTAAGGTGTATTTTTTTTAAAATTGATTCAAGCTTGATTGTTTTCAACAACTTTTTAATAATCCATCATTTCTGCTCTCCCCATTGATTTCTTTGATTTGGTACTGAAACCAGAGGTTCTATGGTGTAGTCTTTGGGTCTTTTGCCTTGATAAAAAATAATTTCTTTTCCTTTGGGCAATGTAAATACCAATACGCCATTAACATTGGACACTTTTATTTGGGTATTGCCTTCTATATGATAGTTTTCTGTGAAATCGGTTTTCAATTTACAGGTTTCGCCGGCTAAACTTTTTATCCTAATAAAGGATGTTCTACCATTTTCTCGCACCGCACTCACTTCAAAAGCACCTTCGGCTTTTAAATTATGAAAACGTACGTTTTTCCATTCAGACGGACAAGCAGGGAAAACCCTTACCACATCGCCATAGCTTTGTAACATAAAATCCAACATAGAACGCGAAGAGGCAATTGGAGATTCAAAAGTGGGATTTTCCCGCTCACTGTAAAATGTATTTGAAGTACAAGTAGGAATTCTGGAAGGCCCAGGGGGCTTACCAAATCGAGGTAGTAGTTCTAAAGATCTTTTTAACCAATGTAATGCGCTATCGCCATTGCCAATAGATGCCCATAAAGAAGAAGCACCCGAAAATTTATACATACAATTGTCGCCATCTAAATTGGTAAAATGCATGATAGATTGTCGCATTGTTGGCACAAAATCTGGCCGGTTATCTATTGTGCGATCATACAAAGGAAATATGGTGAACAAATGGCTATAATGGCGATGGGGCTTTGTAAATGGAAGGTTTTTTCCCACCATAATCCCGTTTTCATTGGTATTGATATCAGCCAAATTGTTCAATCGATCTTTCCAAACCGCCAATAATGGCTCGTTAATCTTTAATCTTTCTACACAATCTATTAAAGTGTGATAACCCCAACTCGCCAACGAAATGTTTAAACTGGTTTCTTTAGCATTACCATATTCGTCTGAATAAGTATACGGAATATGGTATTTTCCATCATCACCTAAATACAAAATATGGGTATAGATGCTGAAAGCACGCTTCAAAAGTGGATATACATGATGCAACAACAGAGAATCATCCATAAAACGCCGATAATGTAGATAATACATTTGTGTTAACCAAGGTAATACGATGATATTCACCTCTTTATCATTGTTTTTATCTTCAGATAAAAATAATGGTGCGTATAAATTATCGAATTGAACAGGGTTTCTAATGCCGGCACAATCTGCTTGAAATGCCGGTGGTACATTTTGGATGATTTGATCTTTATGTCTTTCAATTAATTGGTACAGATTTGATTCCAAATCGGAGTGATTGGTGATGCCCAATGTATAATAGGTAAGTTGTACATTCAAATTCATCCACAACAGAGGCCAAGATGTAGGTTTAAACCAAGGCCCCAATAAATCAATAACAGGTCTGTTGGGATGTGTAGCACTGGCGAGTTTGTACAATTGTATCCAATAGAAACTTTCCATTCGGGTGTTTGGAATGCTTACAAAACTGGCAGGATAGAAATGGTGCCACCAATTGCGGTGCACGCTTTCTATTTCAGTCATTGATTTTTTTTGTACTTTTTTGATGGTACCAACGGCGAGTTTTGCAGATCCATTGTATGCTTTGCGGAAAGTACCCCATCCATTAGCTACCGATACCAATACCGTTCGTTTACCGTTTTGTCTTTTTTGGTCTTTCCATGCGGTGGCGTAATCATCACCCATCAATAAGTTTTGCGTTGCCACACCAATGCCATCTATAGAGTCAACTATAGGAGGCGGATTAAATGGATACACCACACCTTTTTCACCACCTAAGTATTTTTTTGCCAAATAACGTGCCGAAATAGCCTCTTGCGGCCTGAAGGAAACCTTTGCTTGGTCTTCAGTTCCGGTTGCTGTAATATCCAATACAATCACTTCCTCCGCCGAAGGCACATAACACCTAAATTGAATCGTTCCTTTTGTAGTAACCAACGAGCCCCTGATTTCCGCATTCCACAAATCAGTTCTTATATTGGTTTTCAATATTTCACCAATTGGGGTAAATAAGAGTTGTCCAATGGGCAAGCGACTGGTTTCATAGGCACTAGCATTAGGCGTTCGGTGATCATACACATCGGTTCTGCCAATTTCAAATCTTAACGTGTTTGGTTCCACATCATCCTTAAATAATATGGTGCCCAACAACCCATTTCCAACAAATGCGCCATCAAAATAATCTTTAGGCAATGCATTCCACACCATATCATGGGTAGATAAATAATTAGACCAATTCACTGCAACCTTGAATGGCTTTGAATCTTGACCAACTACGATTTGATGAAATAGAGTAAATAGCAAGATTGTGAAGTAACCAACTCTTTTTTGTAGCACTGTATGATTTGTAAACAAAGTGAATCTCGTTTATATGTTATTGTTAATCGTTATTATGCTTAAAACTACTGAATAATAACACAATGAACAAGATTTTGGTAAAAGCATTTAGTAAGGCGGTTAGAGTGCAGTATTGTTCGGTTAGTGTAATATTGGGATGTAATCAATATTACCAACATTATAATGTATTGATGCGTACATCACACTTAAATGACCTATTGAGGATATATCTCCAATATCTACACCCAATAGTTTTTTTTCACTTGTTTACCAAGTACCCCCCTTATCTTACATAATTTTCCACCGGCAATCTATTTTGTAAACTTCTGGCAAGCGTCATTTCATCTGTGTATTCCAATTCGCCTCCAAAAGCAATACCTCTAGCAATGGTGGTAATTTTTACCGAGTGGTTTTGCAATTTGCGTTGAATATAATGTATTGTAGTATCGCCCTGAATAGTTGGGTTTAATGCAAAAATTAGTTCTTCTATTTCGTTGGTGAGTACTCGATTAATTAAGGGTTCGATTGTCAATTGATCCGGACCAATGCCGTCTAACGGCGATATATTTCCGCCCAATACATGAAAAACGCCATTAAATTGTTGTGTACTTTCTATGGCGATGACGTCACGAATATTTTCCACTACGCAAATGATGCCTTGTTTTCGAGAAGTATTGCTGCAAATGGTACAAATATCAGCATCTGCCATGGTGAAGCACTGCTTGCAAAATTTGATATTTTTCCGCAAATTGTTAAGGGCAGCAGTAAATTGTGTTGTTTCGGATTCGTCTTGTTTTAGGAGATGCAACACCAAACGAAGGGCAGTTTTTTTTCCAATACCCGGAAGTTTAGAAAACGATTGCACAGCATCAGCTAATAAATGGGAAGAAAAATTCATACTATTATTGTTTTACTGTTTCACAACTTCTGGGAAATTAATCGTCACCTCATTGTCCCAATTGGCTTTAATAACCAATTTTTCCTTTCTTGGTTTAATCAATTCCGGTTGAATTTTCTTCCAATAATCGCCGGTATCCCATTTTCCATTGTTGTTGGTATCAAATAAAATCCTGAGTTCAAATTCTGCCGGCAATAATTTTTTTATGGCGATTCTTGCAGCACGAATAGGGATGCTTTTGAACAGTTTGTCGTCTTTAAAAAACAATAATACAGGTTTATAGGTGGTATCCAGTTCTTGGGTACGAATCATCAAACTACCGTAATCAATATCTTTTTTGGCTTCGATTTTGAGTGTATCGTTTTTGACTACATAATTTCCCAAACTGTCTTTAGCAAGATTTTTTTCTATATATAGTCGGTATTTTTCCCCTGGCTGCCAAGGGTATTCAATATGGAAAAGATTAGAATCAGGTACAATGTTGTAATTGGCTAATCTTTCGCCATTGTCGTTGCGTAAAGAAATTTTGGAGGTATCAAATTCAGTAGGTTTTTTATCAAACTTAAGCACCAAATCCCCGAGGATGTCAAGCGATCTTCCATCTAGGTTGGTGGTATAACGGAATCTTTTGTCGTCTTTATTTACCGGTGCGGTTGCTGCTGGTTTGAATGGCTTTTTAGGTTTATCTTGTTCGGCAAGAAAAGCATAAATCTTTAGAGGAGTTGTTGTTGTTGTTGAAACAACGATAGTGGAGTCAAGGAAGCCAAAAATTTCGGAAGGTTGGTCGTAGGTATATTTTCCGTCAGCATCAAGGAGTGCGAAGACGTTGTATTTTCCGGGTTTCAAGAAATTAAAATTAAAATTTCCATCTTTATTGAGCCTAGCGATGTAACGGGGAATGGTTTTGGCAGCTGCGGTATCTGAGAGGTCGCGTTGTAGCACAACGGAGATGGTGCTGTCTGGTTTACCTGTTTCTGCGAGCAGCACTTTTCCACTAAGTTTGCCAGTATCTATTGAAGAGCCAGTAGAAAACACGTAGGTAAAGTTGCGGAGCGGGTTGCTTTCGTTGATATCTTGAATGGTATTTCCAAAATTGATGGTATATGTTGTGTTTTCTTCGAGCGTATCTTTTATAGTAATTGAAATTACTTTAAGTTTTACTTCGATTTCTGGGGTACGTTTTGGCAAAGGAGAATATACAATTGTTCTTGGATCTTGAATCGTTTCCAGAAACTCATTAAAATCTAGCTGTATTTTTGTTGGTTTAACCAGAAGTGCTGAATCTTTAGGAAATGCCTTCACCAGTACTGGAGGTATACTATCACGCGGGCCACCTGTTGGCATCATAGGTTGTCCGCAACGGGTGAAGTTCAGTATAATAAAAATTACAATCAAGATACGCATGGAATACAAAGATAATTGTAAATAAATGATGGCAATGGTGATTGGTGAATTGTTTATATGCATTTGTTGCTAATGATCTTTAATGGGTACAAATAAAAATGTAATTCATCTAAAAGAAGTAATCTTAAAAAGGTATAATAATTTACAAATGATGATTAAAATGCTGATTGATTGTTAAAGAAACAATATTTACCTTAACAATTAACCAAATTCAATGTTATAAAGGGAGAAAATTAATCAGAATGAGTGTACATGTTTTGCAAAAAGTTCAGTTTATACCCGTTAGTTTACAAGAAGCGTGGGATTTCTTTTCACATCCTAGGAATTTAGCAAAAATGACGCCGGAGCACCTTAATCTTAAATTTACCAACGAATTATTTGGTGATGAAATGTATGCGGGGCAGGTGATTACCTATAAAATAAAGCCATTATTGGGGATTCCATTATTTTGGTTAACAGAAATTACGCACGTAAAACATTTGGAATATTTTGTTGATGAGCAACGGTTTGGACCATATAGTTTATGGCATCATCAACATCATTTCAAAGCAGTTGAAGGTGGGGTAGAAATGACTGATATTGTGCATTATAAAATTCCGGGATGGATTATCGGTGATATTGCACATCAGTTGTATATTAAGAAGCAGCTACAAGAGATATTTGAATATAGGATTAAAAGAGTGAATGAAATTTTTGTTTAGCTTTTTTTACTTTTTGTTTCAAATAAATAAACAATATTGATAAAAGATGTTTAAATTTGTAATAGTATACAATTACACAGTAGTATAAACACAGCCGTTGTAACCTAAAAGAGCACCAAAAAGCATAAGTATTTATGCTCTTTGATGCTCTTTTTTAATTATACCGCATTATCCTGGCATCCGGGAAATATATTTTTCAATTTGTTTTATTTGATCAATCACTTGTTTTGATGTTGGTTTTTCTGCTTTGGCTTTGCGGAAAAAATCTTTAGCAGATCTAAATTCACGTTTTTGCATCATTATTTGACACATTTGTAAATTAGCCATTGCAGCACTTTCTTTATCTGCCACACCAATTTTTAATGCTTGCCTAATTAATGCTTCACCTTGTTTCATATCGCCTCTTTGCATGGCAATCATTCCCAGTTGAAGTTTATTAGAACCTTCGGCCTCTTTCATCGGAGAACCCAATGCTAGACTCATTTTCATATATTTTTCGGCACCATCAAAATCTTGTTTGGTCATAGCAATATTACCCAACAAAGTATAGTATACCGAGCGAATTGGTTTGTACAAAATATTGGGAAACCACACCATTTTCAACACATTTTCTGCTTCCGAAAAGTTTCCTTCTTCAAGATAATCTTGTAAAATACGGAGTGGACCAAAGAAAAAATGGGTAAATATCATAATTACCGCGCCAAGATAAAGCACGAATGAAGGCCAAAATCCACTTAAAATATTTACTAGAATTGCCAATGCAAGCACTCCAAGTCCTATCCAAAATCTATATCTTATAAAAACATTAAACCATTTCATGCTGTGAAGTTACGAAATCCCTTAAATTTGCACGCATTGTAGACTTGAATCTTATTTTTTGATTCAAAATTGATATGCAGGTCCCGTAGTTCAACGGATAGAATAGATGTTTCCTAAACATTAGATCCCAGTTCGATTCTGGGCGGGACCACTGTTATTATAGAAAACAACAATTGGTTTTTTAAAAACCTAGTCAATGCACCTATTTTCAATTATTCTATTTTACATTACATTTGTACTATGA
>Ga0164294_10002292_pt1 | contig 17344 bp, 18 predicted proteins | sample GEODES005metaG_FD_111479 | JGI IMG/M metagenome (GOLD analysis project Ga0164294, IMG submission 111479) | Oligotrophic lake water microbial communities from Sparkling Lake, Wisconsin, USA - GEODES005 metaG | ecosystem: Environmental > Aquatic > Freshwater > Lake | place: USA: Sparkling Lake...
CCCCATAGTGTGCATGTCAGTTTACAAGTTCAATCCAGCTTAGTTTAGAATTTAAATTTCGAGCTTAACATGCAGCAAGTACTTAAGTTTCGTTTAAGCCCCGGCTATATTTATCCAACACTAATTACTGCACCAAATGCAGCATGTTTAATTCTAAATCCCTTACATTCGAATGTTCGAATAATTATCTTTTGTGTTTTTAAATTTAGCGTAACGGGCATAATAAGAATGACAACTTCATTTAATTCTTCAATACCACATTTGGCAATTTCACACAAGGATGGGCACATGTCGTGTGAAATATCTTGAGTAATTTCAAGCATTGTTTTGCCACAAGTGTTTCATGTGAGACAAGCGAGTGATTTCGTCAGGGGCATAAAAACATTGAAGAGACACTGTCAAGGGTCAATTTTTATCAGCGGGCAACAAGACGTTTGATAGGAATGTCTCGGATTGTGTGCAAAAAATTCAAATCGCACAAACGTCTAATCGCATAAACGACGCCCAATGCCTGAAAATGGAACAAATGTGCCTGGAGCTACAGGCACTACAGGCACTACAGGCACTACAGACACAGCAACGGGAGCAACAACAGGCGCAACAACGGGAACGACAACGGGTGAAACAGGCACAACATGATCCAGCGCCGGCACAAGTTCCAAGTCCACATCACAATCCAGAATACATGCATTTGGCATACGCCCCCCCGCTGCTTGCCGCAATTCCATAACATCAAAGATTCCGCATGCCAACGGGAGTTCTGCCCCCTCCGTTAAACATGCCCAACTCGGCGAACCATCGGCGCCCGACAATGCATCCGTCAGCATTCCAACGGGGTCCGGTGAATCCACGAGTGTTGCTTCTGTTCGTGCTCGCAGCACAATCGTTTTTGCACGTGCAAGCGTAGTCGGTTTAAGACTAATCCATGTTTCATCCACTTCTGCTCCCAAACGAGACAACATCCACATGGGAATGCGGCACGAATCTTCACGGAGACGGTCACTTGGTACTGCGGGGCTCACACGAGCAACCACACCCGTTTGTTCGCCGACATCAAGGAACATTGGGGTTCGATTCGTAAAAGCGCGGTCCCACTGTTCCCAAACACCGCGTGGAACCGTAATTTGGTCGGAATTGCACAGGGGATGCGAAAAATCATACATGGAAACCATCAAATACGTTGTCATGATGTCAATCCGCTAACGGGAAAACGGCGGTCGTCAATTTTCCCCCTCAACTAAAAACACACCTATGGATATTATGGATACACCGCTCTTATCCGAGGATACTAAAGAATTGCGCCGTACAAACGTTAAAATGTCACAACCCCCGTTGGCATCTCCCTTGTCAATTTCCGCCAGCAATTCCGATGATATTTCACATTTGTTTAAGCACTTGCCCACTCTCAGCGAATTCCAGCAAACGGTGATTCGTGAACGATACCGGTTGCTCATGAATGAATATTTGCATCGATGCAGAGTTATGACTGTGTTATTTTACACGTTTCGATTAACAATGACCGTTGGCAGTTTGGCGGTGCCAGCGCTTCTAAGCATTCAGTCCGTTGGGGACACACCCGCGCGCAACGGCGTATTCTGGTTCACATGGGGGCTTTCTCTTGCGGTTACCACGGCAAACGGCATTCTGACGCTGTTCAAACTCGACAAACGTTTTTTCATGCTGCATGCAACTGCGGAGCGTTTACGCACGGAAACGTGGCAATTCATTCAATTATCCGGGCGTTACTCCGGCCGTCATGGAAAAGTTCGCCCAACACATGCGAATCAATACGTGTATTATTGTACACAACTCGAAAAAATCAACATGAAGCGTGTGGATGACGAGTTCATTAAAAACGCCGACATGGAGGATCCAAACGCGGCACATCATCCGCCCCCACAGAACGGACAACAAGCACCGTCAGCATCTGCACTGGTTCCGTCGCCGCCAGACCAGGCAACCTTTATTCAAGAACGAGATTCGGGCGTATCAGTAGAAGATGGTCTCGAAAGTATCGAAGACAGTGAAACAGTTGTCATTAAAATGCCGATGCCTGAACAACGACCGCCCCTGCGACAAACCGGTTCTTCGCGGAACCCTCTTTTGCCCGCAGCACCAAGCATGCCGGGGGTCACCGTTGTCGGGTTACGAACCGACGTTTGATCCGGGTAAGTACAACAATTCTCGAATCGTGCAGGAAACCCACAACTGTTTCGCATACGGAATGGGTGTGCTTGATCCTAAACAATTAACGCAATGCGATGACAAGGGTCCAGATTGTCAGCTGTTGTATCATCAACCGGGAGGTGTGCATGGGCACTCGGATACACTGTCAACAGCCAAAGGACGGACATGTCCCGTCGTTGACCGTCTGATTCGAGAAGATGTTCCGGATTTAATTCCAACAACGTTCGATGCAAAATGTCCAGCAAATACGAGTAAAATCGCGTTGGTTGTACATCCAGGTGAAGATTATCATTTTTTTCGTCAGGATGAAGACGGGTGGTGGAGTCACAAAGATGGTTCCAACAAAGTTAAACGGTTTGATGCAGAACAACAGGCTATTTGGAACCCCCAGACAGCCGCAAGAGATTATCGCCCAAAAGGTTCTTTTTTAAATTACAGTGATTTTTGCGGGTTTTACTGCGTTCCGCGCAAGCCACCGCCGGTGTTGGCACGAGGTGGGCGACGCCGTCAAACGCGAAAATTACACCGAAAGCAAAAGCTTGGATTCCGGCTTTAGTGCCTTAAGTGCCTTTTCAGCAGACCACCGCGTTCGAGGATCCACATCCGTTAGTCCTCCCAAAACTTCGCGCAACACAGTGCGCCGCGCCCAAACGGGAGATTGTTGAATTCCCGGCCATGTCAACACCACCTCACGCCACATCCACCAAAATGTTAATCCGAGTCGCCATGAATCAAATTTCTTGCCGAACCGACGCAAAAATTCAACTTTGTCTCCACTTCGGTATTCTGGCACACTTGCAACTAAATCTGGTAACACTTCATCCAATCGCTGCCGTTTCGGAAATAATGTCTCAAAGCGTGAAAATTCCGTATGCATCCGTTTAAGCTCTTGAATTCCAATTTGCAAACGAATATTGGATCGAACCATTTGCCATGCCTTAATCTCCGGTGCGTGAAGAATGTAACTGGCTTTGAAGCCGGTCCGCAATTCATGCGGAATTGTTGCAGGTGATTCCGGTTTGAATGCGATGCCAAAATCAATGAATCGGGGTACACGAGCACTGTCGATGAGAATATTGTTTGAATGAATGTCGTTGTGAACGATGCCCGCACGATGAAACAGGACCATACCTTCCAACAAGTGGGTCAAAATTGCCTCGAAATTGTCCGAAAATCGATGCGGATCCGATTCGGCCCACTTGCCCAACGGTTCACCGCCGTTTGGCATAATCAGGAGCGTAAGATCCGGCGACTTTTTATCGATTTTTGAACATTGATGCCAGTCTACATCCGTAACGTGTGAATCGCGCACCGGACACTTGGCGACAGCTGGAGCAAAATAGTTGGAATACAGCGGAATCTTCATGAGTTCTTGTCCGAGCTGAAATTCGCTTGTAGCGGGTTCATCCGTGATTTTACCCACAGCGCGCATGACTTTTCCGTCAGCAAACGTAATTGTTTTGAACACGCGACCATCCGCGCATCGTGGGGCGGGCTCAAAGGTACACCCATATTGACCCTTTCCGAGTAAACGGCCACCCACTGCATCCATCTCTCTATCGTCATCTGTCGGTTTTGACAGACGCACATTCGCGCACAAACCAATTGTCAAAAGTAAGGATGCCGTGGATTACGTGGCTTATTGTTGGACTACTGCTCGTTTACATTTTGCGCAAATTTAGTGTTTTGGAAGGGTTCGCGGTTTTGCGTCCCCGTGCAGATATTGGTTTGGCTGCTGAAGGCTGGGGTGAAGAAGCTGGGTACGAGCGTGACTTACGATTTGCCGAAGGGTTTGTCGACATTCAGGGACTCGGACAACCTACGGACTTTTGTCGCGCCGTTCGCCGAAAAACGGATCCGCAGTCATTGCACATAGCATGTGCGCTGGGCTTACGGGATGGCATGGATACAATGGAATTTACAACACGTACAGTTCGAGATGGATTCCGTATGAGCCGTGATGATTATTTCAAGCCTGCAGGAGCACGGGAACCTGCAGGAGCACGGGAACCTGCAGGAGCACGGGAACCTGCGGGAGCACGGGAACCTGGTGCATATTGTCGCATTGTTCAAGATGCTGAAACGCGCGAATGGTACGTGTCATGCGCTGTAGCAGGACGCACCGGATTTCGCACGGTAGAGGAACGCGATGTTTCACCTCCGCCTGCGATTCAGTCCTTGTTGGTTGCATACGGGGGGTGTATGGGGTGGTTCCGTTGGCACGACGACGACGAAGATGTTACAAACTCACTCGTGATGGAGGCGCATCCGGGGTCAACGGGTGCGATTGTTGTGCCAAGTACAGCAGATGTGGGTAAATGGAACACGCGGGGTTTGCAATTAAACCGAGACGGAGGCCCACAATCCTATTTACGATTTGGACGTCCGGGAGATTTGATTCTTGAGAACACCCGTAAGCTTCGCGCGATTTCTTTGTGGGTGTGGTGGGATGCGTTTGAACGCGGAGCAACACTCGTTGAATGTAAAGGCGAAAAGAACCGTTTGTGGTTGGGGGTTGAGGGAGGCGGAGGCGGGGGCGTGCAAGGGCAAGAACCGTTTGAACACGCTCAAGAAGTGCGTCCAGCGGCTATTCTTGCAATCGGACAGCTTACGGAACCTCTTCGACCTCCACCTAAAACTGCTGTTGGCGCACGCTATGTGTTTGAAATGTGGGACGATGACCACCTTGTGATGCGTTTAGAATCACCTGGAGCATCAACACAGCGGTGGCAACACGTTGTTGTAACAACTACAGATAATACTGCATTTTGGCCCACATGGCAAATGTGGGTTAACGGCAAATTGCTTGCATCACGAACTGACGGACGCATGTGTTCAGCAAATGAATTGATGGACAACACCGTTGGTCGCGGTGTTCGTGGGTGTTTGAAGGACTTGCGGTTTTATCAACGGGGACTTACGGGTTCTGATATTGGCGCGATGCGTGCATGGGGTGAGGGGCGATTACACCCGAATCCGTAGTCGCTGGTTGTCGCTGGTTACCGTCGGCGGGAAAATTTACCAACGAGTACAGTAGCAATGACGCGCAAAACTCGCAAAGCGATCAACAAACCTCGCATGCGAGGTGGAGCACTGGCACCGTGTGACCGTGTTTCAACATTTTATCTTTCCAGCGCGTCGAGATTTGTCAGGGTTGCTGGTTTATCGCCCAAAGATTGCTTTATCAATATTTTGCAACTGCTTGGATTTTTGGATGAAAATAGTGCAAATATTATGCGAATTTCAGCAGCAGGGCGAACGGGTTTTACGAAAGAAGAGATTGAAAAGGTTTTCATCTTGTTGCTCAGATATAACTTTGAATTCGTGAGCATTAAAGATTACTGGACGTGGCTGGGATTGGCAAGTGTTATTAAACCCGGAGAGGTGGCATTTGTTGGCGCGGGGAATGCCGACGGAGGTAGTCACGTGTTTTTGATTGGCAAATCTCACGACTTATCCCTTTTCATTATCGATCCAACGGTGAACAAATATTGCAAGATTGGGGAACCTTGCCAACTCGAATTTTTACCGCCGACTACAACCTCGTTGTATATTCTCAAACATTCGGAACTGCAAATTCCTCTCGAAGACTTACAGAAAATCTTTGTGACAATTTGATGCAAAGTTGACGTCGTTTTAAAACAACCGCACATATTAATGATTGAAGTTGTGTGGACATTTGCGCAAATTCACCCGTGTGAAGCCGACGTTTTGCGGGACTTTATATTCGAACTTCCGTTTTTACTTTCATCTGCGCCCGTAATTCAACGAAAATCACGTGGATTGTGTGTAATCTTCAATGTGGAAACACCCGTAGACATTCCAGATTCGGATGCATTGGCGCGAGCGTGGCGCGTGTACACAAAAGGGAATTCTCGTTGCCCCATTCGCGAATCTAAACCGTAGTGCAAACAGTATATAATAGAGAGATGTCGTCGCCGCCGTTGGGTCCTGTGGATGCAAAACTCTACAATCCGTGGAATCCAAACAATCGTGATATACCCGTGGCAGAAATTGCACGCATTGCCAAATATCAGCCCAAACGCGTGGAGCTCTTCCGCCAGGCGTGTGTGCACAAATCGTTCGTTGCCCGCCAAGAAGCAACGGGGCCCATTGTTCCGCGTCCGGCAGACTGTATGACGCTCAAAACCGCAGACAACGAACATTTGGAATTCGTTGGCGACGGAATTTTAGATGCAATTGTGGGTGAATATCTGGAACGCCGGTATCCCGGTGAGGGTGAGGGATTCTGGACGAGCCTGCGGTCAAATCTCGTAAACAACGAGCATCTCGGCGAATTGGCGCTCAAAATGGGATTGGCTCCATGGCTCATCATGAGCCGGCACATGGAAGAAGTCTGCGGTGGCCGCGGGAACCGACGGATGTTAGGTTCGATGTTGGAGGCGTGGATTGCTGCCATGTTCCGTGACCGCGCAGCAGAGGACCCCAAAACCGCCTTTTGGCACGTTCAGCAATGGATGATTGAAATACTTGAATCGTACGTGGATTTTGCGGAACTCATCGCTACGAATACAAATTTCAAAGACCAATTGTTGCGCTATTATCAGGCGACATTTCATCAGCCCCCGCGGTACAAGGAAGTGCTAACGGAAGGGCCTGTTCATAATCGGATTTTCACAATGGGCGTTTTATTGCCCGATGGCAGCGTACTCACGACTGCGACTGCGCGCAACAAAAAAGATGCAGAACAAGAGGCCTCGCGTTTGGCGTTGTTTCAATTGGGGCAACACGGCACATAAAACCAATCGGTTTCAATGCGGGGATACAATTCACGCAATTTTCCGACAATGTGCGCCTCGGCGTCCGACAGGTATGGGTGTTCGCGTTCAGCCGAGCTTACGAAATTCGGTCGTTCGGCAACACGCTGCACCTCTGCCCAGAAGCGATCCGTAAGGTATCCATGTGCACGAATTCCGGTTGGACACGAATATTGTGGGAAAATGAGCAATCCAAATTCGGTCACGTATTCAACGGGAATTTGTACCTCATTTTGAATTGCAATAAGGTCCAGACGAGAACAGCGGACTCCATACACGTGCATTAATGATTCCCGTATGAATGAGAGGGGTCGTCATTTTTGGGGGGGGTGAAAAATCGATCGAACAGAATAGAGGTATGGGCCGCCTCCAAGAATTCGGGTTCTTAACAGACATTTCTTTTTCTGACATTTTGGATTCTTCGAACTCTTCAATTGAATGTGATTTTCCGCGTTTGGGAATTTCACAAACAATTCAAGACACTTCATGGAGATTTCTTACACAATCCTTAACACCCGACGGAAAACGAATTGGTTGGCATTTAGACCGCCTGTACCGCGAGGGAACATACGGCAAAATTTATAAAGCACACCGCATGGTTGTTACACCGCGTAATGAATCCGAATATGTTATTACCGAAAATCCACATCAAATTATCGTTAAACAAACGGTCCCGTCTGACAATGTCATACTTTCGAATGAGGATGTCAGTGCGCATACGGCAGAGGCACTTTTACATATTTTAGCATGGATGGAAATCCGTCGAGAACTTCCGACGGCAATACCCCAACCCTTCGAGGTTTTCGGTGATTTTTCAGAAGAACACGACGGGTGGCTGTCCTTGTCACTGTGCATGTCACAAGTGAAGGGGTGGACAATTTATTCGTTTTTTCAAACAAATTGGTCGAAAGATACACTGTTATCGAATGCCGTATCCTTTCTTGAAATTTTAGCGCAAGTTGCAATCATAATAAGTAGGTTGCAACTGCGTCTCCGTATGAATCATCGCGATATGAAAGTGAATAACATAATGATACGGCGACGCCGCGAAGAGCCTTTGCGCTTATGTCTGAGTGGTCTCGAAATTGTGTCATCGTATGAAATCACATTGATTGACTTTGGATTTGCATGTATAGGTAGTGCAACAGACACGACATATCAAGCTGGGTCCTGGTTTCCGCTAAGCGATGGCTGTTTCAAACGGGGTCGAGATTTGGCCCAGCTAATTTATTGTATACATTGCTATTTTCCGTTGAATGAGTTTTTGCCGAACGATTTGTTTGCGGAAGTGCGACGTTGGATGACAATACCGTGGAGTGGCGGGCATGCGGATGTTTTAAGCGAAAAATCCAATTTTGATACGGGAATTTACGAATTGCTTCGCCGACCTGAAGTGGATCCTCCGGACTGTGCGCCAGACGTTTTGTTTGCAGCGATTCACGCGCAAGGGCTAAAGTGGACGGCATTGAATAACGGCAGCAAATGACAACATGGACTGCACCCGATGGCATCGGCTCCATTGAATTGCTCGAAACATTTGGCAGTGATCTAACGGTTGTCAATGCTGCGCGTGTGTCCTTTGCGAAAGAATCTGCTGAAATAACACCGGCGGACGTGAAGCTTATTGGTTATCTCGCGGAGCACAATCACGTGACACCGTTTTTTCACCCCCAGGCACGATTTCGCATCAAAATGCCTATTTTTGTTGCGCGCGAATGGTTTCGGCACACCGTTGGACTCGCGCGCAATGAGGTGTCGCGTCGATATGTGGATTCCACGCCAGAGTGTTGGTGCCCAAGTCCTGACAACATTCGACAGCGTGACCCGCGACTCAAACAGGGGTCCAGGCCTGATGCAATTGCGGATGCAGACGGTGTTCATGCAATCATGAAGGCGCACATGGACAGTACCGTAAGTTTGTATGAATCTTTGTTGGCGCAGAAAGTGGCACCCGAGATTGCGCGGTGTGTGTTGCCACAGTCCATGTACACCGAGTTCATTGAAACTGGTTCCTTAGCGGCATTTGCACGATTGGTTGGATTGCGAACGGGTGAAGATGCGCAAGTTGAAATACGGAATTAAGCGGCAGGCTTGAGTGAGTTACTGACCCCCCGTTTCCCGATCAGCTGGTGCCAGCTTGTGTCCGCTTAAGCCAAAATTGACTCGACTTAAACTTTGATCTCCAAGAGTAGAAGAGAATGGCAACGGAAGAGGATTACGCGTATGCGGAAGCGCTGGATCACGCTCAAGGGAATCCGGACAATGAGGATGATTTTACAGGTGTTGTAGAAACTGCGGTGGATACAGCAGAAACGCTTGGGATAACTGCACCGCCCTCGAATTCCACAAAACAATTGTTGGCTGAACATCCGGACCTCGCATCTGATTATTCGGCGGAAGTCGAGCGTTTGCTTGTTCAACTCGGTGAAGGCGATCCAAATCATACGACATACCCGTTTGTAACGCTGTATGAGCGAACCAAAATCTTATCTCTGCGGGCCTCGCAGCTGGCGAAAGGTGCACGCCCGTTTATTGAAGTTACGGAAGCAATGCTTGATGTGCACGAAATTGCTACGGCTGAATTTAATGCCAGGCGACTTCCATTTATTCTCAAGCGTCCGCGCCCCAACGGGACCTTTGAGTATTGGCGATTGAGCGACTTGATGACGCATATCGCATAAACGCAGCAATACATTTTTTTTGCATTTTTGAATTAATGATGCAAAAATGTCTGTTTGAGTTAGTGCACCTCCATTGCAACTCGCTCTGTAATCTTTCGAGACGAATTGAACCTGCGCGCGAATTCGGCTGGCGCAAGAACACTCGTAATGGATGCAGACTCGTCAATTACTTCCGCAATAAACTGGTCAATGCGGTGCGGCAATGTAGTATGAGACCCGTGCAACACTCGCCGATTGTACAAGTATGTCAACAGCGCATCACGGGTGGGATACACTCCGAATTTAGACACAAAGTTTCCGTATGTTTCATTGATGGATACGGAATCCTTGGCAATATCGTTGAACTTGAACACGCGCATGGCAGCATCCTTCCACGTTTCTGCTGACGCGGACGCAGGATGGTAAAATGGCCGGCACGTAGCCGGACAAATTAGAACAGGCGACGCAGGAAACGGGTTCAGACCATTGAACCACTCGACCACCGGTGGAGCAAGAGGCGGTGGCGTCCACGACAGAGCCAACGGAATATCTCCAGCAGACTTGCTCGGATCAACAAGCGCCGCAAGTCCTACAAGGGTTGGAACATCCAATTCATTCCACGTGGGGGGCAAGAGCGCACGCACAGCCGCAAGCTGGTCTGCCGTCGGAGGGCCATCAATCGGAATGAATTTTGGAGTGCGTTCAAAGGACTGCACAACGTCACCAACCTGCACACACGCTTGACGAAGTGCGAGCATTAGATTTGGCAGTGTGTACCGATCCCGTTGGACCCAGTGGAGCATTGAGAACATTACACGAAGCCGAAGAATGTGCGCGCGAACATCATCCTTTAGCGTAAATCCCGCAAGCCGATACAATTCCTCCAGGTGTGCAAGATGAGGCATGTGTGCTCGGAGAACATCTTGTGTGGGTGCACCCACAAATCGCGGATTCGCAAACACATACCAAACCGCCGTACGCAAGGGCACGCGTGTTGTGGGAAATTCGGGCAATCCTGACAACGACAGGGATGTTTTGTGCGCCGTTAGACGCCACCGCATTTGAGTTTCAAACTGAGCAACAATGTCGCGCAAATAGGGAATCTCGCGTGCAACGAGCCACACGACAGCAAACCACAAATCCTGATTGCCGATGAGTTTTCCGTCGAGAAACAGATTCGCCAACATCCATCCCGTTGCACGACTTGCGTCTTCGGTTGCACCCAAACAAATGCCACCTGCAAGCAAGGGCTGTCGTGTCATGGGGGATTCTGCAAAGGGCAAACCGGCATCATGTGCGGCCTTGAATGCGTGAAGACTAACGGGGTGATCGAGCCGTGCCTTGAGTGCGGTGACCAGCTCAGGATAATTCAGCAAATTCAATGGGCAATCACACACCGCCTTGGTAATGTTTTTGTCTACATCGGCGAGCAGAGGAGGACCGTCTGTAACCAAGAGCACCACGTCGGTCTCTGTGTCAAATGTAATAGGACACACAAACGATGCAATCTGTGTGGATTCAGTGACGGCTGCCACGGATACAGGAGCAGCCGTGTGTGCACGGCGCGCACGATCGCCGCGAATTGCTGCGGAAATTCCGCTCAAATCAAAGGAACCTCGTAAGGCGCCCTCGGTCATGGATACGAGACGCGCAATTCGCGCACTCCAGGTGGGCGCGTCTGGATCCTCTTCGGTACCTGCGGGGTAATAATATTCGTGTGTAACCTGGCGGGCGGCAGCAATCGCCTGCTCTTCGTCGTCCAATATGGCATTTAGAGTAGTAACAGCATCGGATTGTGATTTGACGTGTGCGTCTGCACGCTGAATGCGCGCCTTCATCGCGAGAAGACTGTCGCGCAAAGACGGGTCGCCGGTTGAGCCCATGGTTGCAGCTATCACGGCACGTTCAAGACTCGGAAATGCGGAGTCAAAGTCTGCAATTGTGGCAATCTCGGCAATCCTACGGGGGACTTCGAGATCCGCCGCTGTAACAACGGATGACGTTCGCCGCTCGCCGGACGGGTCATACGTAAATACAGAGTGCGGGCTTCGACGGGTAAACGGGCATGTAACGGACATGTTTACAACGCCACCCGTTGAGATTAGGTGTGCTGTCACGGATTCAAACGCAATTCCAGGTGGTAGAATGTTATCCACATGCGAGACACTGCCAACCTGTCCATCGGTAATGATTACGAGATTGCCCGTAAAACCGGATGTGCGAACGTATGCTGCGATTGCAGCGGGGTCTGTACTACCGTATCCAGCACATTTCGCATTAATGCGATCAAGGTCAGCGCGTGAAATCCGCCGTCCTTCCGTATCCCAGAATAGGAACTGTGTGTCACGCGGAAGATCGCTGATAATCTTTTGAGTCTCGGTGTGATAGAATTTTGAATTTCCCGTAGAACCAGAACCATCGTATGCAACAAGCGTGGGAATTGAAGCCATCGTGGTGGGTTTCTGGTGTTGGTTATGGGTGTCAATTTTTGGGGGGTGAGTTAAAGATTGCAATTAGCGAGCCGTTTCAAACAATAGCAAAATATTTAAGGTGACCAAATACATTAGTAACCTTAAATTATTAATTCGTTTTGGCAGTTGTAATCAGAGTCTCCGTAGGAACCAGATCCGCGATGTTAGCCGCCTCATCCGTCTTTCAGCAGAAAAATTAGACTGGAAACATTGGGAGGCGGCTAACATTGCGGAACCATGTACCGTAGGAACACTGCATTCCTTATAAATCATTCAATTCGTAGCAATCAATTTGCAGCAATCAATGTTTGTTAATTTACAACAAACAGGACAAATAGGCAAAACAGTTAAATGATCAAAAAAGGCATTGCCTACAAACAATGGACTCGTCGCAACTCTGCGTCGTACTGAACTATCTAAAATTAAAAAGGAACGATATTTAAACACAATGTCATCAGGTTTTATTCCGCGAATGTCAATTATAAATCGTGTTTGAAAATATGTGTTGTAAATCACAACGGACCGGTTGCCTAGCGGAACTTCAACATCGCTATTCATACCCATAAACATACGATATGGCGCAGAACATTCAAAATTATCAATGACATCGTACTGCCCACCATAAAACTTTATTTCAAGCGCTGAATTCGTATGTAAAATTTCCCGTGCATATTTTGAAGATGGTGTATCATGTCTAACCGTATGATAACATGAAATAGCGTCAAATGCATCAGACCTACAAAATCGTTCAAGCACATCCCTTGAATTATTCTTAAAAAAATCAGTTTCAGAGACGATTGCCATACGCAAAGGAGCAAGAACCTCTTCGAGGTTAATTGTACGAGGGTTTCGTTTTAGGCAATTTGCAAATGCTACGTCTGTATTCATTATATTTAACTTAGATGAACGTCTTTAACTAAGGAATGCAATCCGGACGGAAATTATGCTTACAACTAGTGTTGGATAAATATAGCCGGGGCTTAAACGAAACTTACGTACTTGCTGCATGTTAAGCTCGAAATTTCAGTTCTAAACTAAGCAGGATTGAACTTGTAAACTGACATGCACACTATGGGGCCCGCTTATTTAATGCATCGAGCTATCCAACACTACTTACAACTGCCAAAACGAATCAAAAAAATTTAAGGTGAATTTGGTTCACATTCCTTAAGTATTTTGTTAATGTTTGAAACGGCTAGGTAATTGCATTTCTTGGTGATTTAGCTGCATCAAATCAACATCGGTCTAAAATTGACCTGCAGAAATTCACTGCAGGGCATCCGCGACATGAGCTCACATTGCGATGAATGTGCATATTGCTGGCTTGGTGTTGGACCACCGTGCAAATGTCCTTTAAATTTAAAATCAACAGAAAAACATTGTGAACATTGTTTGGGACAACACGCGGCATGCGCATGTACGAAAGGGTGCGCTCGTTCTTCGGGTGCTTTGTGCGTTAAAGTCACTAAACAGCATTGTTGTATAGGTCGACCAGGTATTTGTAGTTGTATGCACGAATGTCCGCGACCAGATGGTTGCACAAACCCATCTCTACACTGTGAACATTGTTCAGGGCGTTGCATCATTTGTGCGTGCACAGTAGGGTGTGTTCGTCCACCAGACATTGGTTGTTGACCAACGAAACATTGCCCTCATTGTCTTGGGCTCTTAAATGTTTGCGCATGTTTAACGTGTCCTCGCCCATATACAGCTGTTTGCTACGGGCATTGTAAACATTGTTCCGTTGTTGATAACATTTGTGAATGTCGCGTTGGGTGTTCACGAACAGCAGATAAGACATATTTATCATGGAGACCTTCATGTAAACCTCCCGTTAAACATTGCGACCACTGCGATGAACAAGGTGTTTGCGTGTGTTCATACGGATGCATACACTGGGGTGTAAATTGCATTGCGAACACTGTTATGGCAAGAGTGGTACATCATGTTCATGTACAATGGGATGTCCCGTGAGTCATCGCTTTGCGGCATGTAGCAGCGCAGGACTTAAAAATCAACATTGTGTTCATTGTTTAGGAATTGAGGATCCGTGTGTCTGTAAAGTGTGCCCACGGCCAAAATTTGCAGTGTGTTACACTCATTGCGAGCATTGTCGCGGTGGAAAGGCACTGTGTGCATGCGATGTGTGTCCACGTTCTGAATTCTCAGCGTGTTTTTCGGAGGGTTATCAGAAAACCGAATGAAACTTCAAATGTGTTCTACGGTGGTGCAGATGGAAATGGCGCTGGAAGGTAATGGGGAGTTGACGTTTCCCACGGAGAACACCATCGCGCAGAAATCGTTTCATCGCCATCGCTGCCATGTGCAACCTCGAATGTCCAACCATTCTTTTTTGGCTCATCTTTGCGAAACGTTTTCCAACGGCCAGGTGCCGTGCTTGCTACAAGTGACTCCATAAATTCCCCGAATTGAGGGGATGACACAAGCGCTAAAATGACTTCCGTGTCCGTGTTGAAATATTCGATGATCCACATATGGGGTCCTAACGAACACGCCATGGGGTCGTCAATTTTTGGGTTGTTCAACAAATTTCCGAAATTGCGCTGTGTTCTTTCGGAGGACAATTTATGTGTTTCCGGCCGCAGCGAACAATTTCCGTTAGCCCCACTTTCCGTTAGCCCCACTGTGCAACATGACAAGACGCATAAATGTTGTTAGGTCTCTTCTTTCAAAAGGAGTTCAAGATTTAATCCTTTTTCAACGGTATCTGCTTCAAATATTTCATTGTTGTTTAAAACCTTTTCCAGCACGAGAGCAAACGGACTATTTCCGGGTGACCGTTTTTACGCGCGAGTCTAAGCGCTTCATTATTTTTAGCTGCCGGATTAACTCCTCTCTCTGGTGGCAGTTCAATGAGTAAACGAACAATTTCCGTATGCCCACGTGAGCATGCATGCCGAATCACTATATTGTCTACAGCTGCTGGATTAACACCTCGTTCCAATGGCAAATCAAGAAGCAATTGCATAATTTCAGTGTATCCGTTAGCACTTGCAGCTTGAAGCGGGAAATTATCGTGTGTCGCCGGATTAACTCCTCTCTCTGGTGGCAGCTCAATGAGTAAACGAACAATTTCCGTATGTCCGCAGTGGCTTGCAATAAATAATGATTGATTTCTACATGCAGCTGGATTTACACCTATTTCCAACGGCAAATCGAGGAGCAAACGAACAATTTCCGTATGCCCGTTTCCGCATGCACTTTGTATCGCTACATTGTCGAATGCAGTTGGATCTACACCTCTTTCCAACGGTAAAACCAGTAGCAAACGAACAATTTCCGTAAACCCATTTGAGCATGCACTCCGAATCGCGAAATTGTTGCCTGCCGCTGGATTTACACCTCTTTCCAACGGCAAATCGAGGAGCATACGAGCAATTTCCATATGCCCGTTTGAGCATGCACGTTGTATCGCTACATTGTCGCCTGCATCTGGATCTACACCTCTTTCCAACGGCAAATCAAGGAGCAAACGAACAATTTCTGTATGTTTATTTGAGCATGCGTATTGAAACGCTGCATTGTCGCCTGCGGCTGGATCTACACCTCTTTCCAACGGCAAATCAAGGAACAAACGAACAATTTCCGTGTGTCCGTAGCGACAGGCATCTTGAAGTAGCACATTGTCATTTGCTGCCGGACATCTTTCCAGGAGCAAACGAACAATTTCGGTGTGCCCGTAGTAACATGCACACCGAAGTGGAATTTTGTAGTTTAGACATATTTCTGACTCAAGGAACAAACGAACAATTTCCGTATGTCCGTTTGTACACGCTGTGACCAATGCGTCGTTGCACTCATCATTTTCCTGAATTAGCAAGAGCCACACCAAGCAGGCGTCTCCAGATTGAACAGCGTCTTTTAATGTCGCGATTTTAGGTGTTTTAGCAATCGCGCGTAAAATGTTCAAAGATCCTGAAACCGACATGCTGTAAGTGTTTGTCGACGCTGGGTTGTCATTTTTTGGAGCCGTGTATCCATTTTGGATTATTGCACCTCTTTCCAGGAGAACAATTTCGGTGCGTGCAGATAGAAGTGCATCATTGTCAGCTGGATTTACTTCATGGCAAGGACAGATCGAAGCACTCCTCTTTCCAACGGCAACTCAAAGGAGCAAACGAACAATTTCCGTGTGCCCGTTTTGGCTTGCAAATTGAAGTGCGCTATTTTCGCGTGCTGCTGGATTCACCCCACGGTCCAACGGCAAATCGAGAAGCAAGCGAACAATTTCTGTATGTCCGTTTCGGCTCGCAATTCCTAGTGCCCAATTGTCGTATGCAGCTGGATTTACACCACGTTCTAACGGCAAATCAAGGAGCAAACGAACAATTTCCGTGTACCCGTTGATGCTTGCGGTTCGAAGTGCTGCGTTGTCTTGAGCAGCTGGATCCACTCCTCTTGCTAACGGCAAATCGAGGAGCAAACGAACAATTTCCATATGTCCGTTAAAACTTGCAGCGCAAAGTGCTTCATTGTCTCTTGCACCAGGATTCACCCCACGTTCCAGTGGCAAATCAAGGAGCAAACGAACAATTTCCGTATGGCCGTTTCTGCATGCGCGTATCAACGCTTCAGACGGAAGTGTAGTCGCATCAAGGAACAAACGGACAATGTCCGTAAAACCGCGCGCGCATGCGTTGATAAAAGAGTCGCTGTCAACAACTGCACCTGTTTCTAACAACAGTTTAATCAGCGGTTCATTTTCCGTCTGAATAGCAGTATTAATGGACACCTGTGTTGTAATTTCAGAAATTACACGCAACATTTTCAGAGACATCGGTACATCGACCGGAGATTTTGCATGATATGAGGGTAATGCCATGTCTCGCCCAAAAGGATACAATTAATATCGTCAAATTTGTATCCACGTTTTCTCACACGGCAATACACGGCAATACACGCAAAATTTCTTTGTCAATTGCATCCATGATGATGTTGATCGTTGGTATTTTCAGGTTTTGAAGAGCGTTGGCGATTTTAAAATGTGTCAAACATCTTAACATGGATACAAAATTGGAGCTAAGAGATTCCACTGGCATTTTGACTCCAGATCTTTAATGTGTTGACTTCAGGTGTTCAGAAATCGCGCGTAAAATACCGCAACTAGGAAGACCGATGTCTTTAGCGCACACTTTTTAATGTTTATGCGTTATTCTGCATGTTTTGAAAGCATTTTATGCATTTATGTGACAAAATGTCTAAAATGTTTTAGCCTAAAACATCATAG
>Ga0164294_10002294_pt1 | contig 17335 bp, 14 predicted proteins | sample GEODES005metaG_FD_111479 | JGI IMG/M metagenome (GOLD analysis project Ga0164294, IMG submission 111479) | Oligotrophic lake water microbial communities from Sparkling Lake, Wisconsin, USA - GEODES005 metaG | ecosystem: Environmental > Aquatic > Freshwater > Lake | place: USA: Sparkling Lake...
GGCCACCTTGTGGAATGTGCCGATGGAGCGAACGCGTCTAAGGATGACTCCCATGAAGCCGCTGATAAGGCGGCTGTTTTGCCAGCAGGCTGTCTGGAAGGCAGGCCAGAAGTTGCCACCCAGGCAACGCTCACACGGTTGGCCGTGGTTAAGGAAAAAACCGTTAGTGCATCCCATCCGATAGTTGTGGAGGTAGTGAACAACGGGCACCTTGAGATCGAAGGCGGTCTGATAGACGGAGGGGGAAAGAGCGGGTAAGACGTTGTGAATCTGCCAAAGATCAAAGTTACCGATTTCTTGATATTTACGAAGCCGTTGGGCAATGGGCAGATTGTAGTAAGCGTGAAAGGGAGCACGGATTTTGGATTGAATATCGGAGCCCAAAAATTCTTTAGTTGAACCGATAAAATATTCGACATCGTGATTCTGTTGGAGGGCGTCACCAATTCGAAATACGGAACTCTCCTCACCGCCAAAATGAATATAGCGGCTGAAAATTTGGAGAATGCGGAGGCGGCGCACCCCGTTAGCTTATGGGCTTTGAGGTATGAATAAAGGAGTAAGAGCGAGGGGGAGTACGAAGGTGAGAAGGTGAGAAAGTTAGAAGGTGTTGGGGGGTGGGGGAATGTGGAGAGGTGTGAAAGTGAGAAGGTGGGAATGTAAGAAGGTGCGAAAGGCCAGGTGAAGTGCTAGGGTAGGTTATGGCGTTGGCAAGGAGGTTTGAGGAGTTAGAGATTTGGCAGGAAGCGAGAGAGTTACACCGAGTTATTTGGGGTGAGTTCAAAGAGTGTCGTGAGTTTGCATTCCAGGATCAGATCCGACGGGCGGCTCTTTCGGTGATGAACAATATTGCGGAGGGATTTGAGCGGCGAACCCACAAAGACTTTGCCCATTTTCTAGATCTAGCAAAAGGCTCGTGCGGAGAAGTTCGCTCAATGAGCTATGCCAGTGAGGATATCGGAGTTCTTTCGCAAACAACGGGAACACAACTACGGGCGCAGAGCGAAGCGCTTTCCCAAAGAATCGCGGCTTTCAGTCGACATCTTCGTCGTTAACATTCTGACATTCCCACTTTCAAACATTCAAACAACAGTATGGATTTCACAATCGTCACTCCCAGCTTCAAGCAGCTCGACTATTTGGGTTGCTGTATAGCGTCGGTTGCGGATCAAGGCGCTAAAGGCAGCGGGAATGTGGGAATGTGTGAAAGTCAGAATGTACGCGGGCCCGAAAGTCTGGGGGAGCAGTTAAGCGTAGAGCACATCGTGCAGGATGCAGGGAGTCCTGGGATCGAGGAGTTTGCGGAGAAGGTGGGGGAGCGGCTTTTGGGGAGATATGGGGGAGAGCGGGTATCGGACCTTGAAACGTTCGAACTTTTACACATTCGCACAGCCCAAGGCTACATCCTGCGAATCTTTAAGGAGAAGGACTCCGGAATGTACGACGCGATCAACAAAGGATTAAAAAAAGGGACGGGAAAGGTCCGCGCGTATTTGAACTGTGATGAGCAGTATTTACCCGCGGCCTTAAAAATGGTTCAGGACTTTTTCAAAAACCGATTGAATGTAGATGTGGTGCTGGGGGATGTGATTATTGTAGGAACGGATGGAGAGGCGATTTGTCACCGAAAGATGGTGAAGCCTGGGCTAGCTCATACATGGACGTGCCATTTTGGAGCTCTGACTGCAGGAATCTTTTTCCGGGAAAAGCTAGTGAACGAGTGGCTGCTTTTTGACACAAGCTATCGAGTGGCATCGGATGCGGAGTGGTTTGTGAGGGTGCTACAAAGCGGAAAGAAAGTTCAGCCTCTTCGCAGGACGACATCGACCTTTATGGAGAGTGGAGAAAATCTGGGGTTAAGTTCGGCGGCGAAAGAGGAGAGAGAGAGGCTGGATGCTTCAGCTCCGTTTTACTTGAGAGCGTTGCGGCCTGTTTGGGTGCTGGCGCATCGAGTAAGGCGACTATGGAGCGGTGCTCATCGATCTGAAGATGTGGCCTATGGGATTTATCTGCCCAAGCAGTCAGGGAGAAAAGCGTTTACTGCAAAGAGGCTGCGAACCACTTGGCCAGGGAGGGTATTTAATTTTTAACGCTGGTACTTTGAGGCTGAATAGAAAAAGCGGTAAAGTGAAAGTGTGAGCGTCAGGCGCATGATCGCCTTGGGATGGCTGAACTACGGTAGATTGCACGAGATCAACTCCCTAACTTTACTCGCGCTAACCTTGCAAGAGAACAAAAAGTAACCGCAGGAATTAATTGGGGAAGCGTAGTGGAATAATCGCCATAGACGACGAAAAAGCCCACGGAATGTGACAACAAGATGCAAAATGACCAGATTTCGATAGGCTGGATACTATTTTTCTGGGAAGAAAAAAATGGCCTTGCAGAATAAAGAAGAATAGAAAAACAAAACGCAACGAAAAAAAAGGATCCGACAGCGCCCGACACTAGCAAAGCATGAATATCGCCCTCATGTGGTTGGCGCATTTCAATAAAGCTTCGGACGTCTGAAAATTCATCGGCAGTGAGCATGCTCTTCATTCCGAAAAAGGCGCCAGTAGAATCCAGCGCGTAAGACTTATCATACTGATAGCCATAACCGAAGAAAGGAGCTTTCATGAAGTATTCCTTAAAGAAAAGGGAAGTCATCTTGTCTCTCCACTCGCTGGAAATACGAGCCTCCTCCTCTGCCTGAGGATCCCAAGTCCCCGGTAGAAATGATAAAGCCCGCTGAATACCAAGTGGCAGAGGGTGAACGTAAGTATTGAAAATAATAATCGCGAAAACAAAGAAAGCACCAACTGGAAACAAGAACAACACTCGAAAGCGAATCCAGCAAAAAACCCCCGCGAGGGATGAAACAGCGAAATTAAAAACATTTGTTCTATATCCACTTAAGGCCGACAAAATAAATGAAAACGTAAGCACTGGATAAACCCATAAGCGGGTGTAAGAAATCCAAGAGGAAATAGGAATGTAGGAGAAAATAATTAGCGCTATTGAGCAGCCAAGAGGGCCAAAACTTGCGAACCTAGTTACACTACTAAGTCCAGCAAAGTTGCCAGTAATAGCTTTTCCGTATTCACCAACATTTACAGAGCTAAAAATCTGAAAAATACCTGGCGCCAAGGCAGGAACAAAAGTAGTTAATGTATCAGGCACTAAATCTACAAATACACCACAAAAGTAAAGAAAAGGAATCTTCTGCAGGTCCCTCTGCAAAATATTCGGGAAGGAATGGAGCAAAGGCAAAGTAAGTGAAGTAAGAAATATTAGGACATATTTTCTCCCCCCCCAGCCAGCCCCGCCAAGGGCACGAATTCCAATGTCCCCGGAGCGTACCCAATGATAAAATAAAATGACTAGCAGCCCCGCCAAAGGCACCCAAACAGCAGCTGGGCCAAAGCGAAAAACAATTTGGCGTCCAAAAATAATTTGTAGCACCAAATAAGAAAGCACAGCCAGTGATGCAACTTCCTGCATGTTAAAGTTTAAAGGCAAAAAATTAAAGCGACCCTGAATAGGAAGGCAAAAGGGGATTATCAACCAGGCCCGATCTTTGAGACCAAAGAAAAAGAGAATTAAGGTTCCTACGCCAACTAAAATGGATAATGGGGTGAAGTCGCCGCCAAGCGCTTTGACTGTGAGCCAAGGGGAAGCAATAAAAAAACCGAAGGCGATGAGGCCTATTATCACTTTCTGAGCAGTAAGATTCTGCACGACTTTTACTTTAATCGCCTACGGCTCAAAATGAAAGCTGAGTATTGTAAATTAAATAAGGGCATTGGAATCGCACAGATGCGATTCCGTTGCGGGGCACTCAACAAGCATGCGCATACACAAGGGGTAATAAGATCTGAATCTGGCCTCATGCAAATACAAGTACTGACATAAAATATTATCTGCCTGTATAAAACAAGCCCTTAGAGCGCGGCGCGATTCTATTAAGTAAAAGTAATATATGATTACGAAGCCATGGCATTGATGGCTTTTCGACAATCAAATAAATGGCCGCTGCAAAAAAGGCGAAAAACAAAGTCAAAAAGAAAACACCAGCTAAAGAATCTTTGAGACCAAGTCGCTGGGCCAGCACACACCCAGCCTGATGGTGAATAAGATAAAGAGGATAAGTGATACCACCAAGAAAAGCCGTGAAAGGCCAGCGATAATTCCAAAAGCCAATGCCTGCAGGCAGCAAAAAGGCTAAACAAAAAATGAATACTAACGCACAAACAAAATTATAATATAACGTAGAACCACTGTGATTAAAATAGTGCAAAAGAGCAAGACCAGTAGCTCCTAAAAAAAGTAACCATAGATATCGCGAGGCTCTATCTTGCCTCAAAAGATAAATACTGCCTCCAACAACAAAGTGACCCCCAAAACCATAAAATGTTAAGTAATTAGCATATTTAAAATGTGGAAATACATTTCCCGCAAAACTACAAAAGAACATTCCAATCAGGAGAATAAAAAAGGGAATTCGAAAGACAAGGCAAAGGAAAACAAGAATGTAATACTTAATTTCGATAAGCAGAGTCCAGTAAGCAGTATCAAGAAAAACAAAATGACCAGAAAGGCCAGGAAAAAACGATAAACCAGAAAGATGTGTTAATAAATCACGGAAGTGCAAAGGACGCCAACAAAAGTTAATCCAAACCATAGAAATAAGAAAAGTAAACAGTCCGCAAGCCACAAGACCAGGGTATAGCCGCGAAAAACGGGCAGCAGCGAAAGAGAGCCAATCTCGACCATGGGCTGTTAAAAGTATAAAGTAGCCACTGATTACAAAGAAAATATCTACCCCCAAAAATCCATACTTTGCCACTGGGCCAAGGAAAGAGGAAAACATTTCCGTTCGGCCTTGGTCTTGGCAGGAATAACTAAAATGATATACAACAACCGCAAAACACGCAAAAAAACGCATCAAATCGAAAACAGGCAAGTGATAACCTGTGTTTAACAGCATTGGTTTGGACTGAGAAGGCAACTATCAAAGTATCAAATGATAATCAAAAAATGCAAGAAACTATTTGAAATAACCAAAGGTAATATTCAAAGAGCGGAAACAACTAATGAAGATATAAGGGTGAAGTAAGAAAAGCAAGGCAGCTTAAAAATATTTCGTGAAACAATTGGGGGGGGGGCTAAGGAATCAGAAACTCCAACTTCTGTTTAATAAGCTCAGCTAGAATCTCATAACCCTTGCCGTTAGGATGAAGGTAGTCTGGGAGCAGATCCTTATTAACTCCACCATTGGGTAAAATAAAGAAACTCTCGGGGTCTAAAAAAAAGACAGAAAAACCATCATGAAACCTTGAAAGAAGAAGATTAATCTTCCTAATCTTCTTTTGCTTAAATGAGTCAAAAAGACCAAATCCACGTGGGAGTATGCCAATCAGAATAACCTTAGTGCGGGGAGATCTGTAATGTATGGCTGAAATTATATTTCGAATCCCAGCAGCGATATCGACAGCTGAATTGTCTAAGACAACAACATTATTTGTTCCGATTAAAAGTACGATAACAGCAGGGTTGGCACCATCCAGCTCGCCATTTTCTATGCGCCAAAGAACGTGCTGTGTGCAGTCTCCGGAAATGCCAAAAATGAGGGTGCGGTATTTTCCGAATGTACGGCTAAAAAGCGAAGGATGATTAACCCAATTGGATGTTATTGAATCTCCTAGAAAAATGACCTGGCAGTTCTTTTTTGAGGCTTGGGCAACAAATACAGAGTGTGAGTCTAAAAACTCGCGGAACACAGTACCGTCAAAATTAAGATGCGGGCTCGCTATGTACGCGCGTTGCGATTGCTGGATAAGTGAAGCTACAAACATCGCACTGGCAAAAGCTACAAATAAAAAACCAAAAAAAGTAACTAAACAAATTATTAAGCTTGGAACCGATATCCATTTCATAAAGCATAGCTAAATTAAATTCCGGAGACCTCGAGATAGAGAAATATTAAAGTCATGGTCTAATCCAAAGCGCGTCCATCTGCACGGCTTTCCCTGTGGAGTCCTGCAAACAGGGATAAACTTTATGCAAGATGAGGCCGCACTCATCCTCCAAAAGTTTTCGCATTGACGAGAAATCAGCCTGCCCTTGATACATGTCACCCAACATAACTTCTGCATAAAAAGCACAAACATGATTACGAATTACATGAAGCCCTCCACGAATTACCCTACCTTCAGCGCCTTGCGTATCGCATTTAATGATGATTCGGCTTGGGAGGGGGATTGGCTGCGACTCATACCACGCATCTAAACGCCTAGTCGGAACTTCTAAGACACCGATATGGGCTGTATCTTCGCGAAAAGATGTTACGTTTCCTGCTTCATTCTCAAGCAGAGAGGAGGTCTGCTCATTACAGTTCATAAAAAACTTTGCAGAACCGTCCTCGTCGGAAAGAGCTAAACGCTCGAACTTTATGTTTGGCACATGAACTAAACGACGGGATGCAATTTCAAGATTTTTGGCGACGGGATCGAAAGCAACGATTGGGCAATTTACCCCAGCCTCAACAAAGCGCAGGAGCGCATCTCCATGATGACAGCCGATATCAATAAAGAGGTTTGATTGAATTCTGCGAGAAATTGCTGCTAAATCTTCGTAGGGATCCGAATGGCCGGTTGCGGCTAGAAACTTGGCACGTAAATACCGCAAAGTTATTCTAAAAGCGCCAATCCGAAGAAGCTGGAGATAAATACGTTTCAAGTTGGAGAATATACAATTATGCATAAAAAGAGGAAGCTATCAATCAGCCATTTAAAGTTAGCGAAAAAAAAGATAAAACATCCGAATACCCAGCTGGTAATATTCGGGATTACTGTTAAGACTACTGGTTCACAACAATTGTATCTTCCGAGTAAAAGCTTCAAAAAAAACCAATTGTGAAAAAAAGAAAAATCGCAGTCCTGGCAGATTTTCCTATACATCAACTACGGGGCCTGAAAGTGCCCGAACAAAAAAAGCACTATGCAACCTGGCTTACTCAAATTGCCGAAGGATGGAAAAAGCAACAAAAATATGAAATACACTGGGTAATTCTAAATTCAGCAGCTGAACAAAGAGTGGATATTAAACAGTGGAATCAGATGTTCCACATTTTGCCGACAACTAAATCCTGCAGGGCAAGTACGCTTTACAAAAAAGATCGTATTAGAATCGGAAGTGTTTTAAACGAAATTAAACCTGACTTAGTTCATGGATGGGGCACGGAAGAAGTTTATGGGTTTGCGACGGTATTGAGCGGATATCCTAACATTGTATCAATGCAAGGAATTCTAAGTCACTATGTGCTCAAAAGCCTTATGCCATTGCACAGCTATTGGTTAGCTGCGCTTGAGATTTTTGTTCTTTGGAAGGCAGACCGAATAACAGTAGAAAGCGAATGGGGCAGGCGCATCGTAAAAAAAAGGAATCCTCACGCAAAAATAAGCGTCATAGAATATGGGGTTTCAAATATATTCTTTAAAACAAAATGGACACCAAAAAAACAAAAACCAATATTTCTTTTTGTAGGTACTCCAATTCGACGAAAAGGGATTCAAGACTTAATTTCTGCATACCAAGATAAATCACTTGAAAAATCGGAATTATGGGTCGTGGGTGACGGAAATAGCAAATGGGTTAAAAAGCAAAAAAGGATAAGTTCTATTAATACAAAGTGGCTTGGCTTCAGAAATCAAAGAGAAGTTGCTCAGTTAATGTCAAAAGCTTGGGCGCTAATTCTGCCGACACGAGCTGACAACAGTCCAAACGTAATAAAAGAGGCGAGGGTGGTCGGAATGCCAGTAATCACAACTAATAAAGGGGGGCAGGGTAAATATCTAAATGACAAAAAAGATGGGCATTTGATCGCGCCAGGAAACATAAAGCAGATAAGAAAAGTTATTGGATGGACGATAAAGAATTATGATAAAAATCAAGTAATGGGAGAAACTGGAAGAAAAAGGTTTAGAAATATATTTAGGGCTGAAACTCAGGGGCAAAGAATACTAAAAGAATATACTAGTCAAAAACAAAAACTAGGTCTCCACATCAAGCCTGAAAAATTACCATAAATAATATGTAGTTATAAAAACCAAAATACCAATTATATAAAAGCAAGCAGAAGCATATAATATTCGGAGCAAACGTAAATTATCCTTACACATTGGCATTGCGTCAGCTGTCAGGCGGGGAAGGTAGAAATAAAGAGAAGTTACAATTAACGGAATAGACAAAACAAGGGGGTATAAGTAAAGGACTGGGTATAAAGAAAAAAGAGCTAAAGCGATGCAGAAAAACATAAGCTCCACAAAAGGACCAGTGATCTGAAGTTTGGGGAAAGGGACTAAACTAACAAAAGTAAATAAAGACCTTGAGAAAACACTGATTATTAGCCAAATGCTAATAAACAAAGTGCCTGCTGCAGGCCACATCAATTTATCGGATGTCCAAAGCTTAATAAAGGGCCCATTGAACAAAAGAAGAAAAAAAGCAATTATAAAAACAAAAGACATTGAAATAAAAAATAGGCGCAAATAAACACGAGCCATGTCTTTAAGGTTAATAGATTCTTTAATTTCAGCCATGCCACTAAACGCACTTTCGAAAACTTTGCTAAAAAGCAAAACAAGGAGATTGGCAATCTTTGAGCCGACACTCCAAATTGCGATAGACTCAACGCCAAAAACTCTGGACAAAAAAGTTGCTTGGCAAAGTCCGGAAACCGAAGCGCAAAATGGTGAAACAAAGAAAAAAAGTGAACCATGGATCAATGATCGAAAATCCGAGAAAGCAACAGCACTCTTCGTCCATCCAGTAGGAATAAAATAGTGCCGGCGGCACGCACAAGAGATTACGGTAATTTCGGTAAGTTTTACTAGAATAAGGCCCGAAATTAGGCCGAGCAACTCGTAATGAAGATAAAAAGAAATGAAAGCTAACCCCAAACTTAGAATATTAGCGAAAGAGCCAAAAAGGTAAGCTACGCCAAACTGTTGTTTGGAAATTAAAAGAGCTGAAAAGGGACGTATGGGAAAACCAAGACCAAGAACAAGGCATTGGGCCGAAAAAAGGGAACAAAAAAGATTGGTAAATTCTTCTGGCACATGAAGAAGATTCGCAATGAAAGGACCTGTAAAGACTAGTGAACAGATTAATGCACCCTGAAAGACTGATACTAGAAATGCGCAGCGAAACTGCTTCGCAAGTTCGTCGCCTCGATTATTCGCCATTAGTGTTATAAAGGAGCGTATGCAAGACGCTGTTATGCCAGCATCAATCAATACGCCGAAACTTGACAGTTGAGTACTTAATGTCCAAACACCAAGAAAAGAGCCTCCTTTGTAACGCAGAATAATTGGAACTAAGGCTAGTGTGAAAAATGTAGAAGACGCTAAATGCACATACGAAGAAGTAAGGGTACGCAAAAAACGACCTTTTCGTTTTTCAGCATTAAAAAAGGAAAGAAGTGCTTTATACTTGCGCACAGTTGTAACTCATTGTGAAAACGTTTGATAATGCCTATTTTGATGTTTTGAACGAATTTAGGAGGCCAAGACTAAAAAGCGGCAATTATTTTAGCTACTTGCGAAGAGTGCAATCGTTTCTGCCAAAAAGAACTTATTAGCAAAGGATCCCTAAGTCCATTTTGCCATAAATCAACTTCGGCGTCTAAGGCCTTAAGAATAGGCAAAAAATTATAAGATGAAGCCATCGTCCCATCTCCATTTTGCATGAAATAATCCATAGAGGGAATCATTAATGAAGGATAACTTACAATAGAGCAACCACAGCAAAGGGCTTCTCCTGTCGGAATATGGAAAGATTCATGCCTGGTCAAAGCAACTGAAATCTTAGCTTCAGCAAAAAGACGCAGTGTTTGTTCATTCGTAAGACGACCCGTTAAAATTAATCGACTTCGGACAGATTCGGAAGCACTGCGAGCAAGAAACTCAAACTTGGTGTCGACGGGTCCAACTATAACTGCTCTATAGTCAGGATGCTTTTCAAGAAAAGCTGTTAAAACTCTAATGTGGAGTTCTGGATTCTTCTGCCAGTCAGCAGATGTCCAGCGCCCGACAGCGATCACCGTGTTGCCTTTAGGCTCGCCTAGGTAAAGGGCCGAATCCGAAACTGGATGAGGGACAAACTGGAGTCTTTCTGCCAATCCCTCTTGGTGAAATGATGTGAAGAAACGGCTAATTCGCTTTAAAGCAAGCGGAGAAACTGCAAGAAGAAAATCAGCTTGATGACAATGAGTGAACCGAAAAAACTCGTGATAAGGAAAAAGGAAATCTCTAAGGGATCGAAAAGCCCAAAGTAGTACTCCCTTAAAGATACCGAATTCTCCGATTGTCTTGAAAAAAGTGTATTTAATAAGAAAGAAGGGATTTTGGATGGTCGAAAAGTATCCTCCGGTATCCAAATTGATTAAAAGCTTAATATTGGCCTTATGTATAGCTTTAGCTATTTTCCAATGCCTCGGCGCGCCCCAAGAATAAAAGACTAATGTCTCGATATGTTGAGATTTCCACCAATCTACAGATTCTAAAAGCGAATAAGGGACTCTTATCAAGTCCGAGGAGTCCTCTGCACGAACAGGGCCGGGCATAATGGACTTTGACTCAATACCGATCTTTTGTAGCCCCCGTGTAATTAGGCCTGAATCGCGTGCAAAAAAAGACTCGTCTCCTTTAAAGTCGACTGGGGTGCATGTATAAATACGCATCTTAGGCTTAATATCTGGGATTAGAGATGCATTGCTCAAATTAGGATGTAGCAATGCAGCCCTTAGCTCAATTGTGGGTGGCCCGTCGCATATCTAGAAAAATAATTAATGTTACTGCTGCGTTTATAAATATCAGTCATAAAATCCAAGAATTGTTTTTCATTGTAGTTAGAACGAATGCGATCTTCTGCGAGTTTCCCTTTGCTTTTAAGTAAGTCTCGGTCCTTGTCCAATTCATTTAGGATGCGCGCAATTTCAATGGCCATATTTGTCGGGTTTGTCACGGCAACCTTATAGCCACAGTCGGGTGTAACAAACTCTGCAGGGCCGCACCAGTCAGCTACAATGGGAACGCAACCCGCTAACATGGCCTCCATAATGGAGAGGCCCGCCCCGTCACGAAGAGAAGGCAAAAGAACAATATCAAAAGTACTCAGCGCGGACGCGAAGTCAGTCGCGGTAAACCGTTCTCCTAAGATTACCTGATCCGAAAGACCAAGCTTTTCTGAAAAGCGCTGAAGATGGGCAAGTTCGGGGCCACGACTAGTAACATGGTATTCGACGCGCACCCCAGCTTTCTTTGCAAGAAAGATAGCCTGGAGGGCGATAGCAACGCCCTTCCGGCCCTCCAAATTGCCTGCGGCAAAAGCACGCAACGGACGATGCGGTTCTTTTACGAGCCACTTGGATTGCAGGTCAGCGATGCGACTATCTGGAAAAAACCAGTTATGACACAGCACTACTCCCTGGGGTGTTCCTCGAAGTCCTGAAAGAAAGGAATGGGCCTGCATGTGCGGTACTGGAATAAAAGAAGCTGCGCGAACGCAACGTCGAACAGAAAGGCTACGTGAGGCAACCCAAGTCTGTGTTGAGCGAAGCACCTCAAAAAGTAGAGCCTGTAAACTCAAGGAGGAGTAGCAACTCTTTGGGAAAACTTCGGTGCCGCTTATAGGCCCCCAAATAAAAGGAATGCCAAGCTTCCAAAGCGGGGAGGCGACGCGCCAGGTGGTATAGGTAATGTGCTGAGTGAGATCGAAGTTTTCCTGAGAATGCCAGGTTTGTGCTGAAGAAAGAAGGTTTTTGGTAAACATAATAAACCTAAGCCAGCTTTGAAAACGGGCGAAAAGGCGGTTGGGGTGGTAGGGTTTGGGGTAGCCCAAGAACCGAAATTTTAAAGAAGGCGGTACCATACCCTGCTCCTCGGCCCGCTGAAGGCTAGGCATACTGTCGCCGCCAGTGATGACGAAGCAGTCATGTTCTTTGGCAAGCGCAGATACAACATACCAGCCGTAGATGCCTTCCGATCCACCAAAAGGATCGCATGCAATAGAGGAAAGAAGAAGTTTCAATGGATAAAGCCCTACTTGGCAATCCAATGACTGGTTACACGATTAACCCAGATTTGAAAGTACCGTTCAACAACAAAAGCCAACAAAAAGCAAAAAAGCAGACGAACAAATAAATCAAAGTAGAAAATGCTAGGATCGCTGAAAAGTCGAAGATGGAGAATGATGGGATAGTGAAATACATAAAGGGCATAAGAAAAAGTGCCTATAAAAATAAGGGGGCGTGACATAAATTTGTACCCAAAAAAATCGAAGCGCCGCCAAATAAGAGCCATAAAAAAAAGAATTAAAGTAGAAAGAAAGTATCTGGCGTCGACAAGCGGGTACGCGATGAATGCGAGGTGCTTGCCGAGAAAGTGCCATTGTAGGGATATGTTAATAAAGTGGAGCAATGGGATACAAAGAAGCAAAAGATAGGGAAGTTGCCCGCGAAGCGTGATTGCACCAGAAGCTAGGAATTCCTTGGCCATCTCAACGCCGAACCACCAGACCGGTAGCAGTGCAAGGTAGTGGCATAGCGGATTTGGAAAGAGCAAATCAAAAATAATTCCAATACCGGCTATAAACACTACTAGGACCCTTTGCCAGCGAGAGGGGCAGTATTTCACTAGCGGAAAATAAAGCATATAAAACCACCATTCGTATGCCAGTGACCACAATGGATCATTCCCGCAGAAAGGCAGGATCCAAACGTTAGGCCTACCAGGGTGATCTTGGATCATTAGCAGATTTCCAAAACAGGAGACGACAATATCTCTTAAGATTAAGCGTGTCGGATTTAGAAATGCGATAAGCAGAGAAAGAAGAAGAGCAATGCAGAAAATTGGATAGATTCTGCGGGTACGCTTAATTAAATAATCAGGGAAACTTTTGCGCGTTGAAAGATGAAAGGAGTAGTGAATGACAAACCCAGAAAGCAGGAAAAAACCGATAACCGCTTCCTGGCCAAAGCGAAAAGGAAACCCCCAAGCGCTGCCCTTCAGTCCAAGATAGCTGCTACTGATATGGTGCAACAAAACATAAAGAGCAGCGAATCCACGCAAAGCCTCGAGTTTCTGCAAGTGATACTTTACCACTTTAAAGCCATCTCAAGATGTAAAAGGCAAGGGCCATACACCTAGTACGCGATAACCATAGGACCAGATGCATTCATAATGATTCGCTCCTAGAAGGTTCCTTATGTTTTTAAGAAAGCGGTAAAGGATGATTTTGGGTAATCGCATGCAATCGCATGCACTATTCAGGCAACTCGTAAAAGGGCAAACTCCGCGCCACATCTTTAAATCTATCGTATTGATGCAGAACAGGAAAAATGTCCCCCTTACGGTTGAAAACTTGGCCCTTAGAATTTTGCAGGATTTGCTCCTTTGGCACGCAACCCATTGTAAAAACTGGGCCCTCGTTATCAAGAAGTTTAAGTGAGGGCAACTGTTCAAAATGCACTATCCAATTGTGTATGCCTTGATCTCCACCTCGAAAAGGCCACAAATTAATTCCAGCTAGCGCTAGATCGAGAAACCTTTCCAAGTATTGAAGGAGTGCCGAGCGAGTTCCGAAAATAGTGCCTGCGCAATAAATTTGAAATTGTTGAATTCTCTGAAGTCCTTCTTCACCGAATACTTCACGAACCATTTGAGAATTATTTGGGCAATTCCCAATCAGGCGACCAGAGTGCTCTGCAAAGCAATACACACCCTCTGAGGGTGGAAGCCATGAAAAAGGATCAAGTTGAAAATAAACATCCCTAACGTCTGTTAGCATTATCCGCGAAAACTGAGGATTCTCTAGAATGTAATTCCTCGCGAAAAGAAAGCGCAAATAGAAAAAATGCCAAAAGAGGCGCGCTAGTTGCAGCTGGAAGTCTCGGCGCTTAACAAGGCGCAGGAGCCGCTTCCAAAAAAACCAGCCCATGAGAAATGGATTATGATTTTTAATGTTCCAATAAAAAAAATGGGCTGTTTCTATATGATTGTCTTGGAGAAATTGTGATGTTTGTAAGTCGATATTATTGGAGAAGAAAAGACAATGCCCTCGGTAATTAGTGCCGCGTAATGATCGAACGAACGGCCGAACATGAGATAATGATAATTCTCGTACGCAACCCAAAATTAGATCTTGATTTTTCACGCTGGCAGAGTGACTTGCCGGTTAATCTGCCAGTTCACAGAAAATGTGCAATTTCGCATTGAGCATGGTGAGCAAGCTGAAATTGTATGCGCACAAAATCCACATTACCACCCTTTGATGAAACAGTAGCCATAGCGGAATTTAATTTGTCATGAGCGTGCGCCCAGCGTGGGGTGCCGAGGAATCTTTGAAAAGTTAGCGGGCTAAAAACAGAGCCCACTCCTCAGCACCCACAGAAGCTTTCTGGGTAATCGATTGAGCGCCTATCTCTTTCCAATGAATCTGCCATTCGGGATCAGATTTTAGGAATTCTGCAATTTGGCGTCTTGCTAACCAGGCGTCGGCATGTGGAAGACCGCTGAATGCTATATCCTTTTCGCCCCTGCTAACGATTTTGTGAAGGCCAAATGGCTTCCATAAAGGAGCTTCTAGATCATCTCCATGGCTAAAAAATCCGAGAGTTTTGATATTGGGTGGAAGGATGGTTAGGATTGGATCCCAGCAAGTACCACGTTGCATATAGGTCTGGTATACTTGGTGGGCTCGGGTGAATCGGGGGCTGTCACCTATTAAGGTCAAAAGTTTCTGGACTGGGAAAAGAGGGCGGGCAGGACTCAAAATCAAACCGATGAGAACAGTCGAAGATAAAAGAGTAAAAAAAGGAGCTAGTTTGCGAAGAGTCCCGCTTGGCAAGCTCCAGAATCCTAACGGTAATAAAAAGAGGAAGGGGTAGTACGGCAACAGAAGGCGCGCTGTAGATTCGCTACCCATCTTGGCCATATAAAAAAGCAGGGAGCCAAGGCCGGCCACGCCAAGAAAGAACCACGGCTGTCCTCGTAAGATGGGGAGAGAGATAGGGGTTCGCCGCCCCTTGAAAATCCAAAGGGCAAGGCAAGCAGTTAGCCCAAGGCCAAGGCCGGCAGATTCCTCCATAGGAATTTCTCCCATTTTTAATTCAAAGCGAGGAAATCGCACCAAAAGCCAGCCCTTAAGTTCTGCAGGCACCAAAGAGCTGATTAGATTGTTTGTTTTTGAGGGAGAGAAAAGAAGCGGGGGTTGTAAACTATAGTAGCTGAGCATAAGAGAGTTTCCGAGAAAGCCTGCAACGGGGTTGGACAGATTCATTTTGCCCTGATTGGTGGGGTCGCCGTTCCAGCTTCCTGCGTGCTTGTGGTTAAGCGCTGCAGTCGGGACAAAAGAGATTATCAAAGCTATGGCTATCCAGGGCAGTAGTTTGGGGATACGTGAGATCCATGCTTGATAACGTAAAAGCATGACGACTAACCAAGGTAGAGCTAATGGCAGGTTGCTGCCTTTCGTCCCAGTAAGAAGAGCTACGGACAGAATCGCCCAACCAAAATCTGAAAACTTCACTCTCTTATCTGCTGAGAGAACAAAGCATACTGATGATAAGGCATAGACTGTGGCAAAAGCATCATTCCCAATACTCCCAGACTGAAGGACATATCCATAGCCAAGTGGGAGAAGCCACATCCACCACCAGCAGGATTTGGCAGTAATTCCAGCAAGTCGAAAGGTGCGAAAAATAAGGCTGGGCATCAAAAGAAAAGAAATCCAGTTGATGAAAAAAAACAGGCGGTCAGTTTTAAAAAAAACAAGTAGGGGCGCCATCAGCCATTCGAAACCGGGAGCAGAATAATTTTGCCGTGCATTTGAGCTATCGATCCAGTGCCAGTGACCCACATCCAGCCAGTGAAGAATTCTAGGCAAGCGATATGAGAGAGCATCGTAGTTTGAAGGGGGGTAAAGGATTCCCCCCGCCAGAGCTAGAAAAGCTACAAAAATAAACAGCAGGGGAGGCCAAGAAGAGGGTCTGAAGGGGCTTTCTCGCAAGCGTTTGAAGTAACAGATAGGATGAAAAAAAGTCTTGGATCGTAGAGATTTTGTTTTTTCGGACAAAAGAGCTAATGCGAAAGCCAAAAAGACAAGACTCCATGCATAACTGGTCTGGTTGAAGTGGCCGCCTAAAGAGAGCGACCAACCGACAAGGGATGCCGAAGTTGAGACAAGGATCCATCCTTTGACAAAAAAAAGAGGCATGGAGGGGCTTTACTGTAAATTATATTTCAAAATACATCGAAGAGCGCTCAGCCCGTCCTTCCAGCCAATCTTTTTGCCTTCGGCATAGGTCCGGCCGTAGTAGGAAATACCCACCTCGAATATCCGCACACCCAGCTTGGCAACTTTAGCCGTAATTTCCGGCTCGAAGCCGAAGCGGTTTTCTTCGATTCGAATTGATTGAATAATTTCCCGCCGGAAAGCCTTGTAGCAGGTTTCCATGTCGGTGATGTTCAGATTGGTGAACATATTCGATAGAAGGGTTAAAAAACTATTCCCTACGCTATGCCAAAAGTAGAGAACCCGGTGAGCCCGCCCGCCCATGAATCGGGAACCGAAAACAACGTCTGCTCGATTTTCTAGCAAGGGTTGAAGGAGAATAGGATAGTCGGACGGATCGTACTCCAAGTCGGCATCTTGGATAATTAGGAAGGGCGCGGTAGCGAGGGAAATGCCCGTACGTAGGGCTGCACCTTTTCCTTCGTTGCGGGAGTGGCGTGTAGCTCGAATTTTGGGGTTTGAAGACGTAAGGGTTTGGAGGAACTCCCACGTTCCGTCGGTGGAGCAGTCGTCCACCACAATGACTTCCATGACGCTTGGCTGGGCCAACACCTTTTTTAATACGGATGCGATCGTCTTGGTTTCGTTGTACGCAGGCATAACCACCGACAAAACTAAATTCATAGCATTGAGTTTGAGCCTGACTCGCACGTGAGGGAAGGGGATTTTTGGCCCTACTACGCTCCGAACCCGCTTCGCGGAGGAGCTACGAAGGGCTGCGAGAATGTGTCACTAAGTAGGCCTGAACGGAGAAGCTTGAAAAAGTGAGCCGGTAAGGCAAGGATATTGAATGACAAAAACGGCACATCCCAAATCCAATATTCTTGTTGCTGGCGCAGGGGGGTTTATTGGGGGGCATTTGGTGGCCTACTTGCGGAAGCAGGGGATCAAGAATATCCGAGCGGTGGATATCAAACCTTTTGGGGAGTGGTACCAGAAGTTTGAGGATGTGGAGAATCTGTCGCTGAATTTAGGGGAGCTACCCGCATGTCATAAGGCA
>Ga0164294_10002295_pt1 | contig 17329 bp, 14 predicted proteins | sample GEODES005metaG_FD_111479 | JGI IMG/M metagenome (GOLD analysis project Ga0164294, IMG submission 111479) | Oligotrophic lake water microbial communities from Sparkling Lake, Wisconsin, USA - GEODES005 metaG | ecosystem: Environmental > Aquatic > Freshwater > Lake | place: USA: Sparkling Lake...
CGATCAGCCGCTCCCACACCCCCGCGGCGCGCGCGGCCGTCCACAGCGCCGGTACCGGGATGACCGCGGTGGGTGGAACGGGGAGTCCGTTCCGCTGCAGGCGTGCGAGGTTCCATGCCTTTCCGCCGACCAGCAGGGGGTCGACGGCGTCGGCCAGCGGCGCGATGGGGTCCACCGAACCTCCGCCGGTTGGGTAACCGGTTCGCACCCGCAGATCCCCTCTTGACATTCGCGGGGAGTCTGCTATGGTCAATCCAAGGTCCCAGGTGACGGGCGTTCGCCTCCCCGGGGTCCGCCGAGCCCGATCGGACGCGGAGTGCCCTCGCCTCCACGATCCACCGCCTCGGTTGGTTTGGCTCCTGTCCGTCGGATGGCCGGCGGTCGGTGGAGAGTGGCATGATGCACGCGTCCCGGGTGTTCAACGAATGAATCCGTTGAACCCGTTGATTGTCCAGGGAGACGGCAAGGTCTTGTTGGAGACCCGCCACGCGGGTTTCGACGCCGCGCGTGACTTTCTGGCGCGGTTCGCGGAGATCGAGAGCAGTCCGGACCTGCTCCACACCTACCGCATCACGCCGCTGTCGCTGTGGAATGCGGCGTCGTCCGGGATGACGGGCGACGAGATTGTCGCGGGGCTCCGCGGCTTGTCGAAGTTCGACATCCCCGCCGAGGTCCTCGCCACCATCGAAGACACCCTGGGTCGCTGGGGCTTGGTGCAGCTCCGACCGCACCCCGAGGCACCGCGGCGCTTTCTGCGGGTGCACTTCAAGTCGCAGTTCGTCGAGAAGAAGGTCCTGGCGACCGCCACCGGGCGAGAGCTGCTGGTCCAAGACGGCAAGCGTGACTGGCGGATCGACGGCGGCGTTCGCGGCATCTTCAAGCAACGGATGATGCTCGAGAAGTGGCCGGTCGAGGATGTCGCTGGCTTCGCCGAGGGCGATCCTGTCCCGCTGGCGCTGCGCGCGGCCATGAAGGGCTCCGGTGCGCCCTTCGCGCCGCGCCACTACCAGCGTAGCGCGGTCGAACGCTGGTTTATGGAGGGCCGGCCGGCCGGCGGTCACGGGGTGGTCGTGCTGCCGTGCGGGGCGGGCAAGACGGTGGTCGCGATGATCGCGATGGCGGCCGTGCAGCAGCACACGCTGATCTTGTGCAACAACCAGTCGGCGGTGAACCAGTGGGTGGCCGAGCTGTTGGACAAGACGACGCTCACCCGCGACCAGGTCGGCATCTACTCGGGGGAGGAGAAGAACATCCGCCCGGTGACGGTGGCGACCTACCAGGTGCTCACCTTCCGGCGCAGCAAAGACGCCGACTACGAGCACATGCACCTGTTCCGCGATCCGCGCTGGGGCCTGCTCGTGTACGACGAGGTGCACCTGCTCCCCGCGCCTGTGTTCGGCGCGACGGCCGAGCTGCAGGGCTGCCGGCGGCTGGGCCTCACCGCCACCCTGGTCCGGGAGGACGGCCGGGAGGGAGACGTCTTTTCGCTGGTGGGTCCGAAGCGGTACGATCTGCCGTGGCAGATCCTGGAGCGCCAGGGCTTTGTGGCCGAGGCGAAGTGCCACGAGGTCCGCGTGCCGTTCAGCCGGCGCGATCGGGCCCGCTACGAGGACGCGAGCGACACCGAGAAGTTTCGGATGGCCGCGGAGAACCCCTACAAGGTGGACGTGGTTCGCGAGCTGGCGCTCCGGCACGCCGCCGACCATGTGCTCATCATCGGCACCTACCTCGACCAGCTCGTGGAGGTCTCCCGTGAGCTCGGCGCGCCGCTGATCACGGGCCAGACGCCGCAGCGTGAGCGCGACCGACTGTTTGGGCAGTTTCGGCGCGGAGAGATCCGCCGTCTGGTGGTGAGCAAGGTCGCCAACTTCGCCATCGACCTGCCGGACGCCAATGTCGCCATCCAGATCTCGGGCTCGTTTGGCAGCCGGCAGGAAGAGGCCCAGCGGCTGGGCCGGGTCTTGCGCCCCAAGGAGACCCAGGCGCTGTTCTATACGGTCGTCACCGGCGACTCGAAGGAACAAGAGTTCTCCATGAAGCGGCAGCTGTTCTTGACGGAACAGGGATACCGCTACCAGATCGACACGTGGTCGCCGGAGTCCTCCGCCGTCCTCGTGTCCCCGGCGTCCGCGCCGGCAGCGGCTGCGGCGCCCCGTCGGCGCGTCGCGCGGCCGGTCCCCGCCACTTGATGGGAGTCGTCACCGATGTCCGATGAGCAGGATCCGTCCAACGCCGAAGCGGGTGGGGGCAAGCGTCGTCGTCGGCGTCGTCGGCGTCGTCGGGGGCCAGGCGAGGAGGGCGGGGGACCACCGCCGGGTGCGCAGGCGCGGCGCGGTCGCGACGACACCTTCCCGGACGATGTGTTGCTGTCCGACGACGATGGCCCGCCGCGTCGCGGCGCGGGTGGCGGCGGCGGCGGCGGACGTCGGCAGGCGGTCGAGATCGGCGGCCCCCAGCTGTCCCTGGCGGCGTCGGGCCGCAACCCCTACCGCAAGCGCCCCACGCGGGCGCGCCGGGCCGCCCCGAGCCATGCGGTGCTGCGTCGGCGCAAGTGGACCCGCGGGCAGGTCGACGAGCTGACGGGTTGGCTGTCGCGGCTGCCCGATGCCCTGCTCGGGGCGCTCTACCGCGGCCTCGGCGGCCAGCCGGGCCGCATCGGGCCGGGCGAGCGGCTGGTGCAGTTGACGGTGCGCGCGCTGGCGCAGGGGAGCCGCTTGGGCGGGCTCGTCCGCCAGCTCAACGACCGCGAGCGGAAGGCCCTGGCGGCGCTGCTGCAGGCCGGAGGCATCGCCCACGCCGACGACTTCCACCGCGAGCTGTCGGCGTCGTACGGCGGGCAGGAGCGCGAGTGGTCGCGCACGCTCACCGGTGTCGCCAACCGCGGCGTGTTGTTTGCCTCAGCCGAGCAGGATGGCCAGTTCTTCTATGTGGTGCCGGAGCCGCTGGTCGAAGGCATGCTCGAGGCGCTGACCGACGAGCTCACGCTGCCGACCTTCGCGCATCCCGACGTGCGCGTGCTCGAGAACCGGGCGTTTTGTCCGCCGCTCGAGTTCTCGATCACGAGCTTCGCCGCCTACATCGACCAGCGTCACCCGCGTCTGACCCAGCGACACGAGATCTACCGGGTGGACCAAGAGGTGATGGACGGCTTCTTTGCCCAGCTCTGGGAGTCGGACAGCGATCTGTTTGCATTCCACCTCGACTTCTTGATGATGCACGGCGTCATCGAGCTGCGGGGCGAGTACCTCTCGCTGAACCGCGACGTGATGGAGGAGTGGCTGCAGCTCGAGGCGGAGGATCAGCGCGATCTGCTGTTCCGTGCCCTCGAAAAGCGGTTCCCGCAGGCGGAGTGGGTGCTGTGGGCGGTGCAGGCCGCGACGGACGCCAAGGGCGACAGCCGGGAGGGCCCGGCGTGGGTGGCCGAGCGTCCGCTGGTGTCGCTGTATCGGCGGTGGCGGCGCGGCGAAGACTGGCGCGAGCGGTTCTCCCGCGGCAACTGGTCGGCCACCCGGACCTCCGAGCGCGAGAGCTGGACCTTCGCCCCGCTCGTCCGCTGTGGGCTGCTCGAGATGGGGCAGTGGGGGCAGGAGAAGTTCTATCGGTTGACGCCCCGCGGTCGGCAGCTGCTGGAGCCCGCCGAGGACGACGGCTTCCGCCAGTTCTACCTCACGCCTTCCTTCGAGATCATGGCGCCGGCCGGACTCGCGCCGATCTTGCTCTTCCGCATCGGCGAGCTCGCCGAGCTGGTGGGCTGCGATCGGGCGAACACCTACAAGATCACCGAGCACAGCGTGGAGAGCGCCATCCAGCGCGGCTGGCGCCGGGACGATGTGCTGCAGTTCCTCCGCGACAACTCGCAGATCGGGCTGCCCGACAATGTCGAGGCCACCCTCAAGGGCTGGATCGGGCACCGGGGCGATGTGGAGTTCCACGACCTCCTGTTGGTCACGGTCCACCGGTCGCAGATTCGGCGGTTCGAGAGCCACAAGCGGGTGAAGCCCTACATCCTGCACCGCTTCGCGGCTGGCATGTACGGCGTGGATCGCCGCCGGCACGCCGAGCTGTCGGCCCTGCTCGCCGAGGCGGGCTTCTCACCGTCGCGCGAGGTCCGGAATTACCCCGGCGACCCCGGTCAGGCGTCGGCGCGTGCCCACCTCCAGAAGCTGGTCACCGACGCGCGCGAGCAGGCGATCGACCCCGCCGGGCGTGGCTCGGCCATTGTCCCGCCGGAGGTCCTCCAGCCGGTGCCCGGCACCCGCACGGCGGCGGCCGCCCCGGAGCCGGACTTGCCGCCGCTGGTCAATGCGGTGGAAGCGCGGCAGGTGCTCGAGCGCGCCATGTCGAAGGACGGCTGGGTGGAGATGCTCTACATCGCCAAGAGCGGCGAGCGGCTGGCGCTGGTGGTGCAGCCCGAGCGGCTGGCGTTCCGCGATGCCACGCCGGTGCTGGTCGGTCTCGACAAGGAGAGCAACGAGAACCGCTCGTTCCTCCTCGACAAGATCGAACGCATTCGTCTGGTGGAGGGCTGAGCCGTGGCCGAGAACCAACCGATGGGCTTCGAGGCCGCGCTGGAAGAGCTGGAGCGCCGCGTGCGGCGACTCGAGGGCGGTGATGTGCCGCTCGACGAGGCGCTCGCGCTGTACGAAGAAGGGATGCAGCTCGCGCGGGCCTGTCAGGCCCAGCTGGAGGCGGCCGAAGCGCGGGTCGCGTCGATCCACCGGGGAACCCGGGGGATCGAGGACCGCCCGGTGGACGACGTCGAGTGACGTGGCCTAGGGCGTTCCGTAGGTTCGCCCGGGCACCTGCCAGACCTCGACGTCGAAGGAGCCGGTCGCGGCGGGATCGACGCCAGCGACGCCGATGACCGCCTCCAAGGCGCCGTTCCCCGCCGACAACCGGAAGACCTCCGGTTGGCCGGCGCCCGCGAACCACGAGGAGGTGCAGCGCCAGGTGGCGGAGACCGACGGCGGCCGCTGGCCCACCGTGACGCCGCCGTTCTGCAGCGCCCAGGTGTTGATGTCGACGCCGCTGCTGGGTCGCACGCGCACGATGAGGTCGGTGGCCACCGGCTGCGGAAGCACGAACCACTGGTGGGTTCCGGCATATTTGGGTCGTTGCAATGCGGCGAAGCAGGCGACATTGCTCTGCGCTGCCCAATCGAGCGAGATCACCTGACCGGCGGCGAGCTCGCCGTGAAAGGTCTGGTCGGGCGCCCGGTCTGGGATGGCGGGGGGCGCGGCGAGCGCGAGCACGGAGATCCACCACATGGTCACCTCGGGGGTTGCGCGCCTGGCTGCGCGGCGGGTTCGGCGTCGCGGTGTCGCCACAGCGCCCAGAGCGAGAGGGCCGTCCAGGTGCCTTCCAGCAGCACGAAGCCGGCGCGCTGGTCGACGATCGCCACGCCGGTCAGGAGCCCGGCGCCGAGCGCATTGAGCAGGTTGTACGACCGATCACGGGGCGTCATGCGCTCAGTCTGCGCGCCGACGAAGGCGAGCAGGATGAGCGCAGCGCCGATCAGGGACGCGATTTGCAGCACGCGGCCTCCAGAGGTGGGGTAACGCGGTGGCGGCGTCGGGCGCCGGCGATCACGACAACAGGCGAATGGCGACGCCTTCGCGCAGCTTCGGCTCGAACCAGGTGCTCTTCGGGGGCATGACGGCGCCGGCGTCGGCGACCTGAAAGAGCTGGTCGAGGCCGGTCGGGTACATCGAGAAGGCCACCGCGGCCTCGCCCCGGTCGACCGCGGCGCGGAGGGCGTCGGTGCCGCGCGCCCCGCCGACGAACTGGACCCGGGTGGCGCGGCGGGGATCGTCGATCCCGAGGATGGGCCCGAGCAGGTGGTCTTGCAGCAGCGAGACGTCGAGGCCGCGGACGGGGTCGTCGGTGCGCAGGCGGGGGCCGGCGCGCAGCGTGCGCCAGCCGCCTGCGAGGTACACCGAGACGTCGCCGCGCTGCGCCGGTGCGGCCGGGGCGTCGGCGAGGATCTCCCAGCCGGCGGCGGCGGCGGCGGCCCAGAAGCCGTCGGCGTCGAGGCCCGCGAGGTCGGCCACCAGCCGGTTGTAGGCCAGGCAGCGCAGCTGATCGGCGGGGAACAGTCCGGCCAGGAAGTGGTCTGCCGCGCCGCCCCGGCGGCGGGCGGCCACCCGCGACGCGGCGGCCGACCGGTGGTGACCGTCGCACACATACAGGCGGGGAACGGCGGCGAAGGCGGCGCGGAAGGCGGGCACGAGGTCGACGGGCACCGGTCGGAGCGCGTGGATGACGCCGTCTTCCGTGCGGACCCGCCAGGCCGCGGGGGCGCGCTCGGCTTCCGCGACCAGCGCGGACAGCCGCTCGGTTGGGGCGTAGGCGAGAAAGACGAGCCCGACCTGGGCGTCCAGGGCCTCGAGGTGGCGCGTGCGGTCGTCCTCCTTGTCGGGACGGGTGTGCTCGTGTCGCGCGATCCGCCCGTCGTCGTACTCGGCCACGGACGCGCCGCCCAGGACGGCCACCTGCCGGTGGTCGCCGTCGGACTGCGCGTAGAGGTAGAAGGTCTCCTCGTCGTCGAGGACCAGCCAGCCCTCGCGGACGAAGCGCACCAGGTTCTCGGCCGCCTTCGCGTAGGCCGCGTCTCCGTGCGGATCCGCGCCTTCCGGCAGGTCGACCTCCGATCGCGTCACGTGGACGAAGGACCGGGGGGCGCGCGCCAGGGCGCGACACTCGGCGTCCGTCAAGACGTCGTAGGGTGGAGCGATGATCTCGCCGGCCAGGTCGTCGCGGGGGCGCAGCGCGCGGAAGGGGCGGACGTCGGACATGTGTCCCTCGGGCGGGCTTCCTGCTATCCTCCCGGTGCGCCGACCGCCCCTCCGCGGGGACGATGGCGCGGGAGTGGGCTGATGGCGCCGTTGTTCGGTCGGTTGTTCGCGTCGGAGCAGACGCGCGGGTTGTCGGGCGACACCGCCTCGGGCGTCGCGCTCGACGACGCGAACCCCTACTACAACTACCGGTTGCGGCGACACAAGGCCGAGGGCGACCTGATCGCCGAGCCAGGCCTCCTCTGGTACACCTCGCCCTATGTGAAGCGCCGCACGGGCCTCGGCACCCATGTCGCCGCCGAAAAGGCTGATGGGGTCGCCACCTTCACCGACGTGCTGCTCATCTTGTCCGAGGAAGACTGGGCGCGACTCGACGACCCGTCCACCGACGGCTGGATGGACCAGGTCCAGCAGGTGCTCGCCGGCGAGTTTGAGCAGTTCTGTCGACGGGAGGGCTTTGTCCGCCCGCACCCCGAGCGCCCCCTCCTGTTCCGCTTTCTGGTGGACGGCTCCCCCGAGGTCGGCGGCCAGCGCCTCGGCCTCTCGCGCGGCGAGTTCGTCACGGGCCTGCTCCCCAATCTCTACACCGGGCCGGTCCAGCGGTCCTACCCGGTCATCGCCGTCCACATGAACATCCCCGGCGCCTGGGAGGGGTACCAGGAGGTCGGTCGCCTTTACAACGACCAGCTGCTGTTCACCCTGGGCGACCACTGGCTCGACAACTTCCGTCACCCTGGCCTGCAAAAAGCGGCGCTGTATCGGCTCCAGCAGGCGCCCGACGGCGGCTTCGTCCACATCATCAACCCGGATATGCAGGACAAGTACCAGGTCTCCTCCAGCGAACAGGACGGGGCCTCGGTCTTGACGCTGGCGACCCGGGCGGGTCAGCCGGTGGCCTACCTGGTGCTGGCGCTGGTGGATTCCCCGGCCGCGCCGGTCGCGGACGCGCCGTTGGCGGAAGCGCCGACGGTCCGCTCGCCGTCGGGTCCGCCGTCGGTCGTCCCCGACTTCGCACCGCCCATGTTGCTCGACGACTCCCTGCTCCAGCCCCGCGAGCCGAGCCGCCGGACGATCCTGCCGTCGGCCCCCTCCGAACGCATCTTCACCTTGGCCGAACGCGGCGCCTTGCTTCAGAAGGTACACTTTTCGGCGTTCATGGAGGGCTATGACGTCTATCTGGGCGCCCAGGGTGAGCTCGGCACCGTGGTGGACGAGCGGGCGGCGGTCTTCGAGGTGCGCAAGCGCGAGATCTCCCTGCGCGCCGAGGTTCCCGGCGTCCGGGTGGGCGACGAGGCCGTGCGGGTCGGTGCGTCCGTGCCGCTCGTCGGGCATTGCTTCATCGAATACGGCACCCAGCGGTACGCCTTCCGCGACCTGCGCGACATCGCGGTGGATGGATGGCCCTATGTGGCTGAGATCCGCCGCCCCGCGTCGTCGAGCTACCTGTCCTTCGGCGACGCCTATCTGGTCGGTCGGTCGCGGGAGTGTCGGGTGACCCTCCCCGACGAGTCGCGCAACGACAACATCGTCTGGAAGGCTTCGGTCGGGGAGGGGGCGACGATCCGCGCCAAGTCGGGCGAAGTGCGGAAGTCGCAGTTCTACACCGACTCGATCATGGTGGCTTCAGAGCACGCGCGGATTGACCTGTCGGGGAACGAGCCGGTGCTCGTGTGCGCCGCGCGGCAGTGCTATGTCTACATTCGGCGGGACGACGAGGTATTGCCGCTGTACCCCGCGGCATCGGAGGACGAGCCCAAGGAGCGCGTGCTGTTCCCCGGCGACGAGGTGTTGGTGGGCAACATCGCGTTTCAAGTGGGCTTCAATCCGGTGTTTGAAGAGGCCATCGCGGCGCCGGCGGGGCCGGCCTTCTCGGCGTCCCCGGCGAGCTGGAGCGACCCGCCGCTGTCCGCGCCGTCGACGAGCGCCATCCCGGCGGTCGTCGAAGCGCTGGACGAGGACGACGACGGTCTGCCCTCGTCGCTGCGGGACTGGGATGACCCGACCCGCCCCTACCTCCCGCGCAAGACCGGGACGCCCGTGTCGACGGCCGTGGTTCCGCCGCCGTTCCCGGACATCACGGCGGGCGATGACGACGACATCGTTCCTCCGCCGCGTCGGCCCGACCTTTCGCTGACCGACGCGCCGCCGCTGCCCCCTCCGGCCTCGCTCGCCGCCATCGACACCTTCCCGCCGCTGGACGGTGGCGCTGCCCCCGCCAGCGGGCCGACGGCCCTCGGCGCCCTCCCGGTGCTCGCGCCCTCGCGCGCTCGGGCCGGTCGCGGTCCGAGCGCGCCGCCGCGGCAGGCGCTGCCGCCAATCGAGCTCCCAGAGCCGACCGGTGGGTCCGACGGCGCGTCGCCGCCGCCTCCCCCCGAGGAGGCGCTGGCGGTGCTGGAAGAGCCCTTCGAGACGCCCTCTGCGGCGCCGTCTGCCCCGCCGCCGGCAGCACCAGCGACCGTGCCACCGCCGCCCCCGTCGGTGGGTCCAGCCGCGGGTGCGTTCGGTCCGGTGGTGGCGACCGACGACGCCGACGCCCAGTTCGAGCTCGGCCGCCCGATGCACCTCATCCAAGCGGGGTGGACGGTCAATGGCGAGGTCCGGTGCGGCAACCACCAGGGCGCCCAGCTCGTCATCCCGGAGAACCGCGTGACGACCGGACAGTCCTTCGTGGCGCGGGATTATTTCCGCCTGGCGATTCGCGGGCGGCGGGGCTCGCTGGAGGTGCTCGCCCCCTCCGAGATGTTGATCGACGAGGTGGATGTCGCGGCAGTCACCCTGGACGATCCCGAGGCGCACGTGATCGACATCATCCGGCGCGACGACCGGGGCGACGAGGACTTCGCCGTGCGGCTGCAGATCCGCGAAGACAAGCGCCTGCCCGACCCCCGGGCGCGGTTCGTCGCCATCGATTGGCGCGATCCGCTGGCGGCAGCGCTCGTCATCCGCGGGCTCGGTCGCGGGGCTCCGCGCGCGCTCACCCTCGGCGGGATCACCGCCACCTTCACCTTTGCCGACGGGGCGGTGACGGTGTCGGACTACCTCGCGAGCTATCGGCGGCCGGACGGAAGTTACGCGCCCTTCTTCGTCCAACAGGGCGAAGGTCGGTACCGTACGGCGCCCGAGGACGGGTCCTCCTTCGTGGTACGCAGCGGTGACCAGCTGGTCTGTGGGTCGTCCGTCTTCGTCCTTCGGGAGGAGTAGTGCCGCTCCAGGTCGCCGCGGCGAGCTCGGTGGGCGTGGGAAGCCAGGCCGGGGGCCGCGAACGCAACGAGGACAACTTCCTGCTCGCGACGGGCGACCGCCACGAGCGGCTGGTGGGCGGGTTGCGGGCGGTGGACGGCGAAACCGTGCCCGGGTACTCGGCGTTGGTGGCTGTCTGTGATGGCATGGGTGGCCATGACGACGGCGAGCGGGCGTCTGAGGCGGCGGTGGCCGCGCTGTGGACCCTGTACCGACAAGGCGCCCGGGGGGACGCGCTGGCGGCGTTGCTGGACGGGGTTCGGTCGGCCCACCGCGACCTGCACCAGTCGGAGCGGGCGGCAGGCGCCGTCAATCTGGGGACCACGCTGACCGCCGCCTGGATCGAAGGCCGGCTGGCGGCGTGGCTGCACATCGGCGACAGCCGGCTGTATCGGGCGAGCGCGCGGCGGTTCGAAAGGTGGTCCCTCGATCAGACCCGCAACGAGTTCGCGCGCCGCGACGGCATCCCCACCCGTCCGGAGTGGGACACCCTCGCGCAGTCCTTCCTGTTCGGCAGCCGCGGACTCGGCGACAACAGCGCGGTTCGGCTCGATCGGGGTTTGGACTTCGGGCGCGAGCGGTTGGACGACGGCGACCGCCTCCTGCTGCTGTCGGACGGGATCTGGGAGGCCTTCGACGACGCCGATCTGGCGGATCGGGTGGTCGAGGCCGCGACGCCGCAGGGCCTGGTCGACGCGCTGGTCGCCGAAGCGGTGCAGCGGGGTGCGCGGGACAATGTGACCGCGGTGACCGTGTGGGCCGACGATCTCCCGCCATGGGAGGGAGATCCCTTCGACGGGGACGGAACGGACGAGACCTTCCAGTTCTAGCGCGTCTCGGTCGACGGCGGGGGGAGCGATGTGGCGGTGGATCGACAAGGCGGCGCTGGTGGCGCCGCCGACCTACAACCGCTGGCTGGTTCCCCCCGCGGCCTTGGCGGTGCACCTGTCGATCGGCATGGCGTACGGGTTCAGCGTGTTCTGGCTGCCGCTGGGGCGTGCGATCGGGATCACGTCGCCAGCTCCCGGGGACTGGACGCTCGCGTCGCTCGGCTGGGTCTACACCCTGTTCTTCGTGCTGCTGGGCGCGTCGGCGGCGCTGTTCGGGCCCTGGCTCGAGCGGCACGGCCCGCGGGCGGCGGGCCTCGCGGCGGCGGCGTGCTGGAGCGGCGGTCTGGCGGTGTCGGCGCTCGGGGTGCGCTTCCACCGCATCGAGCTGCTGTGGTTGGGCGCCGGGGGCATCGGCGGGATCGGGTTGGGGCTCGGCTACATCGCGCCGGTCAGCACGCTGGTCCGCTGGTTCCCCGACCGGCGCGGGCTCGCCACGGGCCTGGCGATCATGGGCTTCGGCGGCGGCGCGATGATCGGTGCCCCCCTCGCCACCGATCTGATGGCTGCTTTTGCCACCCCCCGCTCGGTGGGGGTCGAGGAGACCTTCTGGGTGCTCGCCGCGGTCTATGCCGTCGCGATGACCCTGGGCGCCCTGGCCTTTCGCGTGCCGGCGCCTGGGTGGCAGCCGGCCGGCTGGTCGCCACCGCCCTCGGCGCCCCGCCGCAGCATGCGGCCCGGTCGCGCGATCACGACGGCGCCCTTCGCCTGGCTGTGGCTCGTGTTGTTTCTGAATGTGACCGCTGGCATCGGCCTCCTCGGCGTGGCGTCGCCGATGATCCAGGAGGTGTTCGCGGGGCGGGTGGACGCCGCGGCCGCTGCGGGCTTCACGGGGTTGTTGTCGCTGTTCAACATCGCGGGGCGGCTCGGCTGGGCGTCGCTGTCGGATCGGATCGGCCGGCGGGCGACCTACGGCATCTTCTTCGGCCTGGGGGCCGCGCTGTACACCGCGCTCCCGTGGGCGGGCGCGTCCGGCAGCGTGCCGCTGTTCGTGGGCTGCGCCGCGGTCATCGTGTCGATGTACGGGGGTGGCTTCGCGGCCATTCCGGCGTACCTCGCAGACATCTTCGGGCCTGGTTTCGTGGGTGCAATCCACGGGCGGCTGCTGACCGCCTGGTCGACCGCCGGGATCGTCGGCCCGTGGCTGGTGACGGCGCTGCGCGACCGGCAGCTGTCCGCGGGCGTGCCGGCGGCGCAGGTCTACGACCGGACGCTCTGGGGCATGGCCGCGCTCCTCGTGGTCGGCTTTCTCGTCAACACCCGCGTCCGACCGCTCGATCCAGAGACGCTGGACGCGCTGTCCGAGTCGGTCTCCGCCGACCCGGTGCGCGTGGCGCAGCCCCCGTCGGCGCGCAGCTGGGTCGGGGTCGGCGCGAGCTGGCTGGCCGTGCTGGTCCCGCTCGGCTGGGGGATCGCGCGAACGTGGGCGTTGGCGGTCCCGCTCTGGCGGTGAGCCTCACTCGGGCAGCGGGCATCCGTCGGCGTCGCAGCCGGGCGCCGGGGCGGCGGGCGCGGCGGGCCGGTCGGCCCAGGCGGCGTTCAGCGCGGCGGCAAAGGCTGCGACCGGCTGCGCACCCGAGACGCCGTAGCGGCGGTCGATCGCCACGAAGGGGACGCCGGTGACCCCGAGCTCGCGGGCCATCTGCGCGTCGGCGCGGACCCGGTCGCGGTAGCGGTGATCCGCGAGCGCGGCGCGGATCTCGTCGGGGGAGAGGCCGACCTCGCTGCCCAGTCGGACCAGCTCGTCAACCTCGAAGACGCCGCCGCCTTCGCCGAAGTACGCCCGGTACAGCCGTGCCCAAGCCTCGGCCGCCAGGCCCCGGTCCGCCGCCAGGGCGAGGAGCTCGTGGGCACGTTCGGTGTTGCCGATCACCTGACCACTGCTGCTATAGGGGCTGAGCCCTTCCGCCGCCGCCAACGCGGCGATCCGCGCGTGGGTGGCGTCGATCTGCGCGTCGCTCATGCCGTACTTCTCGCGCAGCAGGTCGCGGACGGGCCGGGTCGCGTCGGCCGGCAGGCGGGGGTCGAGCTGGAAGCTCCGGTGGGTCACCGTCACCGCCTCTCGCTGCGGAAAGGCGGCGAGCGCGGCGTCGAGGCGCGCCTGGCCGATGCCGCACCACGGACACACCACATCCGACCAGATCTCGACGTGCATGCAGCCTCCCTCGCCTTTGTTACCCGGGCAGCGGGGACCTGCCACGGCAGGTCGAGGGCCGCCGGTCGGACGGATGCCGACTCGCCGCCGCTCCCCCCGCGCGGTATGGAGAGACCGGCGTTTGGGGGTGGTGGATGGGCGCGCTGCAGGTGGAAGAGCTGGTGGTGGGGAGTGGCCTCGCCGCGACAGCGGGCAAGCAGGTCAAGGTGCACTACACCGGCTGGCTCACCGACGGGTCCAAGTTCGACTCGTCCCGCGATCGCGGCCAGCCGTTCGCCTTCCGCCTCGGCGCGGGGATGGTGATCCGCGGCTGGGACGAGGGCGTGGCCGGCATGCAGGTGGGCGGCAAGCGCCGCCTCACGGTTCCTCCCGAGATGGCCTACGGCAAGCGGGGCTTCCCCGGTGCCATTCCGCCCGACGCCACGCTGGTGTTCGAGGTGGAGCTCTTGGGCGTGTCGTGAGTCCGCAATCGAGCTGGCCCACCGCCCACTTCGTCCCCGAGAGTCCATCCGGCGAGCGCCGCGCCCGCGCGGTGACGGTGGTCACCCTGGTGACGATGGCCGGCGAGCTGGCTGCCGGCTGGTGGACGGGCTCGCTCGCCCTGGCGTCGGACGGCTGGCATATGGGGACCCACGCCGGTGCGCTCGGCCTCGCCGCGCTCGCCTACTGGTACGCCCGGACCCACGCGCGGTCGGGACGATATGCCTTCGGGACCGGAAAGGTCTATGCGTTGTCGGGCTTCGCCAGCAGCGTGGGCCTGTTGATTGCCGCGGGATGGATGGCGTTCGAAGGGATCTATCGACTGGCGGATCCGATACCGGTCGCCTTCGCCGAGGCGCTGCCGGTGGCGGCCCTCGGCCTGCTCGTCAATGTGGTGTCGCTCGGCTTGCTCGGCGATCATGGGCACGACCATGGCGCTGGGCACGTGCACGGGCACGGGCACGGGCACGGGCACGGGCACGACCACGGCGCGGGGCACGACCACGCGCACCCGGGCGCCGATCACAACCTGAACGCGGCCTACCTGCACGTGCTTGCCGACGCCGCCACCAGCGTGCTCGCCATCGGCGCGCTGCTCGGCGGCTACTTCTTCGGCTGGTCTTTCCTCGATCCGCTGATGGGCGTGCTCGGCGGACTGCTCATCCTGCGGTGGTCGGTCCAGCTGGCCCGGGAGACCGGCGAGACCCTGCTCGACGTCTGCCCCGACCCCGCCCTGGTCGAGCGAATCCACGCGGGCCTGGTGTCTGCCGGGGCGCGGGTGCGCGACATCCACCTGTGGGAGATCGGCCCGGGCCACTGGGCGTGCATCGTGTCGGTCGAGCAGGACACCCAGCGAACGCTCGCTGAGTATCGCTCGACCATCGAGGCCATCACGCGGATCGATCACCTCACGATCGAGGTGCATCCGGGGTGACCGGCGGGGTGGATCCGCCGTCCCGGTCGGCGCGGTCCAGGTCGCCGTGGGCCGTGAGCCGTGCGTACCAGCGCGCCGAGTCCTTCCAGCGGCGCTCCAGGGTGGTGTAGTCCACCCAGAAGAGGCCGAACCGCTGTGCGTAGCCGTAGGCCCACTCGAAGTTGTCCATCAGCGACCAGGCGAAGTAGCCGACGAGCGGCACGCCGTCGGCGATCGCCCGCTGGCACGCGTCGAGGTGGGACTGCAGGTAGGCGCGTCGGCGGTGGTCGGGGACCCGGCCGTCGGCGTCGGGCGGGGTGGCGTCGCTCGCGCCGTTCTCGGTGACGACGATCGGCAGCCCCGGGGCGAGCGCCGCCAAGCGGCGCAGCAGGTCGCCGAGCCCCTGCGGGAACACCTCCCAGCCGATGTCGGTCCGCCCTTCCGGACCGACCTCGTGGAGCACCCGCGGCAGGTTCTCGGTCTCGGGGATGGCGTCTGAGCGACAGATCGCCCGACTGTAGTAGTTGATCCCCAGAAAGTCGGTGCGGACCGCGATGGTCTCGAGGTCGCCGTCGGCGACGAAGGGCAGCGGGCCGGGCGGCAGTCGGCCGAGGCGCTGGTAGTCGGCGATCTGGTCGGTCGGATAGCCGCGTCCGAGCACGGGATCGAGGTACCAGCGATTGAAGAAGCCGTCGAAGTGCCGGGTCGCGTCGGCGTCGGCGGCGCTCGGCGAGGCGGGGTAGGCCGGGCACAGGTTGAGCGTGATGCCCACCTGCGCGTGGGGTGCCTCCGCCCGCAGCGCGAGGGTCGCCCGCCCGTGGCTGACGAGCACATGGTGGGCCACCGTGAGCGCTTCGGGCCACTGGTCGCGGTGGCCGGGAGCGTGCTCGCCGGTCACATGCCCGAGGTGGGCGACGCACCAGGGTTCGTTGTGCGTGATGTAGTGGCCGACCCGCGGCCCCATCCGCCGCGCCACAGCCTCCGCGAGGCGGGTGAAGGCGTCGATGGACAAGCGGTTCGCCCAGCCACCGTGGTCTTGCAGGCCCTGCGGGAGGTCCCAGTGGTACAGGGTCAGCCAGGGCGCGATGCCGGCTTCGCCGAGCGCGTCGACCAGGCGCTCGTACACGTCGAGACCTGCGGCCAGCGGGCGCGTCTCGAGGCCGGTGGGGAAGATCCGCGGCCAGGCCACCGAGAACCGGTAGGCGGACACGCCGAGCTCCCGCAGCAGCTGCACGTCGGACCGGTAGCGCGTCAGGTGATCGCAGGCCGGCTCACCGGTGTCGCCGCCGGCCACGCGACCCGGCGTGGCGCAGAAGGTGTCCCAGATGCTCGGTCCACGGCCATCGCGCGTGGTGGCGCCCTCAATTTGGAAGGCCGAGGTGGCCGCCCCGAAGACGAAGTCGGGGGGAAAGCGGCGGTGGCTCATCGGGTGGGCTCCGGGTGGTGACAGAAGACGTGGTGGTCGACGCCCACCGCATGGCGGGGCGGCGTCACGGTGCGGCAGGCCGCGCTGGCCCGGTCGCACTGGGGCGCCCACGCGCAGCCCACCGTCGGCGGGGGGAGGGTGGGCGGGTCGTGGATCGCCGCGGCGGACAGGGCGCCCCGGCGCGTCGCGGCGACCAGCGCGCGGGCGTACGGGTGCGCGGGCGCGGCGAGGACGGACGAGGCGGGGCCGTCTTCCGCCACCGCGCCGGCGAAGAGCACCACCGCGCGATCGGCGAGGGTGCGGGCGGACGGCAGATCGTGGGTGACCAGCAGCACGCTGCGCCCTTCGGCGTCGCGCAGGCGTCGGAACAGCTGCAGCACGTCCGCGCGCAGGCTGACGTCGAGCATGGAGGTGGGCTCGTCGGCGAGGAGCAGCGCGGGACGCACCGCGAGGGCCGCGGCCAGCGCCACCCGTTGCCGCTGCCCCCCCGAGAGGGCGGCCGGGTAGCGGTCGACGAAGTCGGCGGCGGGCGTCAGGCCCACGCCCTCCAGCGCGGCCCGGACCCCTGCATCGACCGTCGCGGCGGAGGCGTGGCCGTGCAGCTGCAGCGCCCGCGCGATGGGGTGGCCGACCCGGTGGACCGGGTTCAGCGACGCGAAGGGGTCTTGGAAGACGAGCTGCACCCGTTGCCGCCACGCGCGCGAGGCCCCGCGGGGCTCGCGGGGGAGCACGTCCGCGCCTTCCCAGCGCAGCGCCCCGGCCGCGATGGGGACGAGCCGGGCGATCGCCCGCGCGACCGTGCTCTTGCCGCTCCCCGACGCCCCGACGAGCGCGACGATCGACCGCGCCGGGATGTCGAAGGTGACGCTGCGCACCACCGGAACCGGGCGGGGACGCCAGATCCCGCCCCCGCGGAAGGTCACGCAGACCCCCTCGAGCGAGAGCAGCGGCGTCATGGCGCCTCCACGGGGTGGTGGCACGCGGCGGCGTGCACGGGGGTGCGCGACACGAGGACGGGCGCGGTGTCGCGGCACCGATCGGTGGCGCGGTCGCAGCGGGGGTGAAACCGACAGCCCGGCGGCGGGTCGGACACCCGCGCGGCCGCGCCGGGGATCGAGGTCGGCTGCCGATCGTCGCCTGGCTCGGGGGGGATGGCGGCGAGCAGCCCGCGGGTGTACGGGTGCGCCGCCCCGCCCGCGGCCAGCACCGACGCCGGCGCGATCTCGACCAGGCGCCCCGCGTACAGCACCGCCACCCGGTCGGCCAGCTCGAGGAGGAGCGAGAGGTCGTGGGTCACGAAGACGGCCGCGAAGCCGTCTTCCTGCTGGATGGACCGGAGCTGGCGCAGCAGCGCCCGCTCGACCACCACGTCGAGGGCGGTCGTCGGCTCGTCGAGGACCAGCAGGGGGGGGCGCAGCGCGGTGGCGAGCGCGA
>Ga0164294_10002296_pt1 | contig 17324 bp, 25 predicted proteins | sample GEODES005metaG_FD_111479 | JGI IMG/M metagenome (GOLD analysis project Ga0164294, IMG submission 111479) | Oligotrophic lake water microbial communities from Sparkling Lake, Wisconsin, USA - GEODES005 metaG | ecosystem: Environmental > Aquatic > Freshwater > Lake | place: USA: Sparkling Lake...
TATTATGATGGTACCGTTCTTGATTCTTATGAGTTTGTAGATGTCGAAGAAGACCTAGATTATAATATTAATATATTGTATATGAATGAGTTTGGATATGAAGATATTCAAGAGATTCTAAATATATCATTATTGCGTATAGCACAATATCTTGCACCGCATGGCGTGGACTTTCCCGAGTTTAATGACCCATGTGTTTTTGATGAGCACGGAAATTTGTTGTAAAAACACAACATGTATTCTGGTTGACCGAATATTCCCAAACTGCTATAATACTTGTATAGTAACTAAAAAGGAGTTGTAAATGAAAGCACTTAACGCATACATTGATCAGAAGAATCGCTATGCTAGCCTGTTCCGTGGCCAACGCACAGAAGCCTTGTATGAAGTTCAAACTGCCGCAGGCCGTAAACGTGTGGCAGACATGATTGATTCAGACTTGAGCCCCGAGAATCTCTCTTGTGACGGCGAACTCCCCCGTAGCCAGGTCGTGGCACGTTATCGTACACTCACAGCGGCCGCAAAAGATCTGATCAAATTAGATCCCACAATGGCTCAACACATGTATGAATTTGGTTGACCAATAATTCCCAAACTGCTATAATACTTGTATAGTAACTAAAAAGGACTTTGAAATGAAAACTATTGCAACAGTGATCACAGAGCAAGTGGTACAAGACGCAGTCAACGAAGCAGGCATTCAGGCCCGTACAGCGGCCAAAGCATTCCACGCCAAGCATGGCGATCGTGATGCTTGTGGCTTTGCTTGGGTCAACGTGTTTGGTGTTCGCTCAAACTCAAAGTTGGGCAAGTGGTTACAGGCCGCAGGCTTCCGTAAAGACTACACAGGTGCATTGAGCCTGTGGAACCCCAGCGGCTTCCCAACACAAAGCATCAGCATTTTGGAAGCGGGTGCAGAAGCCTACGCCCAAGTGTTGAAAGACAAGCTGGGCCTTGACAAGGTCTACGCAGGCTCACGCCTGGATTGATTGACCAATAAATCCCAATCTGTTATAATACTTGTATAGAAACTAAAAGGAATCCAAAATGGGTACACGTTCAAGAATCGGTGTCATGCATGGCGACGTTTGCAAATCAGTTTACTGTCACTGGGATGGCTATCTGGAACATAATGGTGTGATTTTGCAGGAGCACTATAACAGTGCCCGGGCCAATGAGCTTGTGTCGCTAGGTGACTTGTCTAGTTTGCAATCTGAGATTGGTGAAGCTCATCCATTTGGATATCACGGGGCCGATATGTCTGCAGACGAATACAATGAGAAATTCAGCGGCATGTGCACCTTTTACGGTCGTGACCGTGGCGAAGAAGGTATAGAGTTTAAGTCAGACTTGACTTTTGAAGCGTTCTTTGAACGTGCCGAAGGCTGTGGTGCAGAGTGGTACTACGTCATGCGAGATGGTGTTTGGTATGTAGGTAACACATACAAAAATGACACCAAGTATTACCAAAAGTTGGTGTTGCTATTAGAAGCACTGGTTTCCGCAATGGAAGTGACCGAGGCATAAGTCACAGTTGACCTATAATTCCCAAACTGCTATAATATACACATAGTAAACAAACAGGAGCCTGCAATGGATGTTAAAGAAATTAATTCTGCAATTATGTTTGGTAATTTGACCAATGATCAATTGTCTACGGTGATTGACGCTGTGAAATTTGCTCGTATGCAATTGACCAAACAAAAGACTCGTGCTTTCGGTATTGGTGACCGGGTAAAGTTTACCAGCAACCGCAACGGGTTAACATACGTTGGCGATGTTCAAAAAGTTAAAATCAAATTTGTACTGGTCAAGACACCTGGCGGCTTGTTCAATGTACCTGCCAACATGTTGGAGACAGTATGAGCAGGCCAGTTGACTACCGAGACTACAACTTCACAGAAGATCAAATCACCGATCTTGAAATTCTAATGGGGCTGTCAACTTCGGAAGAAATATCAGAATGGATTCATATTGTAGGTAACGATGATGTGTGTTACGGACTAACTCTATTAGAGTGTGCGTCATTGGCAGTACTAGACAATGATACTAGTGAAATGAAAATCTTTCCTAAAGCAAGAACAGTGATAAATCATATTCGTGGTATGAAATAATATCCACCCCGAGGTTAAATAAATGCATACAATAAATTTTAGCTCAACAGAATTTGAAGGGATCAAGTTGGCAGCAGACTGGATTCGAGATCTTGAATCAAGCGACAGCAGATTACACAAAGAATCAGTCATTGAAAAAGCACTGATGGCCTCCCAGCTTGGCAGTACCAGTGCTCAATGTTTTTTGTTCAACTGCTACCAGGCCTACAATCCTTTTTATGTGTTTGGTGTTAAGCAAGTGCCAGAAACTGAAGGCCTCACAGGTAAATCCAATCCATGGCCTAAGTTTTGGGCCATGCTGGAAGGACTGCGTACTCGTAGTATCACTGGTCATACAGCCAAACGCACAATACAGCAGATGTCAGAACTGTTTGACTCTGAAGACTGGAATGGACTTGCTCGTCGTGTGTTGATCAAAGACCTACGATGTGGCATCTCAGAAAAAACACTAAACAAAGTGCTAGGCAAGACCGAATACAAGATTCCAATCTTCAGTTGTCAACTGGCACAGGACTCTACAGACCACCCTAAAAAGCTCAAAGGCATCAAACGCCTGGAAGTCAAACTGGATGGTGTACGTGTGTTGGCAGTTGTGAATGGATCTGCTTGTACATTGTACAGCCGTAATGGCAAAGAGTTTGAGAACTTTCCACAGATTGCTGACTTTGTTGAAGAACATCGCAAAGCATTTCAGCGTGATTCTGCTTTTGGTGGACAGTTTGTGTTGGATGGTGAGATTGTGGGCAAGAGCTTTCAGGACTTGATGAAACAGGCTCAGCGCAAGAGCAATGCCAAGACAGACAACATGGTTTATCATGTGTTTGATATTTTGCCTTTGACCGAGTTCCGAGATGGCTTCTGCAACCTACAGCAACACAAACGCATTGACCTGCTGAAACGTGCTCAAGCATTCTTGCCTGAGAACGGTTGTGTGCGTGTGATGCCTGGCATGGATGTGAACCTGGACACAGCAGAAGGACACGATGTCATGCGCCGTTTTGCCGAAGCGTCAGTAGAAGAAGGCTACGAGGGCATCATGATCAAGAACATGGATGCACCTTACGAATGCAAACGCAGTGACTTCTGGATGAAATGGAAACCCACAATCACAGTTGATTTGAACATTGTGGGTTTTGAAGAGGGTACTGGTCGCAATCTAGGTCGACTGGGTGCTATAATGTGTGAAGGAGAAGACAATGGGCGAAAAATTCGTGTTAATGTTGGCAGTGGCCTCAGCGATAGCGATCGTGATGAGTATTGGCTCAACCGGGATACACTTCTTGGTGACGTGGTTGAGGTCGAAGCAGACGCAGTTACGCAAAATCAAGACGGGTCATACAGTTTGAGATTTCCTCGCTTTATGAGATTTCGTGGATTTGAACCAGGAGAGAAGTTGTGAACAAACGCAACGTATCTATCACCCTAGATGCTGAATCAGCAGATCGTATTACCTTGTTGAACTTGAAAGAGTACAAGAGCTACTTAACAAAAGATCTTGCCAAGTGGCGCAAGAATCCAAAAACCAAAGATAACCCCACTGGTTTTTGGTTACACCCGGAAGACGTCACAGGCCATGCGGCAGCTATCAATGCACTGAATTTGGTCATCAAGCATTACGGAGGTTGAAGAATGTTAAAAGATAGACGAATATTACTAGAACGAGAGCTGACCCGTGCACACGACGAGGCGGCCGCCATGTACTTGGATATTGTAACCAAAGATGGTGATGTAGGTAGCACTGAGTACCAAGCTCTTAAAAATAAGATTAATAGTCTACAGTTTGACCTTAACATTGTAAATCAATTAATCTACAAAGGTCACAAATGAACAACCGATTTGAAGACTTGATGTATCACGCAGGGTTAACTGCAACTGGATCTTGGGATGAAATGGACAAGTATGATCGAGTGGCCATTATGAAATTCGCCGAGTTGATTGTGGAAGAATGCGCCACAGTGATTGAACAAAATCTATTTCAAGGTATAGGCTGGAACACCAGTCAGGCAGTTAGACGACATTTTGGAATCGATCAGGAACAAGAATGAAAACACCTCAATTGGCCAATGGTACAACTGGGCACCTAATACAAATATTTACTGGTCAAACGGTATTTCGTGTTTATGATTCTCAACACAATTTTGTCGATTATGACTTGCGTCACAGAGACTTATGTGTTACAATTACTGATGAAGATGCTTACTTCTATCGTACCGAATCCAGAGATACATTAGATCATTCGCCAGCAACACTTGGCCAAACAAAACAGGATTAGCGTGATTAAAAGTGTAAGAACAGACTACTATTTAAATTTTATCAAGGACGACCCAGTGCGTCCTCACCTGCCTACATTTTGGCGTGTGGATCCCAACCGCGAAGTGTATGTACTAGAAGATGACGAAACCAACGAGGTGCAGGCAGTAATATGTGTGGCATATTGCAACGAAGTTCCTACAGATGAGGGCGAACTAGAGAAATATTCTACACCTACCACTCCAGATGAACCTATAGGCAACATTGCAGTATTTTATACTGTGTGGAGTTATAAACCTGGTGCTGGCAGAAAGTTGGTTTTAGGCACTGCCCAATTGATTCGCGATTCCATGCCGGTCAAACGTTTTGTGACACTAAGTCCGCAGACCGAAATGGCTCGACAATTCCATCTTAAAAACGGTGCTGTTGTGTTGCAAGTTAACACAACGTCAGTTAACTACGAATACAAATTTGATTGATGGCCGATGAGTTAGATCACTCCGAAATTATACGGCATCTCCGTGGAATTCGACACGTGGTTATTAATCGTTGTCATGGTGGATTTGGCATAAGCCCTGCGGCACAACTATTGTATCTCCAACGTTCAATAACAGAATACACAGTTGAGGATCGAGAAAGTCGCGACGAAACAGAACGTTATGGACAGTTGATACGTGTAGACGGCGTGCCATGGGATGGTAGATACATTGCTCGTGATGATACTGTGTTGGTAAGCGTGATTCGAGAATTAGGCACAAAGTCTTATGGACAATTTGCCAAGTTAAAAATTGTCGAAGTGCCTGCCGACGTAAACTGGGTAATTGACGACTATGACGGCCAGGAATGGGTGGCCGAAGTGCACCGACGCTGGTACTAATACAGATAAATATCACACTATGTTTCTAAGTTTACTCACTTTGGCAGTAGCACTAAGTCTGTCCGTTATCGCAGCCTATTATTCAATTGCAGGTCTTGCTGCCATATTTGCTGCCGCTGTGATACCTATCATGATAATGGGATCCATTCTTGAAATGGCCAAGATTGTGGTCACCTTGTGGTTGCACGAGCACTGGAGCCGTTGCCGTTGGTTAATGAAAGCATACTTGGTACCGGCGGTGTGCATGTTGATGTTGATTACCTCCATGGGTATCTTTGGTTTTTTAAGCAAAGCGCACAGTGATCAAAGTTTAGTCAGTGGCGACGTACAAAGCAAGATTGCAGTATACGATGAAAAGATCAAAACAGCAAAGGACAATATTGATGCAAACCGCAAAGCACTCAAACAGATGGATGAATCGGTGGACCAAGTTATGGGCCGAAGCACTGATGAAAAAGGTGCCGATAAAGCCGTGGCTCTCCGTAGGAGTCAACAAAAAGAACGTGGGCGTCTCATTGCTGAAATTGAAACCTACCAGAAAACAGTTAGCGGCCTTAATGAAGAACGAGCCCCTATTGCTGCCGAGGTACGCAAGGTTGAGGCAGAAGTCGGTCCAATAAAATACATTGCCGCACTGATATATGATGATAGTCCTGACACTAATGTTTTAGAAAAAGCAGTGCGATGGGTCATTATTCTTTTAGTTGTGGTGTTTGATCCTTTGGCTATTATGATGTTGTTGGCATCTACCGAGAGTTTAAAATGGGCTAGAGAAAAAAAGCAAGCAATGTTAGCCCCATTTGCACCTGCATATGAACCCGATGACGGTCCATTGACTGATGAACAGCTAGATCAAATAAAAGATAACCCGCATTCACCAGGATGGATGTTTACACCGGTTACAGAAAACTTCAAACTTGACGACATAGACGACAAATCGGAACCTATTGTTTGCTACATGTGCGGCACAATATTGATAACTGCCCCGGGCATTGGGCTGTTTTGCCCCAACAAACAATGCGATATAACGGATGATACCACCGAAGAAGTTGCAACACCCGAACATGTGATGACACCAGCCGAAGAGCAAGAACTAGAAAAAAGTGTTGCCGAAGAATGGGAAAAACTTAGCGTAGAGGAAGAACAATATGTTAAAGAATCACCAGTTATTGAAACTGTTGACATTGGGATTGAACCTCCCATTGTTGACCAAAAAGAAAACACTAAACTTGATGCCATTGTGGATGACGAAAGTGATCAGTTTGATGACATGGATACACGCACCAAAGAAGCCGCCCGTCACTGGAAAGCCGACAACCCGGGTCGCACACTGAAATTCCAAAGAACACTATACGACTCTGGACGGCTTGATCAACTGCCTTGGATGGTAGAGCCTTACTATTCAAAGTTAATGCCAGACAATTCCGAAGCAGTTGAAAACAACTCTGGGTTTGGCATTGCGTTTCCCACATCGCCTAACAAAGGCGACAGCTATCTACGTGTAGATCGACTTCCAAGTGCATTGTATAAGTTTAATGGTACAATCTGGATAGAAGTTGACAAGTCATCAAATTACTACATATATGACGATGCATACATTGATCATTTGATTGCTAAAATAAGTTCTGGTGAATATGATCCAGAACTATTGAGCGACGCAGAAAGAGATCAAATTGAACAACGTCTGCGTGGGAAATAATATGATTGCAAAAACAACGCCAATACATTGTAATTTTTGCAATAAACACAAGGATCAAGTGTTCAAGTTAATTGTAGCACATGATGTAGGCATTTGTAACGAGTGTGTTGAGTTTTGTCACGTACTGTTAATAAAAGATCAGACCAAGATAAAAAAGATTGCAGAAGAAGCCATTTTAGATCCACGTGAAATCCATCGATACCTTGATCAATATGTCATAGGACAAGTTGATGCTAAAATTGTGTTGAGCGTGGCAATTACCAATCATTACAAACGTATCAAGAATCCCAACCCGGAACAAGAAATACAAAAAGCCAATATCTTAATGTCCGGACCCACAGGCACAGGTAAAACATTGATGGCCAGAACAGTGGCCAAATATCTTGATGTTCCATTTGTCATTGCAGATGCCACAACACTAACAGAAGCAGGATATGTAGGCGAAGATGTTGATAGCTTAATTTCTCGACTGTACTATGCCAGTGGCAATGACATAGAGCGTACACAACGTGGCATTGTGTTCTTGGATGAAATTGACAAAATAGCCAGAAAAGGTGAGAGCGCAACTGTATCTCGCGATGTATCCGGCGAAGGAGTGCAACAAGCATTACTAAAGTTAATTGAAGGTACAAAATGTAAAGTGCCTGTGACAGGTAAAAAAGTATCTGGCAGTGACACAATTGATATTGATACAACTAACATATTGTTTATTGTTGGTGGTGCATTTGTTGGACTTGACAAACTGATCAAACAACGCACAAAAGGTACTGCTATTGGTTTTGGAACCAATGTCACAACACCTGTTGATGATCAAGTTGACATAATTATTCCCGACGATCTAGTGCGTTACGGGATGATACCAGAATTTGTTGGAAGATTTTCTGGCATTATACAATTAAAAGAACTAACTAAATCGCAATTGATAACCATACTTACTGAAGTTAAAAACAACTTGGTTGGACAATATAGATGGTTGTTTGACCAGGACGGAGTTGCATTAGATTTTGATGCAGACAGCTTAGATTTAATTGCTGAACGAACCATCACTACAAAAACAGGTGCTCGTGGACTCCATACTGAACTTGAGCGTGTGCTAATGCCTCACATGTACAATCTTAAAGATTACAAATCACGTGATATTTTAAAAATTGCAATTGATAAAACACAAGTTACTAACCCTTTAAAATTAGAACAACAAAATTCATAAATTTATTGACAGGATACAAAATATCTGTTATAAATATACATGTAGTGCCCATAGTGGGGCTACATTTAACTAGTCATCTTGCTTAATAAAGGAGAAAACAAATGACAAAAACTCTCACCCTTCGTTCTTTCGATATTCCCGCACTCACTAAATTTGGTATCGGTTTCGATCCTATGTTTAATGAGCTCATGCGTGTGAGTGCTCAACAATCCAGCACAAACTATCCACCCTATGATATTGTACAAATCAATGATGATGAGTACATGATCAGCGTGGCCGTAGCTGGATTTGGGCACGACAATCTCTCAGTAATCAAAGATAAAAACTCTTTGATTATTGAAGGCAAGCACTGCCGTGAAACTGTGGACAATGAAGACGCCACTGCAACATACCTGCACAAGGGAATCAGTGAGCGTGGTTTCCGCAGAGAATTTAAACTGCCTGATTACATGGAAATCACCAATGCGCATCTTGAACTGGGCATCTTGAGTATTCACTTAAAGCGTGAAGTTCCTGAAGAAGCCAAGCCAAAGGCTATTGCTATCACGTACACTTCCTAATATAATAGTGTAAATACAGTGGCAGGCAAGGTGTCTGCCACTGCTGACAAAAGGATTAATATGAGCGATAGTAAAACAACAACAAAAACAAGAGTAGAATTACAAGAACCGCCGTTGTTTAAACTCATTTATTTGAATGACAATAAGACATCTGTAGAGTTTGTGATCGAAAGTTTGATACACTATTTTGATTATACAGCAGAAACTGCTTCGCAAATCACAACAGATATTCACGAAGCTGGGTCAGCTGTTGTTGCTGTGTTGCCTTTTGAAATTGCAGAACAAAAAGGAATCGAAATCACCATGGATGCTCGTAGTAAAGAATATCCATTACAAATCAAACTAGAACCAGAAACAGTGGGAATTTAAATATTGACTACAATACGTTTTGGATTGTAAATGGGTTGCCAGCAATCATCACCATCCCGACCCCTGCAGTTGTTAACATATCTTATTCCATTAACAAGTGTGTCAACTGAATTATGATAGTGCCCGAAACACCATGTGTCGATTTTATTTTCTGTGTCTGAATTAAGCACATGCTGGATTAAGGAATTTCCCATCTTGTTAAATTCATATGTGTCTGCTAGTGTAATATCATGATCGATTAACTCAGCGTCGGGCACTGTGTGTGTGACAATAACAATTTTTTTAACATCTGGGTGGGTTTGAAGTTTTTTAATGCTGTGCATCAAATAGGCAGCATCATGATATGCCATATCGTGTATTGAATCTGTAGCATTATGATTGACTTGATACTTGTCTCGATACCAAAGCTTGCATTGATCTTGGTCAATTGCAGGATCCAAGTCCCATGTCCACCATCCATTGGTACCAACAATGGCAATTCCATTAACAATTACACAATTATTTTGTAGGTACACAACATTTTCAATTGGTTCAATCATTTCACTGAGCATGCTGTAGCTGGTATTCAATGAATCAGAGTTATAATAATGTTCGTTGTTTCCGTCGATGTAAAATACTGCACGATAACATTGCCCAAGATGTTCTAATGTACTGCGTACAACTTCAAGGTCCCTAGACACATCACCGGCTACAACACATACAGAACTGGTGGCCATTCCGGTCCAGTCGAAAGAATCTGTGTGATCCAGATGAAGGTCTGAAATTAAATCAAAAACAATTTGCATGATATATATTTAAAAGGATTTACAACGTGAACATTATTATTGACCCAGCACAGATAGACAACTACCGAGAAAAATACACAGTATTAGAATTAGATACTATTCGCATTATACCCGGTAACAAACAAGTAACAGCGTATTGCGTAGTAGAATCAATACCTATACTAGAGTTACCGCTGACAGAAAGTAAAATAAATTTGCATCATAATCTATTAAAAGAATACCGAAATCGTAATTGGAACTTCTGTCAACAAGCCTTGGAACATTTGATGGGCAGTTGGAACAAAGAACTAGATACATTTTATGATGATGTACGGACCAGAATCACTGCGTTCATTGCCGATGAGCCGCCAGCAGACTGGGATGGGATAATAGAAAAAAACACAGCATGAAAATTGGAATAATTGGGTTTGGCTATGTAGGATCTGCTGTGGCCGCCAGCTACCCCGACGATAAGATCTTAATCAATGATCCTAAATTAGGCACAGATTCTATTGCAATAGAAAAAATTATAGCCAAGTGCCAGGCAATATTTGTGTGTGTTCCAACTCCGCAGTCTGACACAGGAGAGTGCAACACAGAAATATTAGAAAGTGTACTGCAATCTTTACACGGATACGATGGAATTGTCATTGCCAAAAGTACCGCAAGTCCTGTGGTATATAAAAGACTAGAAAAAGAATTAGATTTAAAACTAGCACATGTTCCTGAATTTTTAACTCAATCTCGCGCAAAGTTTGACTATGTAAATCCACACAAGATTGTGGTAGGCTGCAAGAAAAAAATTAAAGATGAAGTCACAGAAATATTAATGAATAGTGCTGTGAATTTTGATCGTGTCAAGATTGAATACTGCTCAATCGAAGAAGCCAGTTATTTCAAATATATGGCCAATTGCATGCTGGCCATGAAAGTAGTAATCAACAATGAGCTGTATGATTTAGCAAAGAAACTAGGACTTAACTGGGAAACACTTTCGTCTATTGCCAAAACAGATTCTCGATTGGGCAATACACATTGGGCAGTGCCCGGTCCAGACGGCAGCTTTGGATTTGGCGGCGCCTGTTTTCCAAAAGATACCGAAGCGTTGTTGGCCATTGCAGATGCACAATCCTGCGACCTGACCATGTTAGCAACTGCTGTAACAACCAATCACAAAATTAAAAATGCCTAAATCGATTGTAGTAACTTCTGGCACGAGTTAATACTGTTATGCGATCTTGTGTATTGGTTTTTAAAAATTCTTCTTCTTCTTCGGCAGTGAATCCTGCTATATATTCCGGCAAGCGAACACACTTCTTTCTGTGCTCAATGTAGGTTCTGCTTGTGTTTGTGTTTTCTAATTCTTCAAATGCTGTTGTCAAATTAGTTTCTAGTTCGTTGATTACCAAATTAAAAAATACACTAGAGAAAAAATGTTGTTTGTTGTATGCAACAATTTCTTTGATCTGACTCCAGTTATCTGCTTGCTCGCTTGGGCTCCATTGTGTGATTTTCTTCATAGCCGATATAATCAGTTGTAACCGAGTAACTGGATCTGGTTCGATATCGTAACTTTCGTCAATGATTCCGTTAAATGTTTTAAATCCATATCGTTGTAGATCTTTAAGACTGCCTGCAGTCGATGCCAACAAAAACGGATGCCCACAAGCAATAGGTCTTAGTATTTTTTCTGTCAGCTGTATTCGTGTGTCATCAAACAATGTTTCTAATACAACTTCAAATTTGGTATTTGCATAGTCAGTTATTGTAAAGTCTGCACTGGCGTGACTAGGCGCCACTGTTGTGAGAAATGTGTTATTGATGCTGTCTGGTTTAAATTTTTTATTTTTAAATTTATAGTCCGTATAACAAACATTGTGTTCAGGATCTATTGCATTAAACGAAGTCTGACAATTGTTAACCAGGTTGCTTTGCTGTAACATCTCCATAAATTTAAGTCTATATTCTCTGGTTCCTGCCCAGGCACGATTGTAAATTAAAAATTGTTTCTGGTCTTGAGTGGGTGCAATATTGACATAATTTGCATATCTAAACCAGTCTAACGCAATGATTGCGTGAGCCCAATAATACACTGGAATATAGCAGTCATTCTTGTATTTCAGAACTTCTGCAGAATTTTGTTCGCTATGCAATAGCAAGCATTTGTCATAGATGTTGTCTGGTGTTTTTGCACGAAGATTTTTCTTCTTATCGGGTGCAATATATTGTTCATACATGTTATAATCTAAAGGTTCTTGATCATGACATATCAATTGTGGGTATGATCTGCTCAGCGGCAACGAATAGTTTCCGCAATACAACTGCAATGCATTTAGATTGGCAACATTTTTTGAGCCATGCGGCGTAAACCGATAAATTAATACGTAATTGTTGCGTACTTTTTCTGCAACTTTATGAATGAATTGATATAAACGATCTAAAGGAATACTCATTTTATGAAAAATATAGGCTTTATTGGAATTGGAAAATTAGGGTTAGACTGTGCAGAAGTAATGGCAGAAAAATTTACAGTTCGGGGTTATGATATTTACCCACGCACAAGCGACACAGTAAAAGTTTGCGACATCGATGAACTTGTAAACGAAAGCGAATGGATTTTTATTGCTGTTCCTACCCCACACGCAGAAGGATATGATGGATCTGTACCATCAAGTCACATGACACCACGAGACTTTGGACACGACGCTGTGATTGATGCTATTGATAAAATCAACAAGTATTCTACATCAAGCAAAAAAGTTGTGTTAATTTCCACAGTTTTACCTGGTACAACACGCAAACATTTTATTACTCGACTAGATAAAAAACATCAGTTCTTGTACAATCCTTACCTTATTGCCATGGGCTCTGTCAAGTGGGACATGGTCAATCCTGAGATGATCATGATCGGCACAGAAGATGGCAATCCAAATGCATTAGCAGGAGAGCTGGTAGACATTTACAATCAAATCATGCAAAACAGTCCTCGTTACGAAATTGGTACCTGGGACGAATGTGAAGCTATCAAGATTTTTTACAACACATTTATTTCAGCCAAGGTAGGTCTTGTCAACATGGTACAAGACTTTGCAATGAAAATTGGCAATATCAATGTTGATGTTGTTACCAATGCTCTTGCACGTAGCACCATGCGTATCATGGGTCCCAAATACATGACCGCTGGAATGGGCGATGCAGGTGCATGTCATCCACGTGACAATATTGCACTGCGTTGGTTGGCCGAAGAATATGATATTGGATATGATTTGTTTGATACTGTGATGCATGCTCGAGAAATCCAGGCAAAAAATTTAGCAGAATTTTTAATTGCACAAAGTCAACATGAATTAGATATGCCAATTGTGATACACGGCAAAGCATACAAACCAGACGTTCCGTATTGCATTGGCAGTTATTCGACATTGGTAGGTCACTATATCAAAGAACGCGGAGTGTCTGTAAAGTATGTTGATCCATTGGCCGATGACCCTACCGATGTTGTTGAAAGCGTTGCTGGCCCTGCTGTGTTTTTATGGGCGCACAATCGTAAAATCACATATGAATACACAGGCGATCAACTCGACACGCAACCTTACTGTAAAATACATCCTGGCAGCGTTATTGTTGATCCATGGCGCAAAATAGAATCATCTGATGGAATCAAAGCTATACATTACGGTAACACTCGTGCAAACAAAGTATGACACACAGCATAAAAAAGTATCAGCTGTATAAATTCTGGGACGACGAGTATAAAGATCTTGACTACATCAACGAATCGTTCAATGACACATTTTTATCAGAGAAGTGGTTAGAAGCAGGATATCCTGATAAATTTACAGGTGACATGTGTGACATGCGCAGTCCACAGCCAACATGGAATCAACGATTTATTGATATATTTGCTGCTCAAGGATGGAAAGACATTGGTACCAGTTATTATCGTATGAACACAGGCACTGTGCTACCCACTCACGGTGACTTGTATTTGAGATACATTGATCTGTATAATCTTCAAGGTCAAGAAACAAAGATTCGACGAGCTGTGATATTTTTAAATGACTGGGAACCTGGACATTATTCCGAACTCCAGGACGAGCCGTTTGTGAATTGGACAGCAGGATCAACCCTAGAGTGGTCTTACAATACACCACACATGGCAGCCAACCTGGGACTGACCCCTAGATATACTTTACAAATAACTGGACACATATGATTAATTCTCACAACGAATGGGATCCATTAGAAGAAATAGTAGTTGGTACTGCCACACATGCTAACTGGCCTGTAAATGATCCAGTATTTTCTAAAGAAGGTGAAAAAACGTCTTGGAAAGACACCCCGGTTCCGTCCGGTCCTGTTCCGCAAAGAATAATCGAAGAAGCAAACGAAGATTTAGACATACTGGCAACAACACTAACACAGCTAGGTGTAAAAGTTTTGCGCCCAGATGAGTTTGATTTTCAAAGCCACGATGGCCTGTACAATTATTGTCCCAGAGATAGGCTGTTGGTATTTGGAAACAAAGTGATTGATACTGCCATGATGTATCCTTGCAGAGACATGGAATTACAGTGTTATCAAAGTATATTAAAAGATGCAGAAATAATGTCCATGCCCAGAGACCAAGGACTTGTGCTAGATGCCGCCAATGTACTACGTCTTGGCCCTAAAAAATTATTATACTTAGAAAGCGCCAGCGGCAACAAACTAGCCTATTATTGGTTACTGGCAAATCTGCCACCTGACACCAGCATTGAACTTTGTAATTTTTATGCTGGGGTGCACATTGATTCAACCATTGTGGCATTGCGAGAAGGATTGGTAATGCTTAATGCCAGTAGAGTTAACTTTGACAATGTTCCTCATGTGTTTGATGGATGGCAGAAGATCTGGATCAATGATGTAGTACCACAAGATTTTTATCAATATCCTTATGCCTCAAAATGGATTGCCATGAACATGTTGGTGGTAAATCCCAACACTGTTATTGTAGATAAAAAGCAAACAGAATTAATTAAAACATTAAAGAGTTATCGCTTTGAGGTTATCCCGTTGGAACTACGACACAGTCGTACACTGGGCGGAGGATTTCATTGTGTGACACTTGATACTCGGAGAAAACATGGCTAACCCAAATATCACAGCTACGGCTATCAGTATTGATACTGGCAGTATTTCTTTGTTGGTTGATCAAGCAGTTGAAAACAGCATAACTTCTGCTATTGCTACGTTGGGGACAGATCCTGCTTGGTTAGAAAAAATTGAAGGCATGATTAACAAGGCAGTGGTGCATCGAACATTGAGTACATTGAGTTCAATTGATATTAACGATATTATACAACAGCGTGTTGATGAGAATATAGAAAAATTCAAAGTTGAAATGTTGGAAAATTTTGCCAGCACAGGCATTGATGACAAAGCAACCACATGCCAGTTGACCATAATGGACGATGCTACTGTGATTGAAAATACATTAACTGCTCGGTCTGCTAATTTTGTAGAATCAGTTGTGGTAAGAGATCTAGCAGTCACGGGTTCTATCAACACAGACAATCGCAGTTGGGACACACTGGCGTCAGCTATCAGTAATAAAACTCTTGAAAAATTAGAACAAGAATGGAAAGATAAATTGGTTCAACAAGTATCTGATGAGATCAGTAGCAATGGTATAAAGTTTGACACTGTCAAAATTGCCGACGATCTTTTAGTGCTGAACGGAACTCTTTCTAAAGGAATTACACACAGCAATCTTCAAAAAGTAGGCAAGCTACAGGACCTGACTGTGACAGGCGAAACCAGTTTAAACGAAACAGTAGTTGTGCTCAAAAAGAGACTGGGAATCAATACAGAACAACCAGATTCGGCGCTTAATATTTGGGATGAGGAAGTCAGCATCTCTGCAGGCAAATACAAAAATCACGAAGCATACATTGGCACCAGCCGAAATCAAGCATTAAACATTGGCGTCAACAAAAATCCACAAATCAGCATAGGCACAGATGGTATTACCAGCATTGGAAAATTGCGTGTGGCCCAATACATGATTGGACATGCAACTTCTGTGCCCGGGCACGAAGGCACCAAGGGCGATATTGTATTCAATGTTGATCCCTTGCCCGGAAGTGCATTTGCTTGGGTGTGTCTTGGCGGATATAAATGGAAAGTTCTTAAGGCAGTAGAATGAGAGTCAATTGGGTAGTAGCAGATTCCACAATTGTTCATCCCGGAATAGATATTAATATTCTCAAGAATATTGCCAGCATCTGGGGTAGCTGGAAAACTTGGCGTAGCTGTAGTACCGACAATGTTATTTGTAGTGACCGTGGAAAAATTCAAGATTTGCTAAAAAGAAATATGCAAACCATGTGCAATATGTACATTCCTGATTCATTATGGGTTGAATTAAATAGACCAGAGGTAAAATTGTTTGCAGGCGAATTTAAATTTGAAATAGACAATCCGGATGAATTGATTGCTTTGCAGTTGGTTTCAAATCAAAGTGATGTGGTGTTACTTCTTGGATTTGATTGGGCAGAAAAGCCTGTGAGTACTGATAAATTAATTGCACACCGTGCTCATAATTATTATAGATTTGTCAAAGATACTGTTTCAAGCAATCCTGATGTGCAATGGGTTTTGGTTGATCATAACAGTGAAATCATGCCCGAATTGGCTCAATTTGAAAATCTCACCGTAGATACTCTAGATAATGTAATAGAGTTATTGACCAGTTGACACTTAATAACAGTCAGTGTATAATACTCGTATGAACACACGAATTGGATATTGTTGCAAATGGCTTAATGACCCCTCAGAATGTGGTGGCATGAAAGTCAATGCAGTGGACCGTGACCTAAACGGCAGATCAACTACCATGAGGTGGCTTCGCGAGCATGCAGACGAAGCCGAACAACGCCAATGGGATATCATGAATCACAACGCCTCGGCGGCTGTGAAGATGATTGAACGTGTGGCCACACTGCCCGCAGAACGAAGAATGGTGCGACTAGGTAGTGAAATGCTACAAGGCTATACCGAGCCGTCTTGGATTGACTGGTGGCAACGTCGGGAAATACAAGATCATTGTGAGAAGATTTTTGCCCCAATTGGCGAAGCCGCACGTAAATACGGTGTGCGTTTGAGTTTTCATCCTGGACAGTTTTGTGTACTAGCAAGCGAAGCAGATGAAATTGTAGAACGTTCAATCCTAGAATTTGAATATCACGCTGATATGGCACGTTGGATGGGCTATGGTCAAACCTGGCACGACAACGGTTTCAAGATCAACGTACACTTGTCGGGTAAAGGTGGGCCCGAAAAGTTTCTTCGCACACTGGGCAGACTCAGCCCCGAAGCGAGGAATTTAATTACCATCGAAAATGATGAGATGACAAATGGACTTGACACTACTTTGGCTGTGGCTCAGCATGTGGCTCTTGTATTGGACCTACACCACCACTGGATTAACTCGGGCGAGTACA